>SDBT01018847.1_pt1 | contig 10835 bp, 11 predicted proteins | sample 2277101 | NCBI WGS metagenome assembly SDBT01 (sample SAMN10404973, study PRJNA504765) | marine sediment metagenome | isolation source: marine sediment core GS10_PC15, 103 cmbsf | place: Arctic Ocean: Southern Knipovich Ridge | collected 2010 | reverse complement strand
ATCTGATCAAGGATTGCCCTAAGTGCTACCCCTTAGACTACCCTGAGTTCAGTTAGGTTAAGGAAGGAACAACGGACATGGCTAACGTAATAATCAACGACCGATATCACAACATCGTGGCCGTGTGCGCGTTCTGTGGACGCTGGCGGGACTCGCTGGGCCTGTGGGTGACGCCCCCCTCGATGGTCGAGGTCATGATCGAGAAAAAGATCATCCAGTTGACCCATGGCTATTGCCCGCCGTGCCTGCGTGAGAACGCCAGCACCATGGGCGGACACATCGCCATGAAGATCGCCGACGAAGCAGAGGCCCGGCACCAGTTGTTCCCCCGTGATCCCGCCGATGTGGTGTACAACCTGATCCAAACCCTTTGCACACCTGTTGCAAACGCACAGTCGTTGGCCAAAGGCATAGAGTAGAGATATCGAAAACGTAACTCAGTGTTCGGCTAGAACCACTCCCGAACGTAGGCGAGAATAGCAACCACGGCGGCCCCGAGTCCGGCAGCGGGGCCGCCTTTTTTGATCCTATCCTTCACTGTCGAATCCCCGTTCCCTGTGAGTTCCTTGGCGAGTCTGGCGTTCGACGCTTCGATCCGCTGGACAGCCCATGACATCGACGCCATGATCACCGTAGGCGTGTCGACTGTTTCGTGGACATCTCCGCCAGACATCCCGGCAGTGATGACGCGTTGCTGGGCGTCCTGCATGGCCTCTTCGAAGGCGTCAAACTGATTCATTACACTGCCACCGTCGTGTCGTCTGAGGTTCGCCGCCAAGCCACACCGTCGTCATATGCTGGCGTACCTGTTCCCACGCCTGCGCCTTCGCCAGTCTTGCGCCCGTCTGTCACGAACACCATACGCCCCGGCTGGCCGGGTGTCGATAGGTTCGCGAAGACAATGGCATCCAGACCGCCGGCGATCTCGGCCCGCTGGGCCGTCTCCAACGCTCTCAGGCGCTTGGCGATCTCTTCGAATATTCCTGCACTCATCATTAGGAAACGTCCGATACTGAGATTCTGATCTCTTCGCCAAGCCCCGTTTCGACTGTAATCCCAACCCCGACGATTTGCAAGTCTCTCTGGATGTCCTGATACCGAGCCGTCACGATGTCGCCAAGGAAGTAGTCGCGGCCGTACTTCGAGGATTCCGTCTGGAAGACATCGAACTGAAACGTCTCACGGGCCTGAAGCGCCTGAAGCATAGCATCACCGACGACGTTTAGCGCTGCCGTGTCAGCCTCTTGACCAGCACCCCGGACACCCTCGATGAGATTCCACGGGCTGTCCGCAACGCCTGCGCCTGATCTCACCACGACCTCACGCGATCCCGGCTGCCCTTGGCCCAGTACCATCGAGCGGTTGATCTCTGCCATCCTCGACAGCGTGTAGGACGGCCCGATCATGTTGGCGTAGTCCAACGAGAACACCAATGGTGGATTACCCGCGGTGTTGCCGGCGCTCCGATCTGCCCCGATCGGCTTGGCCTTGGCGTTGAATACGAATGTGGCTGGTAATGATCCCGCAACGACCTCGAAGTCAACGGCCGTGGCGTCCGCGATCTCTTTCAGCACGTCCAACAGTCCCTTAAATCCCCGGCTGCCGTCCCATGCGGAACCGCCGGCCACGTCCGCCTGAATGGTCAAATCCTGTGTCACACCCCCCGTAATTCGTGGGGGGGACACCGCGGATGGCCCGGCGTTCTCGTTGACGTATGACTTCATGACAGTCTCGCCAGCGCCAGACTTGTCGGCCCCAGTGGTGCCGGGCCTGAAGTTGATGATCCGTCGCTTGATCAGGTGGTCATAGGAAGCGCCTTGCGACTCATAGGTTGACAGGCCGTTGTCGGCAGTGGCTCTGATCTCGTTGCGATGGAAGGCGCTGAAGTCGATGTATTTGTCGATGACGGGTGAGGATGCGAGGTCGTACCGGGAAATGATGATCTGCCCGTCGAGTGCGAAGTCGTCGACCACCGGCAGATCACCGTCGATAATCAACTTGTAAGTGCCCACGCCATTGACGACGTTCGTATATTCGAGGCGTCGCCAATCAGTAATGACTGCCACCTGTGCGCCCAACTGATCTAGTAGGGCGACCTCATAGCGTGTCGCCATTACCGATCGCCTTTGACCGTGATGGAATCGACTTCCATGTACTGGTTGGCCGGGGGCTGCGTGCCGTCGTCGAGGATGCCGATCCTGAGATCGAGATCGCCGGTCGTGGGAATGTTCGTGATCGATACGCCCTGAAGTACATCGTCGAGGAAGAAAGCCACTGAGTCCGAACCAATGCAGTGGTACTTCAGGCGCTTGATCACGTCAGTGGCAGCCACGCCCATGTCGATAGTGGTTTCAACGCCGCCCGATCGAGTGACGCCGAACCAATTCGCCGCGCCCTCTTGCCGGAAGAATATCCCTTCCCCCGGAGTGATATCTTGATTGCCATCTGTGAGTCCTACATACCTGTCGAGGTTCGCGTCCGAGTTTGGAGACTTCAACAGCACTTCGAGCGTGGCCGAGATCAACGTGGGATTTAACTTGCCCGACGATAGTTGGCCGCCGTCGTTGGCGTTAACCCCGTCATGGCCAAACGACAGTCCACCGACTGGAATATCTGCGTCCACCGCCATCACATCGATATTGCCTGAGGCGTTAATGATGGCTTGCCATATCCGGCGCACGTCTGTGTCGGCCCAGTTGGAGCCTTCGAGGAAGTCGTCCGAGACGTAGACCTTGGCTGCGCTAGTGAATCCCGCTGGCGTGAACTGGCCCAGCATGGCCCGATCGTCCACCCATCGAGTGATCACGCCGCCCGTGGTGATGTGCATCTGCCATAGGGGTAAATCCCACGTGGTGCCGTCGATCTGAACAAGCGCCGGGGCCACAGGGCTGGCAGCCTCTGCGCCTGCGATCCGCGTAATCCTCACGGTCTGCAAGACCCAATCCTTGCGAAGCACGATCCTGTCGACGCGGGGGTTGACCGCAGGTGAGGCCATCGCGACATCGACGGTCGTGTCGGTTTCGTACCATATGCCGTCCACGAGCGCCCGACCTGTGGCGATCGTTACAGGTGACACCGCGCCGGATGCGGCCAGTTCGTTCAGGTTGTCGGCGAACACGCCTTGGCTGGCAACCACCGGGCCGTGGAACGAACTGAAGATATCCGTCCATTGATCGTCGGAGTATGGCCCAGCGTCACCGGTTACAGTGCCGCTCCATGGCCGTGAACGTTCTGTCATGTGACCCCCCTAGAATCCGTAATACCGAGTGAAGAATTGCAGTTGAACGCTCGTCGCCCCAGTGGGGTTGAGACCCGACAATGTTATCACATTGAGTCCGTTAGCCGCCTCAGGGTCGGGGGCCAAATGCCACGTGGCCAAGTTACTGTCAGCCGACAGATTTCCGATCAGGTTGTTGCCGAGATCGTCGACGACAGTCTTCACACCGTAGGCGAGATCGATCGTGACCGTCCGGCCCGCTGCTATGTCTATGGCGAATTCTAACTTCTCGCCCGTGGTCACATTCCTGATGATCGGGTTTTCGAGCGGCCCGACAATCACGATCGTTGGGAAGGTTTCCCACGTGCCGACGTAGCTGACATTCAGCGTATCCGCCACGATGCCGTCGCCGAATTCAATCGGGAAGTCGATCGGGAATACAAGTTCAGCGTCCAGTGTCAGCGCGAACGACAAGTCGACTCGTGTGGGATTGAAGAAGATGGGATCGAAACAGATGAAGCGCAACACTTCCTGAAACGCCCATTCGTCCCATGAACCAAGCTGTCGTGGCTCGAAGGTTGGGCCGTCTGCAATGAAGGCATTTATGCGACGGCGTGTGCCATCCGCGACGCACCATTCGAGGCTGCCCGGCACACTTGCAGTTGATATGATTTGCCGATTCGGACGGATGTTGTCCAACAGGGTAGCGCGACCGGCCCACCAGTCTGTTCGGTCTTTGAAGTCCTGCCGAATGAGCAACTGAATGGTGCGTGGCGCAAGGAAGAAATCCTTAACAGTAGCCCCGTGCTGGAACGGCCCCCGCTGAGTGATGTATTCGATCGGCGGGGTGCCGAGTCCCGAAAACGACAGTACGAAGCGGCCGAATTCATGCGGCGTCACAAGTGGATAGACGTTCCCGTCGGGAGTGATGTAAGAGATGTATTCGCTGGCCCCGCCGCCATTGATGGCGATAATGGGCGTTGGTGATGGTGGCGATGGGGTGTTGGACGCCAACACAATCGCATTGTCCACATTCGTGAGCCATTCATCCGTGTCGGCATCGCGCCATGTATTCAGGACGATGCCGCCTTCATCACCTATGCTCAATGGGCATGATCCATTTGCGAAATTGCCAGTGCCGTCGGAGAATTGTACCTCGGCGCTCCACGTGATCATGCCGTCAGTGGACACCTTGTAAAAGACCGGGCGTGGATTAGCTCCGTAGGAATAAAAGACGTAGATGTTATCGTTCTGTTGATCAACCACCATGCTGACAAAGGTGACTGTACTCAATTCAGGCGTGACAGCCTTGGTTGTCTCCGTGATGGTTGCAATATCAGTGATGTCGAAGGTGCGAATTTCACGGTCGTTAGTTCCCGCCAAGACATTTCCGATTGGCGCTATCGCATGACCGTCGGAATGCCTCACAGAGATTTCATACATGGGCTCAAGGACGCGAAACAAAGGGGATGTGAATAACAAAACAGTCGTCCACGAGTCCGCGCCGACATCGTATTGGGAGGCTTGCACTACCCGTGTGGAATCCCGACAGTGAATCATGATTACGTCGTTGTCATTCGCCGTATTGCCCGGCACTACCTTGGCATTGCTCAGAGAAGTTGTGACAACGCCGCTGTTGACCGGATTCCAACTAACGCCGTCGTCCGTAGACACACTAACACCGGCCCCAATAACAGCGCTGTTGGAGCCACCGTCGACGATGACAAGATTTCCTCCCTTGGCCTTGGTGATGGTGGTGTAACCGGGGGAATCGGCGGCTGCCGTCCGCACGGTAACAAGCCCAGTGAGTGTTTCATTGAATAAGTCGAAGCCCCGATACTGCACGAATTGGTTTTTGCCAAATGCCATATGGACAACGTTCCCGCCCTGTGGGCTTGTCCATTTTTCATGCCATATAGCGAATGTCACATAGGCTCCCGCGGCCACGACGACCGCAGCGCCCCAGGTCAGACCACCATCAATAGTCTTCTCATAAACAATGTTGGCTGTGTCTCTGTAAAATGAGAACCCAACAGTGTCGTTCAGCCAACACGGGCCGAGCCGCCCGGATTGAGGAAAAGACGCTGATATAAGTGGATCAATTACAACGTCAACCATTACGACATCACTGTCATGGCAATGAATTCCATGTCCGATCTGAGGGAGTTCGGTTCCTGCGGGTTGGTGTAGTTGGCAGTAACGTTGATGTTGTTAGTAGGCCCCACAGGTGACACATTGGCCCCGGCGGGCAACGCCACAATCTCCGGCCCTCTTTCGCCCACCAACGCCGCTCCGGCGCGCCTCATTGTTCCACCGTGAGCGAATGACGGTATCTGCACGTCGTCGGCCGACAAGATGCCCAACACGTCGAGCCCCAACAATAGAGGGTTGAGCTTGAACATGAGATTGATCAGCTTGTTGATCACGTCAATGACGGTGTTCACGCGATCCTTGATAAATCCCATGATTGTATCCCAGTTCTTCCAAATAATGATGCCCGCAGCGATCGCCGCGGAGATGCCCAGAACGATCAATGTGATTGGCCCCATGGAAATCGACAGACCGGTGAAGATGGGGATAAGTAGCTTGAAAAGCGCGAGGGCCGCAACGACGCCCGGCGCTATGAAGCCGATGGCAATCAACGCTGTGCCAAGGCCCACGAGCGCCAGCGACGCCAAGACAACCAGCTTCGTCAGCGTGGGGTGTTTTTCCGCGAATTCGGCCATCCTCTGAATGACAGGAATCAATATCTTCGACAGGGTCAACAAAGGCGGCAGTAAGATTTGGCCGACGGTGATCGCCAACTCTGTGACATTGTTCTTGAAGAGGATGAACTGTGACGCTGCCGACGCATACCGACGTTCGGCCTCTTCGATCAACGCGGTATTCTCCGCGAACGCCGCGTTGGACAACTCAATGTTTTCACGTAGGTTGCCACCAGCGTTGGCCAGCGTGATGAATGACTGCGCGAGACGCTGATCAGCAAGTCCCAACTGAGTCAGAACTGCGAAGGCTTCATCTCCGGATCGTCCAAGTCCCTCGACGAACCTAGTGAACGCTTCCCCCGCATCCTTTTCGAAGAGGATCGCGAACTCTTCCGCGGTGATCCCGGCGGTGGTGGCGAATGTTTCAAGTTCAGGGCCAGCCGTGTTGATCGCATCGATCATCGTGAACAAGACCTTTTGAACTGCCGTGCCACCACGCTCGGCCCGAACACCCAATTCGCTGAACGATCCTGCGATTCCTAGAATCTCCGCTTGCGTGAGCCCAGCCACATCACCGGCTCCGGCCATCCTCAGGGCAAAAGCCGCGATCTGTGACTCGGACGTGGCCAAGTTGTTGCCAAGCTCCACAAGAGCCGACGCGAAGCTCTGAACTTCGTTCGCGGGCAATCCCGTGATGGCTTGAATGCGGGCGACGAACTCGGCAGAGGCTTCATTGGTGAGGTCTGTGGCTGCACCCAACGCCGCAATGTTCTGTGTGAACGCGGCGATCTGCGGGGTTTGAATGCCGAGTCGTCCGGCGATCTCGCCGATGTTGGCCAAGTCCTTTGCGGCGACAGGAATGTCCAGAGCCATAGCGCGGAATTGGCGGCCCAATTGTTCCAATTCGGCTTCAGTTGCATTGGTAGTCTTGCCAACGCCCACAAGGGCAGTGTCGAAGTCGACAGCGGCTTTGACGGCGATGGCAGCGAAGGCCACGATCGGAGCGCCCAGCGCAACCATAGCGCGCCCAGCTTTGCCCGCACGTTCCGCAAACTTGTTGGTTCTGGACTCCGCCCGCTCGATGGCGGAGTTGTACCGGCCCATGGAGCGTTCAAAGCCACCAAGGTTCTCGACTACTAGTCGAACACCGACATCCTTTATGGCCACTGCTACCTCTTTTTGTTTCGCCGCTCCACTTCATCACTGACAGCATCTTGTTGGTGGAGGGCGATCATGCTACTCACTCGGTAGTGGGCCACGGCCATCGCCTTGTCGTCGTTGCTGAGTAGCCGCCACTCTGTCCAATTATAAAGCCCAAAGCGGGCGGCTTCGCGTTCTTCGTATGCCGAAATTGTGCCGACAAATTGGATGCCGATCAGGATGCCTGTTGCAACCGAGTTTTTAATCTTTAGATTTTGGATCGGTTTCCCTTGCCGTGTCACCTTGAAGAAAGTCAGTCGCTTCGGCGACATCCTCTTCCGTGACGCCAGCAAGCGTCATCATCCACGTGTTGAGTTGCTTCGACTCAGACTGCACGAGCGCGTAGGTGTTAAGCCACTGAAGGAATCTCGTTGTCTTCCCGGTGGCGACCTGCATGTCCAGTGCTTCAAGATAATCGGCGAAGTCTTCGCCGTGCGGATCGAAGGCTTCCCCAAGGTCAAGGATACTCAGGGAGCTAACGCACAGGGCTTTGAACATTCGAACGACCGCGTTCGCATTCCAAATAGCCATCTTCGCTTTGTAGTTTGGGTCGTTCGGGTTGTCCTCTTCGCGGCCTTTGTCTTCCATGAAGACCTTGGGCATCACAGGGATAGGATTCTCTTTTTCAACATCTGTCATCACGGTGGCCAGCAACATGCTCGACGGCTTAGTGATTTTCAGAGTCGCCCCGATCTCCAAAATGATTTCGCTGGGAACCTCTTCCGCCGTTTTGTCGGGCTCGATCTCCATCGGACTTCGCCCCGCCGGTGTGGTGTCTCGGTGTGTCTCTACCATATTTCGCCTTCCTATTCAGTTGGGCCAAGCCCCTTTATGATTATGCCATCGACGCCATCGTCTGCCAGTCCGCCAGCATACACGACGTTGACCTCATCTATTGACACGGCCAGTGCATTGATCCGATCGTTGGCCGGAATCGTGAGATTTGTCAAAGGCTCCACGAACCAAGAAAATCCGCCGTTGATGGTGCGCAGGATGCGTCCGGCAGGCGTTGCGTTGTCATGGGCCATGAACGCTACGTTGTTTGAAGCGAACTTGATATCCCTTACTTCGCCAGTACCAGAACCGGGGAAGAGTTTTTCAGTCCAATTGACGCCGCCATCCACCGTGTACCACAACTGACCGGCCGCATCACCAATCCACCATTCGTCCTGTGACTTCATCCAGACCGTATTTAGGACAGTTGCGGCATTCGGCCCGGTGATCGCATTCCATGTCGCCCCACCATTCCTTGTGAGGATGACGGCGTTTGCATCGCCCACGGCCACGAGATTCTGAGTGTCGTATCCGTGGATTGCGTTCAAGTCCTGAATCGTTGCGACGCCAGCGTCCTGTGTCTCGGTGATCCCCGCGGTGGGGTCGTTTGTGAAATAAACAAAGCCGTTCGCGCCAACAATCCATACGTGGCAAGAGCTACCCGCGAAGATAGCCCGTGGCCCATTGCCGACACTAAAGCCTGTGCTGACTTCCGTCCAGACCTCTTGCTCTTCGAGGATGTCCGCAAGCGGCGCATAGTGGATGGACTCGGAATCCTCAGAAACCACTACAAGGTTGATTCCCACGCACTCCATGTCGTCGGGGTCTTCGTTTGCCGCCAGCGTGGTGATCAGCGTGTCAAGCCAATTGGTGCCGCCGTCGCTCGTGAAGATCACTTCCGCGGAAAGGCCCGGCGATCCAGCGTTCGACAGCGTGAGCGCGAACACCTTGTCGTACCCATTCGATGGGATGCCGCAGGAACCACACTGGACTGCATCACAAATGTCGATCGCGATGATCTCTTGAACCACCTGCGATCCCGCCTGTTCGTCGTACTGCATCTTGTAGATGTGGTACATCCTGTCGGCAGTGAACGGGACATCCTCAGTCAAGAGGTTGCGCCCGTCCGGGGCCAGCGCGCCGATCGCCGCGGAAGTCGTCCAGCCTGTCGGAAGCGCCCCTTCAAGCAAAAGTATTTTGTCCCATCCTTCGTTGAACGAATTGGGGTTAGCACATTCGCCCATGTGGATGTGAAGATCGTGCGAGCATCGAGACTTGATGAATCGATCCAACACGCTCTGCGCGTCGAGTCTGTAGTACCAATTCACTGACATCGTGGGAAGCTGTCGATCCCCAAGCACTTTGCCCGCCAATCTAAATTGGCGATACCGATTCGGATCAGGAATGAAGATGGGTGTCGGGGTGCCGAAATCCTCTTCCGGCGTGTCCGCCATTGCCAACCCTTCATAAGAGGGCGCACGGTTCGGCCCCGCGGTGAACGGGATCACCCAGACGCGAGACATATCACTTTGCTGGACTATGGTTTCTAACATCACTTGCCCCCTTTGAGATTAGCCTCATTGTAAACCACAACCACGCTGTCGTCACCCTGCATGGCGTCGATGAGATGACCCTTGGCCTTTTCCAAACGCTTGTCGATCACAGTGAGGGGATGCTCGGCGTCCAGACCTTGGCCCCACTTGTATGCGCGTTTTATTTCCTTTTGCCTGAGTCGGATCAGATTCAGCACGCTATCTGGAAGCGACGGTTTGTCCGGCTTGATCACTTCCATTAGTTCGAACCACTCGTCGATCAGCCGCTCCATTCGGGTCTTGTCTTCGTGAAGTTCCTGAATGTAGATGATCCACATCTTGACCGGGTGTTCTTCCCACTCGTGATCGCTTCGCTTGTTGAGCGCCTTCAGCCTCTTATGGCAAACAAGACAATGCCACCGAGTGAGGCCTTGCTTACGCTCGATGACGTTGCCGACTCGAAGCGCACGACTATCGATCATAGGCTTCAGTGACGCGAGCTACGTCCACCCGGTAGGCGGCTTGGACTGCCGCGAATACCTGTTGGCCGCGGCCCCGAATATCAGAGGGCCGAATGAGTCCACGATCGTACATGCCGTTGTGCAGTCGCCTGTGGACTTCATCTGACAATTCGAGGAAGGCGAAGTCGGGTGGCCCCACGACGATGCCACGTTCCGGGTGTGACTTGTCGTTTTCAGGGATCAACACCCGCCATTTGAAGCCGTCGTCGTCGACGTACCCGACCTCGATTAAAGCTGTACCGCTATCCCCAATCGTCGGTCTCCTTGAAGAATTGTTTGCCATGCCAGTAATGCCCCCCGTTCGGTTCCAAGCGGGTTGTCGAGTTGCCGGTCTGAAATCTTGAATGCTTGGCTGCTATCGCCTTGTGCCACTTCCGCGGCCAAGTCCATCGACATTCGCCGTGTGAGTTCTTTCACATTATCGCACCCACAGACCGGCCTTGGAAGATACCGCAACGACAGGAAGGCGACCGCACGAGACAACGCCAATTCCATCTCCAACTTGGGCGCGATCGCGTTCGGCGTGAGGTCTTCCCACCCGGCCCTGTAGAACGCCCTCAGGTTGTCCGGGTTGCGTCCCACCGACGGACTGCGGCTATCGAATTGCTCAGTGGTGGCGTTCCAATTCGCCGGTGAAAACCGAACGATCCCGCTCCGGTAGTCGTGGGCTAAGAGGCAGCCGGTCTGTACCGTGTGGGCGCAGGTCTGACACGTAGTTAGACTACAATTGCACGAGTTCGCAAACGGTGCCCACATGAGCGTGACCTGTGTTTGCGGATCGTTGAAGTGACGATACACGTCGACGGTTGCAAGGAAGTTCGCTGCCACGTCTCCGTCGACAGCCGTCGGCGCAAACGCATTCAACAGGTCGGGGTCAACGATCTGG
>SDBT01018846.1_pt1 | contig 10835 bp, 9 predicted proteins | sample 2277101 | NCBI WGS metagenome assembly SDBT01 (sample SAMN10404973, study PRJNA504765) | marine sediment metagenome | isolation source: marine sediment core GS10_PC15, 103 cmbsf | place: Arctic Ocean: Southern Knipovich Ridge | collected 2010 | reverse complement strand
CCGGCGCGGACTCGGAATATGCTACTTTCCATCCCTTGGTAGATTCACCGCTGGTGGAAGAGATAGGCACTAGAGACCGGCAGATAGCCCTGAATTATATTCCCTTGGTTGGAGACGGTGAAATCACCACAGGTTCATTGGAGCGCTACACATACTACCGCAACAAATTGTACCTATGGAACCGGGATAACCATCGGATGGAAGGCGGAACAATGGTTATTAGGGGCAATTCCAATATCCGAGTAGGAGACAGGGTGTTCAGGCCCGATCTTGATACGGAATACTACGTGCAAGCAGTTTCCAACAATTGGGACTATGGGAAGCCCTTTATTACCCGGATCACAGTGGGGCGCGGATTGAAAAGGGCCGACCGAGATGATTTTTATAGGGACGGGATGGAATTTGTAGGGGGAATCGGATAATGTTCAAGGACGCCAGAGTCATAAGGGTAAATCCCAAGCATCACAGTGTCGATATTGAGTACCGGGCTACCACCGAGCGAATCCGGGATGTGAAATGCCTGGGCCGAATCTACTGGAACCTACAGCCGGGCGACTATGTACTGGTGGGCTTCATCGACAACCTCACCAACCCCGTAGTAATCGATAAGGTCCTGCTCCGGGGTGATCCCCGGATCACCAGCTCGGCGCTGGATGACATCCACCTGATCCATGAAGTGGGGCCACGGGATGATAATGGTATCCTAACCGAAATCACCGGACGGATAGAGGTCCAGACAGACAAGGATGGGAATCTTTCTCTTACCCTGTCCGGGAAATTAGGGACATTGAACCTGAAGGCTCTTGGAGATCAGGGCAATGTCAATATTGAGGCCGCCGGTAATCTGAATATCAGCGTGAAGGGAGATGCGGTGCTGGATGTCACGGGCAAAGCCACTGTGACTGCCGGAGGAGATGTTGAGATCAGTGCGGAGGGAAAAGTCAAGGTAGACGGGGCTATGGTGGAACTGGGGGAAAACGCTCTCGGTGCTCTCGGGAGGGAATTGGTAAACAACCTGCCGACATGCCTATTGACTGGTGCCCCTCACCAGATTGGCAATACAAAGGTGACGGTGTAATATGGGTATATCGAAGGATGGATTGAAAGCAGCCCTGGTTGAAGCCCTTAGTTCAAAACCTGGAAGTAAGGATGAAGCCTTGGATGCTATAGCCGGAGCCATTGTGGATTACCTCAGAGACAATCTGGAAGTGAAGGTGCCGGGGGGAAAATATGTGACCACAGTCACCGGGCAAGTAACAACCTTGAGAAGTAATGCCAAAGTCGATTGTGAGGTCTCCTGATGCCTATCCTTCCGCCACTGGTCTATGGGCCGAATGATAGCCAGCCGCCTAATTTCCTGACTCTGATTGTCTGGATAAAGAAGTTGGGGATACCGACACCGGTCCCGCTACACTTCCCCGTAATGCCGGAATCTATAATGTTCCTGAAGCAATACCTCACCACCGTAACCCCTACCCGCCAAGGCGGTTGGGTGGATGATTTTGGCTTCGCTCCGTCACCCATCGACATAAGTGGGACTTTCGGTAGAAATACGAAGGGCTTTTTCAATGGAATAGAATATAACGGATTTGGCTGGGTAAAATATCTGGAGTGGATGGTTGATCTTTCCCATGACCAGCTCGATGATGGAAGTCTACCAAAAGTGTGGTTGCTGAGCCACCTGTCCCAGCATTTTTATGAGGTCGAGCTGATGAGTTATAACATGGGTCAGAGCATCAGGCGGAATATGCTCTGGACCTATACAGTAAAAGCCATGATCTTGGGACCAATCACAGGTGACCCAGTGCTCGATTCGGTTTTGACTACTGTATCGGCGTTGGCCATTGAGAATAAAGCGACTATCTCTGAGGCAATTGGAAAGGTGAGAATATAATGGGCGTTGGGACACCAAGAGACGGCTTCGGTAAAATAGTAGTCCCCAACCAACCGGAGATCGTACTTGAACAGGAGATGGCCACCCGAGAGCCAATAACCTCTAATATCTTTGCAGCCACGATTGTCCGGGCAGGGGTGAGGGAAAGGTTTCAGCAGCTGCAGGTGCTGTTGCTTCAGATCACGGCCTCTGAAAAGGATATCCGGGCCTATGGAAGTGGGGAGATTTTCAGGGACCTGATTACACTCTTCGAGACCCCGGCTGAAAAAAACCCCTTCAACGATCTAACCTTATTCGGAACAACCGATCCGCCCAGCCACACCACCGTAATTGAAGAAACCCGGAAAGCGTTACGCCGGGTTACAAATGCGATGGATGTGCTCCGGCGGGCGCGGAAACTAATCAGGGACATCTATAGCTATGTGGATAAACAGGTGCAGGGTACCAACTCAGAGGTCATTAGTCGCGAACAGAGAACCGAGGACCTGTTGGCATGGGCATATCGAACTGGTGGTGTTCTCAACCCAGAGATTACCGGCGCTCAACGATTGAGCCTCCAGACCAAGGCGACCCCTGCCACGACCAACCTGCACGGATTGCTTAATATATTAGATGACCTCCTGCTGGAGATTGAGACCCTGCAAAATATCCCCGCCTACTACCGTACTGCTACCAACAGCGATACCAGCAAGATAGAAGTGCCAGTGAAAACGGTCTATGTCCGCACGGGGGAGTCTCTGGAGAGGTTAGCCCGGCGGGTACTGGGGGATGCCGATAAGGCTCACTTGATTATGGAGTTCAATGATCTGACTCCCACGGATATACATGCCGACGATTGGAATGGCCGGGCGCTCAGCGTTCCCTATACTGAGAGTGTTGACGGAGAGAGGTTGCGGGACAACTTTGTGCTCGATTCTCAGAATGGCCTCAGAGTCCTGGGGCGCGACCTGACCAATGACATTGATGTCGATAATGGCGATCTGGTCCTTACGCAGTACATTGAGAATTTGCGGCAAGCCATCGATAATGTCATCCAGACACCGGTGGGGGCGATACCTGAGCAACCGGATTATGGTAGTAATATCCTCCAACTCGAAAACGGTTCTATCCCGCAGATTGTAGGGCAGGTGGTATCAGTCGAGGTACAGCGAGCGGTGATGACCAATCCGCGAGTTTCATCGGTGGAGGGAACTACAGCTGTCCGGGAACAAGACGCTTTCAAGGTAAGGTTTCAGATCACGACGGTAAACCATTTAACTGAAGCAGAATTAGAAGCGAATCTGAGGCTGACATGATCACAAAAACGAGAAAACAGATACTGTCCGAGATGATCACGTGGACACGGAATAACAATTCTTCCCTCACCGATTTCAATGAGGGAAGCGTGATCCGCAGTATATATAATGCGGTGGCAGCTATCTTGGCCCAATTATATTACAATCTGCATCGTCTCTATCGGGCTGTCCGGATTGTTTATGCCAACGGTACCGACCTGGAGATTGCAGTAGCCCCTCGCTCGATTACCCGTCGTGGCGCGACGAAGGCATCAAAGACCGTGACCTTTACTGGAACCAGTGCCACGGTAATACCACTGGGAATGAAGGTGGCCACCCCGGACGGGATTGAATTCGTAACCACCGAGAGCGATACAGTCCCGGCGAGCAGTAAGGTCGATGTCGATATTGAAGCTGTGACAGATGGGGCCACCGGTATGGTGAATGCCGGTGAGATTACAGTAATGGTGGACGAGGTAGACGGCCTAACAGCTGTGACCAATGCCGCTCCAACAGACGGCGGCTTCGATGCCGAAACAGATGAGCAATTGAGGAATCGCGCCATCACCCAGCTGGCCACCCTATCGCAGGGCATCGAAGCCAGCTACGAGGCGTGGGCACTTGAGGCCCGCCCGGACGTTGCCAGAGCTAAGCCGCAATATGGACATGCCAGCTATAGCGATAAGACAATCGTGGTGCATCTGGTAAGAGACAATGCCGGGATATTTTCCACTGCGGACCTTGCCCAGATAGCCAATTACATTCAGAGTAAAGCCCCATTGGGAGTGGTGATCAGGTGTCTGAATATTGTGTGGGTGGGGATCGACTTTATTGCTCAGATACGCAGGGCCACCGGCTACGATCTGGTAACAGTGCGGGCGAATATCACCAACAACCTCAGACTTTATCTTGATTACCGGCAATGGGAATGGGGAGCAGACCTGGAATGGAGCGATTTATTTGCCTTAACGGGGGCTACTCTGGGCGTCGATGAAGTAAGCCTATCAGAATTCTCCCCGTCATCCAATGTAGATGTCGGTGCATATACCCTGCCGCAATTCACATCATTAACAGTGACGGACTGGTAGTGGGAGCGCTGGAGAACATTAAAGCCAAGCTACCGGAGTTCATCGCTCGGAGTCAGGCCCTTAATCATCTCCTGGGGCCAATTGGCAATGCTATCGATGTGTATAATATCGATGCCGAGGCGTTCAGGGATGCTCTGAACGTCGAAAGTGGCAATCCGGCTATGTTGGATGCCCTGGCAGGGGATTACGGCCTTGTGCGGCATTATAACGACACCGACAGGATCATGGCGATCCGCATATTGAATGCGATCCAGACCCACCAGCAGCGTGGCACTCAAGCCGGGTTGGAAAATGAAGGCAGAGAGATAGCGCTGGCCACCCCATATAATCAACGGATGCGTTTTGTGATCGGTGTTACTGGGATCGGTACCGGCTGGGCACTGGGGGGGGTAGGTAGCGAGTGGATTCAATATTGGATCGATACCCCAGAGAACCAAGCCGATCTTGAGGCCATGCTGTTGAGCGTGATCCCTCTGCATGTGAGACAGGGGATAGATTCAATCGATGCCAATGGAGCCACCGCCGGGTACCAATCTATCCGGGGAAGTGAACTCACAGATGGTGTCACCTATACAATAACCAATACAGGTTTCTATGCGGACAAGGATACCTTGATCCCCCGGAACATAACCGCTACGTATCTATTTGGGAATATTGATCTTCTGGCAACCTTTGCGAATTATCAATGGTTGGTGGACTGGGTGGATTATGCAGCATGGGATGTAGATTTTGATCTGCTGGTGGAGGTCCGGTTCAGCTCAGACGAGATTGCCTGGAATGAATGGACCCCTTACAGCAGAAACCAATGGGTACAGGGAGTGCAACTGGAACGCTATGCCCAGTTCAGGATCACCCTAACCATGAACACCTATCGCAATTTGAACCATTACGTTTTCAGGAGCTTTATATTGAAGGGCCTAACCACGGCACAACAGCGCTATGGTGAAGCCGAAAAAGCCATTGCGGTACTGCCATACGTTGGCAATTAGAAGAGGTACAAGATGGGAACAGTCGCAGCACCAAACTTAGTCATCGCCCTGATTGATCTGGCTACAGGCGCACTAGATACCGGCGAAACGGTGGAAGTGGTCCTGCATGGAAACGCATATCCTGGCGATGCCATCGCGGTTCCCGAGATTGGAAGCACGGGGTACTACAAGATCGAAGAAGCGGGGGGTGTCGCGGCACTTGCTCAGGGCATCTATGAAGTATATGTCGGCGGGACCTTCAAAAGCGTCATTACCCACGGATATACCGGCCTTCAGGATCATATAATCAGTGTGTCCGATCCGCATGGCGTTGCAGCCGCTCAGGTCGCCATCGTGGATGCCGGAGGTTACATCTCCGGGACAGAAGTGGAAGCAGCTATTCAGGAGTTGGGGGCAGCCCTGGCGGCCAAGGCCGATGCTTCCGGCACGGTCCTGACCGACAATAGCAACCAGTCCGTGGATGGGGCTAAGCCAAAGGTGACAAACCTGGATGCGGATCAGGTAGACGGGGCACATGCTGGTAATTCAGCCGGGAATGTCCTCCTGCTCGATGCCAACGGTCTAATACTGCTGGCCAATATCCCGGATACCCTTACAGGCAAGGATGCCGATACGGTAGACGGCAAGCACGTAGGTAATTCAGTGGGGAATCTCCCGGAGCTCTCCGCTACGGGAGCGGCAGGCAAATTGGATACCAGTCTGCTCGCCAAACAGGTGGGGACGGACAACAATGAAATTCCCCAAGTCTCCACCAGTGCGGCAGCCGGGAAGTTGGATGACAGCTTGCTCGGGGTGGCGATGGGTCAAGTCGGTGGCCCCCCCATAATCGAGGATGGCAACATCGAGGCTATGGGCCTTATTGGAAAGATACATGAATGGGCACTGGCTGTAGTCTCCCATCGGACATCGGGGAAGAATTTTGCTGAATCGCCCAATCCCGACATAACCGGCGGCGGTTCGATCTGGGCCGAAGATGAGGTACCGGATGATACTGCACAGGTTACTCTGGATGGTGCTCTCGACTGGAGAGACCGGATGATCACAATCGTCGGATATATCAACAAGGCTCAGTCCGGTGCACAGTTACCCGGTGCTGGCAGTGATGACGATTTGGAGTTCGGCAACTCAGAGAACACGGACTTTCAGATGATCAGCGGCGGGTTCTATTCACAATCGGGGCGGGAAGGTGCGGGCAACGCCCCCGGCTTCAGGTATCGAATAGGCGGCAGTGACGATTACCTTTATTTCTGGGTGGACGCCAGCGATGGCTTCCTGAAGTGTGGCAAGGCTGCGACCGCCAACGGAACTCTGCATGACTTCTTTGTGCGGATCGATTATAGCCCGCACCAGAACGAGATATAAGGAGGCTTGAGCAATGACAGTGGGCGAAATTCCAAGCGCAATATTTTCGACGGGCCTGACTGATAACAAGTTCAATATCAACCGGGACAAGATAGCGGCAGCTATATTGGATCGAATGATTGACCTTATGGCAACAGAAGGGGGAATTGTTATCGACTCAACCGCCGAATCAGACCTACAGGTCGTAGACGCTGGTGGTGGAGTGGTAAATATCAAGGCTGGGTCCGGCTATGATAAATTCGGACAGCGCCTCTATCTTGCAGCAGATGATGCAGCCAGCGGCCTGTATGTGGGGACGGTTGATTTATCCAGTAACGTCGATCTCTCAACCAATCATCTTGTTAAGATCGACATTGATGACGATGGGGCAACAGAAATCGACTGCGTAGGCGCAACCCCGGCAGCCACCACCATAGATGAGATTGTAGCGGCCATTAATGCAGCCGGATTCGGGACCATTGCCTTCCGGGTCGATTCGGTAGGCAATCCAGTTACTGATGGCGCGTTCATCATGGTCAAGTCATCCACCACCGGGGGCAGCTCCGAAGTGGAATTCGTAGCTCCCAGTGCAACGGATGCTACCAATGAGATATTTGGACTGAGCGAAGGGGCCTATCCCCACACTTACAATGGTGGTGGTGGATATGCGATCCCGGACTCCAGCGGTGCCACACCTTATGATGTGATCATCGAATATCTCAGCGTCGAAAGTGTCACAGGTAATTTCGAGGGTGGCTATCCATCGGGCGATGACAGTGAGTATACTGAGCTGGATGACTCCTATAAGGTCACGGTTCAGCTCTCCAGCGTGGGGCCGATTAACGATGCTGATCAGCATGAACTCTGGCTGGCACAGGTCACGAATGACGGGGGAGTCCTGACTATCCTTGATAAGCGGGGCGATATAATGCTGCGGCTAAAAGGCCAGCGGCAAGTGGATATCACCTCTCCCCCAGCTCCGGTCCTGGTCAATTTATGGTATTCGCCAATATTAACCGGCGCTGCGGGGGATATAGCAACACTGGGAAGGATTAACGCCCGGTGGGAAGCCGTAACAGACTCATCCGGCATCCGGGAGTATATCGTTAAGTTTGTTCTCACGGAACAAGCCGGGGAAGTAGTAGTAGATGCCGCCCCACATGAGTACGTTGTGCAGGGTTTCGATCAGACTGCCGACGAAGTACAGCTGACCCGCGATTTCCCTCTTGGCAACAAATATGATGTTCTGGTTGCGGCAAAGGATAATTCCCTGAGTCAAAACATCAGCGCTTTTACCGACCTGGGGAATATTCAGGTGGGGTCAGGTAGTTCGTCAGATGGTCCAACCATAGGTGACGACATTAATATGCCAGCCATCACAGTTAATTCGATTACCAACGGAGTCGCTGTTGACTGGCCTGCGGCTGCACCTATCATCCGGGCGTATGAATTTTGCTGGGCGTTTGACGGACAACAACCCGAATGGAGAGGATCATTACAAGCCCATACCACTAACAGCGATTTTGTCATCCCGGCAGCCCCTGGACGAAGAGTAAAAGTCAGGGTAAGGATAAGGCGTCTGAATATGGATGTTTCAAATGAATCCATAGGAGAAACCACTGCTGGTGGTACAATCATAGGTCTCAATGAGAAGAGTCTTTTAGCAACGGGCCTATCAGTGGATTCTACGGATGATGGTAAGACAGCGCGGTTCTTATTGAATCAATATCTTCCTAATGCCGCTAAGATTGTAAAATTAGTGATAGATGTTAAGACCCTCACCCTCGATTCTTCTGAACAGCAGGGATTGGTCCGTGTGTATCGTTCCAACGAGGAATCGGGGGCTGTCAGTATTACCTTTGGTGTAATAGGACAGCATGAGATAGCACTCACAGTGGATAATGACTTTACTGCGGGGCTTCTCAAAGTGGACGCTTATGACATTGCTGAATCAGGAGGTTCCCAAGCTGCCTTCACCGCCGATATGTTCATAATCTACGCTGAAGGAGTTGTGGTAGCTGACCCATCTAATCCCCCGATACAGCCAAGCTAAAGATAGGAGACAGTGATATATGAGAGTCTTAGGAAAACTTGAATTCGTAATGGAGGCTGAGGCCGAGGAGCAGGGAGGAGTTCGAGGCCAAGGTATCTATACTGTTGAGAAAGAGGGTATGACCATGCCCTTAAAAACAGATATAGTATTGGCGAAGGACGGGGCCAATATTGTAATCGGTCTTGGTGGGATCACAACGGTCAAGTTCCTCCATGTCAAAGCTGTATTCGATGATCCTACTGTAGCCACCCCAACCGTTGAGTTATTGATCAATGATGGATCGGGGGAGATTTCTATGACCGGTCTGGAATTCATGTTGGTGGATACCGATATTACATCGGCCAAACTGACCAACAATTCCCATGACACCACCGGTAGCGCTGCTACAGTATTTATCGATATGGCGGGGGACTAATCTATGAGCAGCCGGGTAAAATTAGAGGGTAATATTCTCTCGGCGGGGGGAGAGGGCCTTGCAGGCGTCCAAGTCAGCCTAATAGATGTTGATACCGGCACGACAGTTGGGACAACTCATTCGCTCGCAGGCGGCTACTGGTCATTCCCCCGACCCGCTACAGGAGATTACAATGTCCTCTTTTCGGGCCGACACACTACCCCCGACGATGACCTCTTCGGTGTTGAGATCGTTGATATGTCCGAGTTCGAGGCCAGTGAGCAGTTTCTAAATGACACCCCCCCCGCAGGGATTTTCTCCGCAGGTGCGGCCCCTATTGCCCACGTAACCAATCGCCTTGAAGCGGTGGCAAGGGTCCAGTGGGTCTATACTCCCGACGCGACGGATAAGCACCACGGATTTGTAGTCCGATGGGAACATGGTCCCAACTCCGGCCAAGCCATATCAGCTACATCACCCAGCCGGAAGATCGATAGCACGGCCAGAGACTTTGCGATTCAGATACCGGCAGATGACTACATCACGATCAAGGTCTATGCCTATTACATCGGAGTCAGCGGGACCAATGAGGATGGCGGATACCAACATGCGAGCTGGGTAGACAGCCGGGCCACAGCATTGGCAACGATCTCGGGCTGGGACTCGAATCCCCTCTCCCTGTCGCAGAACAATGCCGAACTACATAGCGATGGCTATCTGGCATTGGGCACCGGGAATGACTATGCCCGGCTCGATGCAGCCCATGCGACGTATCGCATGTGGACTGGTCATACCGATCCTACGTTAGCTTCCTATGCCGTGGAGAAGGACGGTACACTTCATGCGAGCAATGCTGACATTGAAGGTAATCTGACCGCCACCACCGGGTCACTTGTGGACCTAAACGTCGATGGCACGATCACGATAGCCGCAGGCGGATCATTGTTGGCCGGGGGGGTCACTCTCGATGATAGCGGACTAACGGCCATCGGGGATGTGTCCATCACTCTCGACGACACGACGGATAAACTCTGGTTAAGTACCAGCGAGCCGTGGTTGGCGCTGGGTGGACAGCTTCGGCCCGACGCACCATTCCGGGTGAGTAAAAACGGCGACCTCGTAGCTACCAGTGCAACCATAACCGGCGTGATCAATGCTTCATCTGGGGTCTTCACAGGTTATGTCTCAGCGGGCACCGCCGAGTTCGGTGTGGGGATAGGACCCGGAGACTCCTCCACAGGAATCTACCTCACAGCCACCAACTATGCTTATGAAAGCGGTGACTTCAAGTGGGGTGGCACCACGGGATATATCACCGGCAGCGGGACAGGTATCTCAATACTGGCAACGGAATTTGACCTAAGCGCCACCGGCCTATTGATAGAGAACACGCCCACCCCGATTGTGAAGGTCAATGTAGGGGGGAACTATGTCCAGATGACCGCAGCGGGCCTAAAGGCCGAAGATACTGTCCTGGGGGTTACGGTGGATATCCCCACTGATGGCAGCGCCCCCACCTTTGCCAGTGGGATTATTAATACAACGATCTTCAATGTTTCCATTTCTGGGGTGATTATAACCAATGCTGATGTCCCAGCCAATGGCGGCGTGATCATTAATAACGCCGGAATCAGGGCCTTTTCGACGGCCCCGCTACAGACGGTTTCGATAAATACGGACGGTTCCGGTTGGCTGGGTACATCATCGACCTTGGCCTGGACAACGGGGGGAGTGGTGACCGCTGCGGGCTGGACCGTTACGACTGCTGCCTTCACCGGCACTAACGCCCGGTTGCGAAGCGC
>SDBT01018845.1_pt1 | contig 10836 bp, 16 predicted proteins | sample 2277101 | NCBI WGS metagenome assembly SDBT01 (sample SAMN10404973, study PRJNA504765) | marine sediment metagenome | isolation source: marine sediment core GS10_PC15, 103 cmbsf | place: Arctic Ocean: Southern Knipovich Ridge | collected 2010 | reverse complement strand
TCGGATGATGACGTAAATGTCACCATCTCCGAGCTTCCCGGACTGGCGGGGACAGTCAGGTCAGTGCACGTCTGCCCAAACATTCCAGCCAGCCGCACTATATCGCCAATGTCTACGACGTTGTCGCCGTCAGGCTCAGGAGCGATGTCGAAACGGACAGGCGCATCAGGCACTACCTTTCCGAAGTGCCCCGCCAGAAGCACCATATCAGCTATGTCAGTGTAGGTATCATGGGTGAAGTCAGGCGGGAACACGTCAATCGCCGCATCGTCCGTACAGGCCCACTGCCAATCTGTTCCGATGTGCAGTTCCAGCGTATCGCTGAACGTATCCCCATCATAGTCAAGCGTCGGCGGAACTGGATGCTCGTCAGCAGATACTACCCCAAGACCCAATGCGAGGACCAGGGCCAACAGAGGAAGCAACATCCTCATGGTCGCACCTCCTCGTAGCTATCCCCGGAGATACCACAGGTCTCGTGTACGACTCCGTTCTCGACTGTCCGCTCGTACGTGTCGCATGCGCTGGGGTCAGGGAAGAACTCCCCACTGGCAAAGCCCACGGCGACTCCGGCGAGCAAAAGTGTGAGAACTGTGATTACGATTAATCTTCTCAATGTCTTCCTCCTTGTCTTGAAACAAATGACTCACAGCGATAGGCTCATGCGTCCCCCTCCTTGAATACAGGCGTCATTTCAGATCCTTCCAGCTGGTGCCGATGATCACTTCGAAGATCACTGGGACCTTCAACTTAACGATGTTGCTAAAGGTCGGCTCCATCTGAAACGCTAGCTCTTCTGCCACGGCTGGATGCGCCTCGTAGATGACTTCGTCGTGGACCTGCATCAGCGGCTGCACTAGGTCGTCCCAGTTCTTATCCACGATGATGAGATCCAGCGCTGACATCGCCATCTTGATGATGTCGGCCGCGGTGCCCTGGATAGGCAGGTTGATCGCCGCCCGCTCGGCGTCGGCGCGAACCTTTGAGGACTCGTCGTTGATGTCTGGGAACCAGCGCTTCCGGCCGAACATCGTCTCCGTGTAGCCCAGCCTCCGGGCGAAGGAGATCATGGCGTCCTGCCACTCCTTGACGCGTGGGTAGGTCTGGTAGTAGAGCTTGATCAGTTCGGTGGCCCGCTCCTTCGTTACCCCGAAGCGGATGGCGGCGCCGGACGGGGTGATCCGATAGTTGACACCGAAGTTGAAGTTCTTAGCAAGGCCTCGCTGAGCGTCCGTAACATTAGCCGCAGAGATGTTGTTCATCCTCGCCGCGGTGCGGCGGTGGAAGTCCTCACCGGATTCGAAGTCGGCGATCATGTTGACGTCTTCGGAGACGTGAGCTGTGATCCGTAGTTCGATCTGGCTGTAGTCACCACCGACGTAGAGGTTCGGCGGCTCCGGCACGAAGGCGCGACGGATGGCTGCTCCTACCTCGGTCCGGACGGGCTGGTTCTGAAGGTTGATCTTGCTGGTCTGGCCGCCAGAACTGGACAGGCGCCCGCTGGCCGCTCCGCACTGGTTCCAACTGACGTGGAGCCGTCCCGTCATCGGGTGGATGTACTTCTGCAGGTTATCCACGTAGGTGGACTTCAGCTTCGTCATCTCCCGGTGATCGAGGAGCGGTTGGATGATGGGGTGCTGGTTGACCAGTGTCTTTAGATGCAGCGCCTCGGTGCTGAAGCCGGTCTTGTTTTTCTTGCCTGGAGGCAGCTGCAGCTCATCGTAAAGGACCGCTGCGACATCAGCCGGGGCGGCTAGGTTGAACTGGTGGCCAGCCTGAGTGAAGATCGTCTCCTCGGCCTCTGCGACCACGACAGCGATCGTATCGTCGATATCGCCTATCACATCGAGGTTGACTGCCACCCCCGCCTCCTCCATCTTCACGATGATGGGCAGATAGGCCAGCTCCATGTCCATCACTGACCGGACACCCAGCTTGTCAACCATTGGGTCTATGAACCGCTCGAGGCGTCCGGTCATGTCGGCGTCCTCGGCAGCGTAGGGGATCGCTTTCCAGATGGGCACACGCGAGAAGGGGATCTGGTCCTGCTTCCGCTTGCCGATCAGCTCCTCGATAGGCTGCATCACGATCCTGAGGAACCGCCGGACTAGGTTATCCAGCTTCAACGTCCCCCGCTCGTCGCCGGTTCCGAAGCCGCAGACGAACGCTTTCAACTGGGTATCGGACATTACCAACAGCTGCTTCCAACTGATACCGAGTATCTTTGCTAGCGTCCGCAAGTCGAAGGAGGCGTTGTGGAAGACCAGAGGCTTGTTCAAGAAGAGGGCGCGGAGGACCTCGGCCACCCGTCTCTCGTTGAGCTGGGGCTCATCCGTCTCGTGGCCGGTGGGGATGTAGAACGCCCGGCCAGACTTGGCGGACAGGGAGACGCCGCACACATCCAGCCAGAAGAGATCGAGGCCGGTGGTCTCGGTGTCGACAGCAAGCCAGGGAGCCTTCTCAAGCTCGGTCGCCATCGCCACGAGAGCGTCCTCGGTCTGGACACCAACATAGTTTTCAGTAGAGACGTCCTGGCCCCGGATCCGTATCTCGTTCTCGTATACCTTGAGGAAGGGGAACGTATCGAAGGCGACGGTCATTGCCGTCTCCGTAGCAATAAGAGAGCGCTTCGTCGGGACTCCACGGTCCCAGGCCTCAACGATGGCGGGGCGTAGCTTCTTGGGCTTGATCTGGTCGAGGTTGTCGACCATCGCTTCTAGCGACTTGTACTTGCGGAGTAGCCGTGCAGCCGTCTCACGATCGAACGCCTCTGCCCCGTCCCGACCCGCTACCTCTTGTTCGATGAGGATTTGGCACTCCCTAGCCAGCCAGCCATGGAGGCCGGCATCAGCAGGTGACCATGTCTTCTCCCAGCCGCCTAAGCCCCCTGACGGAGCGAACACCGACCACTCCACGGGATGGTCGCTACCGCCTAAGCAGTTGATGTCAGAGTTCACCTCGGGCTCGTAGGTCACGCCGGCGTTGAGGATCGCGGTATCAGACGGATGCTCTACGAGGAATCGGTACGCACAGTCGCCGGCTAGGACCGCCTGTTCCTCGGGATCATCCGTAACCTGAGCGATCTTGTTCAGCAGCGTTGGGGCATAGGCGATGGAGGTTCTCATAGAGCCCTTAGGATATCCTTCTTGATGAGCGGTATCGAGTCTCGGCAGGCGACGCGGTGAAGGTAGGCGAAGGCGCTGTCATTGTAGTACTTAGCATATAGCAGGTTTTCGATGCGCATATCAAGGTCCTTAGCCTCTCCCTCTGTCTGTGTTCTCCCCTCCTGCCTGTACATCTTTTGCCGATTGAGGATGATGTTGAGGTTGTTGAACTTGTCGAACTCGTGCCAGATCAGTTCGTCCGCAGCTCTATCGGTAGAGTAGATGATCGATAGTGGCAGGGGAGAATCCGTGAGGATAACCCGTACCTGTCCGTTCAGTCGCTGCAGGCGGTTGAGCTGCTTGCCGAAGACGTACATCTGGTTGGTGAGCGTCATCGTCCGGTGTTCCCATACCAGATCCTTGGCGAACTCCGTCACTAACTCACAGCTGATGCCATCCCACTTCAGCTCCGCAAAGACGGCAGCAGCCGTGGATGACTTGCCGACACCGGGCCCGGCAAAGAAGTTGACGACTAGCGAGGGACGGCGTCGTCTTCCACCACCTTCGGTTTCGCCGTTCACACCGCCGCCCTAGGATCGGTGATAGGTAGCTGGTTAGCCTTCCTCCAGAAGTAGTGCTCGTCAGCTCTGATCATGAGCAGGTGGGCAAGCACCTCATCGGAGGGAGGCATCAGCCCAGTGTGCGTGGCGGTGTAGTACCCGAGAGGATGGGTGCAGAGGACGACGGCGGTCCTGTGGTCGACATCCCCTCGATTGGGTAGGAAGGCGAGTGTCGGCAACCCCTTGCGGAGGAAGTACGTGGTGCCACTCCTGCCGATCTCAGGGATGACCCCCGATAGGATGTAATCCCGTTTGGCGTCCACGTCGAGATAGTCGAACAGCCGGGTCATAGCGTTAAGCTCTGCCTCGGGGAGGACCGCCCGCCGGGCTGATATAGATGCAGACAGAAGGCCGAGACGCTCAGTCCAGAAGTTAGAAACTGTCGTCTCCCGCACACCGTCCTTCTCCCAGATGACCGTCGCGTAGGCCGTAGTGCGCTGCCACCTGTTCTTCACAGTCCACCTATCCTCCGGGTCTGGCCGCTTGCGGTTGAGTATCTGTGTTAACCGACTAAGGAGTAGGCGATCGTTGGCGACGATCATCGTATGGCCCTTCATGGGGATCGCCGCGCCGGCATACTCTCCGCGGCGGACAGCGAGACGGTTGATGTAGCGGAGGAGGATATCCATCTCCCGTTCCTCATCCATGGCTTCGGGGAGGGCGAAGCGGTCGTCGAGGAACAACTCTATCCCCCGGCCGAAGGAGCTACAGCGGTGCCCCGCTTCCTTGCCGGTGCCTTTGTCGTCTCCTCGGGTGAGGTGGCGGAGATCTTAACCGACCGCTTGCCCTTCCGTTGGCCGGCGACTGTGAACTCGTTGGTCCCCGGGTCGTAAGCCTGGATGCGGTGGGTATCCTCGCCCTCCTCAAGGAAGAGAGCGTAGCCCTTGGTCAGCATGTCGGTGATGAACTCCCTCAGCTCGTTCCGTGCCTTCTCCTCCTTCGTGTCGAAATCGGAGGTGAAGTCGCCTTTGGCAACGTTCAGGACAACCATTTCTACGATGGACATGTTTCTCCTTCTATGAGAATAACCTTTTCCACCAGGGTCGCTTTCGTTCCTCGTTGACTATGTACACACCTCCTTCCGGTGGCTGGATGGCCCAGCCAAACAGGGCCTGTCGGGTTGCATGGTGGACCCGCATCTCATCGGCTATCCTTAGGATCTTGGCACCGTCTGGAGGCTCGTCGAAGACGATCCCCTCCGGGTCGTCACGGGCATCCCAGATGCCGCTGAGCCAGACTCCGTCCTTATCGCTGGTGATCTCAAGGGCCATGCCCAGCGGGTGGAGGAACTGACGGTTCAGCTCCATCAGGTAGCCCTGATCGACGAACTCTCTGATCTCCATATAGCGTCGACCCATCAGTTCTTCCTCCTCTCCTTAAGCAGCTGAAGCAGCTGGAGGCGGGCGTCTAGAAGCAGCCCCCTCTCCGCCTCGACATCAACCGCCTCAACGGCAACGTTCAGAATTGAGGTAAGGACATCTAGGCTGTGAACCATCTCTTTCATTTGCCCCCGAAGTTCAGCCGAGACGATGATGTTCTTGGCAGCGAGATAAGCGAGAACCAACCAACCAAAACCACCGGGAATGAGGATCCACCAGCTGCCTAAGAGCAGGTTCCAAGTAATGGTTCCCGCCAGTATCCCTAGGATGAGGAACTGTGAGAAGAGAAAGAGTTGTGGACGTCTACGCAAGGTATCTCACCACCTCTCCGATCAGCCTGAAGTCTTGAGAGAGCGCCGATCGCAGCCCCGGCTGGTGGAGGGATGCGGCCGGATGGTAGGCAGCGAAGATTAGCTGCCCGTCCTTCCTCGTCAGGCAGCTGTGGATCTCGCCCATGGGGAGGCCGTGGAAGTACGGGTCCGCGGCGAACCGCCCTAGCGTGACAACCAACGTTGGCTGAATGACATCGAGCTGCTTCTTGGTCCAGTCGCTGCAGGCTGCCACCTCATCAACGAACGGATCACGATTGTGTGGAGGGTGACAGCGCACGGTGTTGGTGAGGAAGAGGATCTCCCTAGGAAGCTGGGCATCGTCACTGACGAGCTTCCCCATCATCTTGCCGGCCCGGCCTATGAAGGGGAGTCCGCGCACATCCTCCTCTTCACCAGGCGCTTCACCGATGAAGAAGACCTTGGCGGAGGAGGGGCCGATGCCGGGCACTGCTCTCTTCCGGGATCTGTGGAGAGGGCACTTCTTGCAGCGCCGGATCTCTATGGCTAGGGAGTCTAGCGTATCTGCCATCGGAAGTCCCGCTAGCCCATCCTCATGATGACGTCACAGTCGCTGCACTTGTAACGGCCACGGGACTCCCTGATAAGAGCCTCATGATCGCAGTCGCTATGTGCATCTAGGATGTCAACATCCTTGAGGAAGGTCATCTTCCCATCCTCCGTCTTATCACCCTCGGTCGCCTCAACGATGATGTCGTTCCCGACGTCCGGGCAGGTGGCCGTGTCGTACCAACCGAACCAGAAGCGCTTCCCGTCCTTGTCGTCGAAGGTGATGCCATGGTAGGCGCCCCCCTTAGCACCTACCTTGGCCTTGACGGAGATGATCTTACCGCTAATCTTCATCAGCTGGCTTCTTCTCCTTCTTGGCCGGCTTCTCCCGAGGATCGATGCCGCGGCCGGCTAGGTATGTCTTTGCACCTGCGACCATGTCGGCGGTCCAGCCTAGGGCTCCCGCGGTGTCAGCAGCGCTAGCGGTAGGATGGGCAGAGACGTAGGATGAGTAGGCACGGCTAGCTCCAATGATGTCGCTCGTGTGCCCCATCGTCGCAGCTGTAGAGACTACGACCTCCTCGAACTCACCCTCAGCGAACGTGCCCTCTGTTCCTTCGGCCAGCTCCCGGAATGATTCGCTCGTATCCTTGTTTCCAGCGATGGAGAAGGCATGAAGTCGGATCCCCTTGCCGCGTAGAGCTTCGACGACTCCGTTCGGTGTCGCCTTGCAAGGGCAGCCATCCGGCCACGTGTCCCCCAGAGAACCAGCGACGCCGTGGGGCGGAGAGTCGCCGATGAGGAACATCAGCTTATCAGCCTGGGGGCGCCACTGCAGCTGCAGGGCCGCATCGACCAGACCGTCGTACACAGCTTCTGGTCGGTCACCGCCGCCACTGGCAACCAAGCGCTCAAGGACCTCTTGGAAGCGAGCATCGTCGGCAAAGCCGAACACCTCCGTCAGCAACGTGTCTTCCGGCGGATGGTCTCGGTACTGGACGACGGCATACCTCACGTTGAGGTCCCCGCCCTCAGCGATCCGGTTGGCATCCTCCCGGGCATGTTTCTTCGCCTCATTGAGGAACGGCTGCATAGAGCCGGTCGTGTCAATGACGAAGGCGATATCGACCTGGCTGATCAGATCTTCAAGGCTCTCGCCTTCGTCGCCCTTACCGAAGGCTACCTCAGCGACTTCATCTGGTACTTCGTCACCACTCATTAGGTTGTTCTCCTTCGTAGCCGGCCGGGAGGGAAGAAGATCCCCTCCACGTCCGATAGGTCGATGAAGAGATCGGCTACGTTGCGTAGCTCTATAGCAGCGTCACCATCGACGGTAATGATCGCCGCCTTCTTAGCCTTACGGTGGACGAACTCGATGAGGTCACCGAAGTCGGAGTCGTTGGACATGATCAATATCCAGTCGACGTTCTTCTCCGTAAGCACATCGGCGGCGGCTAGGGCAACGAGCATGTCGCAGTCGCCCTTCCAGCCCTCACCGCTTCGTCGCATCAGCTTCTCTGCGACTCGGTAGTTCTTGCCGATGAGCATATCTCGGAAGGAGCGGTGGCGGTCGTATAACGACTTGTCCATCGTTGGACTGACGGCCATGAAGTAATGACAACCGCCACCGCCTTCTTCCTCGTTTAGGATAAGGTTGTGGGTGGATTCGAGATAGGTCCGGAGCCGCTCCACATCGAGACGCTTGTTGCCAAGGCCACCACTGACGTTGTTGCCATCGACGAGCAAGGCTGCTGTTTGTTTAGTCATCGGTAGAGTGGGTAGCGAGCCAGATGTCGATGTCTGCGATCACCTCCCATGTGATGCCGGTGTCCTCGTACCAGATGTCCTCCGCCTTGTCGTGGAAGACGCGGCCGGGTTGAGCCGCCGATGGCATCCCATAACGGCTGCCGGCCTCGAACGACTGCGCGGGGTAGGGCGGTGATGGTAACACGACCCTCATGCAGCCACGCGCTCCCGTCGTCGTGTGATGTTAGCGATCTTCCGGAATGACTCCTCATCCGTCTCGATCATGAACTTCTGGATGAGCATGTTGTCCTGCTCCGGCACGTCCACCCGGGGGTGGATGCAGTAGGACTCGATGATCCCCTCGTCGTCGATCAGCTCAACGTTGCCGGCGATGCCGCGGTGGATGCGGTAGATCTTATCGTCTTTGATAACACGGAAGCTCTCCAGCCGCCGGTATTCGTCGGCCTGTTCCGTTGTCAGATGCTCAAGGAGGATCTTCTCGGCCGCTGCCACAGCCTCCTTGCGCTCGGCTTCGCGCTCTTCCGCTTGACGGCGGATGGCCCGACGTTGGGTGTCGATGCGCTGTCGCTCCCTCTCGGAAAGCTCCTTGAAACTTTCGGACACTTCTGTGACGGCTCGACCTACGTTCTCCATCGCGTCACCGAAGTCTTGGACAACACGGCCGAACTGATCAACCCAGACGCTCCAGGTAGCGGTGAAGTCCTTGAGAGCGATGTCCCTGTTACCGATCGTACTAGCGTCCGTGTCCGTTGCCACCCACATCTTCCACGTGGGGGTGTCGCCGGTGCCGTTGCTGACAGTCGTCGTCGTCGTAGCCGCGGTGTCGAAAGCGCTGCCGAATACTATCTTCACGTCCACTGTGCCGGCAGTAGCCATTAGCCGCCGGCCATAGGTGGGGCGAGGATAAGTCGCCCGGCGTCGGGATCGAAGGCGTGGATCTGCTTGCCTTTGCTGGCGTCCTCGTCGTCCACCTGGTAGGCCAAGTAGCCCTTGTTCCGCAGCCCGTCGAACGTCTTCTTGGCTGCCTGAACCTCGTCCTTCTCCTCGGGATCCCAGATGACCTTGGTGTCACCCTTGCCCCCCAGTATAGCTATCGTTCCCATCTCTCCTCCTTCTGCCGGCTATAGCAATTGACCGCTGTCAACTACCAACGTTTGGGTGGGTCCCTGATCTCATCAGCCTCCATAGCCTTAGACCTTCCGCTTGAAGGTAGACCCTTCAGGCCTTCAAGATCCCGCTTCAGATCCCAGGCGGCGACCTTGAAGTAGACCCCACCGCCTAGCTCTTTGTCACGACGGACGTAGCCGACCATGATTGGATCGTTCATTATCGCTAGGGGCCGGGTCATCTCGAAGTCTTCTACCTTGGGAGAGTAGATAGCGATGGCGTCGAAGATCGGCAGGGCACGGATATAGGCCTGCTGTACAGATACCGGGATCAGCCCCTTGAACCGCTCTCTACGATCGTTCGTCTGCCAACGACTTCTGAAGGGCGTGTGCCTGTGATCTAGGTCCCCCTCGACCCCACCACAGTACCACTCCCGGTTGGGCCCGAACGGTTCGAAGCCGGCCTCAAACGCGGCTAGGATCCTGCGCAGGCTATCCCGATGCTTCGTCAAGAGAACCCGCTGGTGGGCGATGGGCTGATACAGCGTCAACTGATACTCGATGACCTGCAGTTCGTTTACGTAGGCGTTGGCTGATAGCGGCAGATCGTTTGCGGGCCGGTATAAGTCAACCTCCTTAGACAATGTTAAAGCGTGAAATGCCCTAGCTAGCACTAGATCCTCCTCCCTTCTCAAACAGGTGCCACACAAGTCCACCATCGAGGACGGTGCCGATGTAGGCGAGAGCTTCGGCTGGCATGTCATGCCCGGTGCCCACTATCCGGAACTGCCTAGACACAGCTTCCTGTTCAGGATCAACCGCTGCCCAGATGCAGGGCTGGCCAGCCTGGATGTCGAACGAGAGGATCTCCGCCCCTCGTGGTATTCCTACAGCAAACTCGTCCGCGATGGGAACTGGAAACTTCCAGATCGTGGACAGGGGTGGTGCTACGCTTTTGAATACTGTCATCTTCTTCGCATGCTCCTTCTCTACGTGTGCTACAAGCGCCTCCAACGTAGGAAACTTCTCTCTGCAATGGCAGCTGAACGCCACGCTAGTTAGGCTACCTCCTTTCATCAATTCATTATCCTATCGATCTGTTGGCAGTAGGTGAACCCCTTCTGGCTCAGCTGCCTGCCTCGAGGAACGATGTCCAGAAGCCCGAGCCGCAACAGGAACGGCTCGAAAGCTTCCACCAGCGTCTTCTCTTCTAGGCCGCTCGCCGCGGCTAGGGTTCGCACGCCGACTGGACCGCCATTGAACCGGCTGAACAGCAGCATGACGATGCCTCTGTCACCGTCGTCGAGGCCCCAGCTATCGACGCCCAGCTCAGCTAGGGTCTGCTTCACCACCTTGGGCTTGGGCTCGTCGGTGACGTCTCTGATCCTCCGCAGCAGCCTGTTGGCTATCCGGGGAACGCCCCGGCTGCGGAGAGCAATTTCACTGGCAGGGTCTGGACGCAGGGTCATGTCCAGCTTCTCAGCCGACTGCGCTAGGATCTTCCCGATGTCGGCCTTGTCGTAGTAGTCCAGATGGATGACGAGACCGAAGCGGTCGCGCAGTGTGTTGGGTAGCTTACCGTACTTGGTTGTTGCCCCCAACAGCATGAACGGGAACGCTGTCCGGAAACCAGAGAAGATGGCGCCCTCCATAGCCATCTGGATGGACTCCATCGTCGCTGGCTTGAGGCTGTGGATTTCATCTACGAACAGAGACTCTCCATAGTACAGATCGGTGAGCACCGCTTGCATCTGGGCTGCAGACATCGAAGATGTGGCTTGGGCGCCTTTCCCTTCGGAGCCCGACTTAGCTGCGCCTATAGTCTCCTGAACCAAGGCTGCCATGACCGTCTTGCCAAGACCAGGTGGACCATGAAGGAGGATGTGATCTGCAACCTCTTCCCTCTCGAGGGCCTTGTCGACGAGACGTCGTATGAGCATTACTTGACGCTGGTGCCCAACGTACTCCTCCCACTTCTTCGGTCGCAGTTTCATGGTGATCATCGCGTCTTCGGGTAGCTT
>SDBT01018844.1_pt1 | contig 10836 bp, 16 predicted proteins | sample 2277101 | NCBI WGS metagenome assembly SDBT01 (sample SAMN10404973, study PRJNA504765) | marine sediment metagenome | isolation source: marine sediment core GS10_PC15, 103 cmbsf | place: Arctic Ocean: Southern Knipovich Ridge | collected 2010 | reverse complement strand
CTCTGCCTTCCAATCTTCTGACCTTACCCAAGCATCCTCTAATGACTTTGGGAGATTCGTTTCTTCTTTTTTTCCTAGCATTTTATGAAATATGCTTGGCTTTGCAGTATTCACATTGATGACCTGCCTTTGTGGGTTTTCAGGATCGCCTTCCTTTTTTATGTAATCTGATTTTTGATATGACTCTGTATCACTTCCTGCAATTTCAGCAACATCTTTTACAACTAGATAGACTGCCTTTGTTATGCCTGAGAGTTCTGTCTGAAATTTAATAAATTCAGACTGAGTTGATTCTAGATACTGGTAAATGTATTCAGGTTTATCCTTGTTTTTCTTATTCTCAAGAATAGTTTTGTAATACCAAGTGTTTACCTTCACGAAGAAATCTGTTAACTGTTTTTGCTCTCTTGGTATCCTATCATAAGATTCCTGAAATATCTCAGCGAAATCTGATATTGCTTCTTTTTCTACGCTACTCATATCCCTTCCACCACAAAAATACTACTGCAATTGCTCCTAGCAAACTTGTTTCAACAGATATGAACATCCAATTTGGTATAAAGAAACTCAATCAAAACACCTACAAATTTGTTGCATTCACATCTACTCCCTCTTCTTCCATCAAGTCTTGTTCCTGTTGGCTTCGATTTTTTCTAGTCATCATGTAGATTGCCATCGTTGCTACACCTCCCATTGCCTGTAAGAACTGTGGAGGTATGCCACTTAATGATGGAATCATTACTGGTAGATAACCTGCAACAATAATTGCGAAAATTGTTAGTGCAATCCATTGAACAATGTCCTTTGGCTTGTAAAATCCTGATGGTAAGTCCGTACCAATTAGTTTTTTCTGTCCAAGTAATAATTTTAATGTGTTAATTTTTTGCCTGTACTTGTTTAGCAACTGGTCTCTTGTCTGTAATTCTTCTTGCTGTACTTGGATGTGCTCATCTAAGCCTTCGATGTATTCTACCTGCTTTGATGCCTGTACCATTGATGATGCTACCTTTGCTAAATCTTCTGAATAAGGTAAAATGTTTATGTTCATCTCTACTTCTTCTGGTTTCCTATCTTTCCAGACATTGAATATTACTTCTGTTTCTTCTGCTTGGTTTTTCTTATCATAAGTGGATTTTAGTTTTGCGTTTGGAATTGGAGACATTAGCCATACATCCATCCATTGCTTGTTTGAAATTTCAACTTCAAACCTTTCAGTTGAATTGTGACATACACATGTTTTCATATATTCCCAACCGAATGTAGCCCAAGAGAACTTTGATTCGGATTGTGAGAATGAAATCTCTGGTTCATCTAGTGGAGCAGTTGAAATTAACATTGGTGGTACTCCCCTTCTCCTTACAGTTGATGTAATCAATTCCTTTGTGTCCCTGTAGTAAGCCTGATAGAAGAACAACTGTTCATTGTCACGAAGTCTAAGAATCTCATTTATTGCCTTTGTGAATTTTTTGTTTGATTTTAATGCACGAATGATTGATGCCCTTACAGGTGCATCGTATTTGTTTACAAACATTTCAACTAGCCCTTGTCCCATAATTACGAATTGGATTATTCCAAGTGGTTCTTCTGAATTTGGATGTCGCCTTGCATTTACTACGTATCTTACACCAATGAATGCCAAAATTAGTAGCAATAATACTGAGAATAATGGAGCATAGTTTGGAATTACAATTGATCCACCTTCTGCTGTAGGTTGGATTGGGTTCAACATTGTCTGCCAAAAGTCCACAAATGGATTTCCTGTTGCTCTAGTTTGCAGGAAAACAGACTCTAGGAATAATAATATGCTATTTACCATTTCTTTTCCTCTGCTCCATTTTTGCGAATATTGCATAGTAGATTACCTTCTCGGCAATCTCTTGTTTTTGCATAAATTCTAACGGAATGTCTGCCTTGTTTCTTAATGCCCACTTTCTGTATTTTACAATCCATCCATAGGATTCGTTTAACTGGTTGTACTCGAACTCGTCAAACATGTCATCCTTGAACCTTCTGTTTTCAAAGTCAATTGCTTGTAGAATTGTAAGGAAATCTTTTGGTCTTGACCTTAGAATTGTTCCTTCTTCAATTATTTCTTCTTCTTTTGGAATTGTTTCTTCTTCTTTTGGAGAGGGAGGTGTCGGAGGGAGAACCTTTTCTTCTTCTTCTGGAATTACAAACCCACCTGATGGTTCTACTGCTTTTTCTATCAGTTCATCAAGTTCATCTTTTCCTTCTGCACCTGACTGTAATTCTCTTAGTACCTCTTGCGTAGTTACTGTATCTGGTTTTTCTTCTGCAAGTGCAACAACTTCTGGTTCTGTCATTAACTCTTCATCTTCCTTTTTCTTTCTGAATGAAATTATTTTTTTTAACTTTGATTCCTTTTGTTTTTTTGGGATGTTATCTTTGATTACTGAAATATTCATGATTGCTTTGAGATCTTCTTTTAACTCCTGTAATGGTTCACTAACTGATCTTACTAGGCTATCCATACTGAGAGTCATTGTGTTTACTTGAACAAGTGAATCATCCAAGTCATTGATTTTAGAATCAAACTTTCTTTTTCCTGCAAACGAACTGATTAGAGTTACTAATGATAGAATTACAACTCCCAAAATTAACAACCACATGTAGGCAATTCCTGTTGCCTGTGTCTGTGTGTTTGTGTTAAATGCTGTAACCATTGCAGGTATTTGTCCAATGAATACTAAAGACTCTCCAAAAATTTCTTCCTTAGTTGGAACTGGTGTAGGTATAATTGTATTAGCAAATAAAGTCATGCAGAATCTTTTAGTATCAAACTTTTCTTGTGTGCTTTGTACTATTGCATTGTTGGAAAGATATTCTATGTAGATTTGTCTTGGCTTTGCTTCATCATAATTCATCTCCATGTAGATTTCATATTGGTCTGCTTCATCTGTGTAAAATGTCATGACTTGGTTTGTTGTTTGTCTTACTGGAAATGATGTTCCTTGCTGTTTGAATTCTTGTTTTACATCTCTAGAAGTATCGTAGAACACTTTAATGCTGAATGGAATCTGTGCTGAACCTCCCTGTACAACCTTCCTAGTACAATCATCTGGACTCCTAATCTGTTCTAACTGCTGTTCGAATGGAAGTATTTGTGCAAAAGCAGATGGAATAATTACAAACTCTATTTCATTTTCTTCCATCCATTGAGTAAAAACTACAAACCAAACTGTATAGGTAATTCCAATTAAAACTCCAAGTCCAATACATGCTAACTGTTGCTTTACAGTAAGTGGCTTCTCACTTGTCATCTTCTCTCATCTCCCTTGAATTATGCAGATAGTTTTTTCCTTCTGCATCTGACTGAATTATTTTGAGTTCTTCAATCATCAACTTCTTTTCTTGAACGCTTGCTTTCTTGAAGTTCTCAATCCATTTGATAGAAGTCAGGGTAATGAGTTGATGGACACTCTTTATCGGAAAATCAGGATCGGAGACAATATGTTTAAGAAAATCTCTGAATGTTGGTACTACCTTTACGGTTGCTCTTTCCATGATGGGTAATTGTCTCCATACATCCTTGTCCCCATGTCTCCCTAAAGGTAAAAGGAAAAGATCTTTAGACTAATTAGTAAAAATTGTTAATGAATTTCTAAAGTCCAATCATTGCCATTATTGGATCACGTACTTCTGGTACTGATGCTACAATCAATCCTACTCCAACTACTAATGCAAGACCAATTCCGGCTACAATTTTTTCACTCAAGGAATACCAATTAGACCCATGCCTTGTAACTGACCTGTTCTGTCACCATAACTTTGATCACCTATGACATTGATTGTTACAAACTGATCTAATCCTACCTGTGATTCTTCTCCCAAGACCCACCACTTTTTATCAAATCTACCATCTTCTCTGCAAAGTAATACTTCATCTGGAATTTCATCGCCTGTTGATCGATCTCTTGGATAGAAACATTTTGTATCCATACCACGTATTATGATTACACCTTCTTTTTCTTGGATTTCTCTGAGGAAGTTTACTCTATTCAACTGAATTGTGCATGATCTAGTAGAATCAAATTCAAAGCAAGTGTTTTGTATATCAGTGTCAACTGGATAACAGTTGTTATTTTTGCAATCAAACTGATAAAATTGCCCTAAAAATAAAATTCGTAAAGCCTCATCAAATCTAATTTGAAGTCTATCTGCTTCTACTAGAACAAAATAAGATAGAACACTCATAAATGTAATTAGAAAAATAAAAATCCCAATTCCTATTACTGCTCTTTGAGAGACCATTAGTATAAAATTGAATTATTACACTTTAAATGATTTTTGTAATCCATTACAGACATTATGCTAATCTCCTAATGTCATGCCAATGTGGATGCATCCAAGCATGTTTACCATGAACTCCCCTCTCTAGGAAGGCATTGCCAATTAATATGATGAGGAATCCTAGAAATATTCTCAAAACCATGTGCCACCAGATTTGAGATGCAGGAACAAATGTTTTATCAACTAACATACTTTCTAACTGGAATGTAACTACAAGAAGATCTTCTGCTTTGAAAAATCCGAATATTCCTGTAACTATTGAAAACCAACCTACAATTACTAATAGAATTCCTACAAAAGTAAATGGATAATTATTGACTTTCATTTTCTCTTCCTCTTCAATAATATAATAGCACCAACTATTATTCCTGATGCGAACAATGCTTCGCCTAATAATGTAATTCTATCTACCATTTGGATGTCGTCAGGTGGATATAATGTTCCAATGACAAAAAATACTATTCCTGCTCCAAACAAAGTCCAAATCATTAATGATGGCTTTTTCTTGTAAACTTTAACCAAGTCTGTCATTAGCAACCACTCGCTGTAGGATAGATCTTGCAAAATGCTGATGGATCTTCTGTTAGAATCATTCCTTTATCCTCAGTACATTCTCCGGCATGAGCAATATCAACATTTTCTGCATTTGCAAAACAAGCGTTACCATAAGTTATTCCATCTACTCCACAAACCGGATCAAATATCAATATACATGCAGTTGGTTGTTCGTTAGGTCTTTCTGTGAGTATAATTTCATAAATCGTTTTTGTTACTATTATTGGATTACATGGAGTTGTAAAACATTGAATCTCTATTTTTTCTGTTGATACTGGTACTAAAAATATAGCAATTCCAACTAAGGCAACAATAACTACTGCAACTACAATTCTATTTGCAATTCCTTTTTGTTTTTTTTCTGCCATTATGCCTTCGCATTCCAAAATATTAGAGAGTCCTTACATAAGATGCATTTGTGGTAACTCACTCTATAAAATATAACTCCCAAGTAACCACCAATGAATACTACTAGAAAAAGAAACAACCATGTTATCGGTTCTGATACAAATGGGAAGTTAAATGTTGGAAAACTATTGTTTACCAATGCTAGATAAGTAAAGTACAACAGACCAACCAAAGCACCTATTGTAATGAAACTTGTTTTTTCACAATGTCGCTTATCCAGAAACCCAAGACCACCAATTCCTTTTACCAAACTAAATCACTCCTTTACCTTCTCATTGTTTTCTTGATCTCTCATCTTGTCAATGTCCTCTTGAATGTCAAGTCCCTTATCTTCTGCAACCATTCTGTTTTGTTGTTCACGTAAGTCTATTCCTTTGTTAAGTTCTGATTCATCATGCAAGTGTGGAGAGTCCTCATCAACAAAAACATTATCTAACTCTGGATTGGATGGATGAAGCGATACTAATCTTCCTTCAATACTTTGTCCCTTTGCCTGTGCCATTTTGATTTCTTCTTCTGGAATTATTTCTTCTTTTTCAATTCTTCTTGATTGTAGAACTTTTGTAATTTCAGAAGCAGTGAGTGGTTCATCCTGTCTTTTGTTTAGCATTTGGGAAACTGACTTCCCACCTTTAGGTCGAATTACGAATGCTTTACCATTATCTCTTCGCCTTCTCCAACTTAGACCCATAATAGATCCTTAATTGAAGTTAAGACCTCTTGAACTTTGGAATTGCTCTAAGAATCAGTTCCACTACGTTGTCTGCATTAAGATTATTTTCTGCAATAAATTTACTAACATGTGTTGAATATTTTTTTTCAACCTCTGGTGATGCACCTTCAATTGATACCCTGCCAACAATTTTTCCTATCTCGTGATCATACTTTGCACATTGTTTTCTTGCAACTCTTCCCATCTGGTCTGTCTTATCGTATGCAAGACCTTTCTTCTTTCCTTCGTTAGTGATAATTGAAATTGCATCCTTTGTTGTTGGAGAGTCACCAATGTCTCCTTGTAATAACAAACCTTCTAAGACTCTTCTTTCTTTATTCAGTCTAAGTGCTATCATCTTTGCCTCATAACTGGAAGGAATCATATCATATCTTTCTAACATTAACAACTTTACATCATCTTCGTTCAAATCTCTAACCGTTCCATCTGCAAACAATCTCCAAACATATCCTCTGTTGAATCTGCCAACAAATCCTGCATTTTCCCCAAGTCCTGAATTGTTGTGTGTTGCATGTGATGGTGCATGTGTTCCTTTCTCGTGGTCTTGGAATGCTTTTCCCTCTTCTACTGTTACTAATCTACCAGAGATTCCTTGTTCTGCTTTTTCCATATCTTCTGCAATTGATTTTAGGTCTTTTTTCCAATCATTAAATTCTGAAAGGTTTCCATTACAAAATATCATACATGCTGTTTTCTCACCTACTCTAGAAATGGCAAGTTGGAGTTCTTCATGTGAAACTTCTCCATTCATGTACATCTGCATATAATGAATCTCTTTAACTGTGGGTTTTCTGGTAACTACAACTCCTGAGAGATTAATTGCTTCATTAAGAGATGCTTCAAAATTTTCTCTATACTTATTTTTGAATTCCGACTCTAACCTTTCTAACGTTACTTCTGACATTGGCGACATTTGAGTTTGATAGGTTCTAGGTATATCAAAGCAGAGATTGAAAACTATTACACTTTTTGCTTATAATTTTAGATGGTTCTTAGGGAGACATGTATCCTTAACGGTACTTGCCTGTTTGATCAATCTTTTATCCTCGTTGAATAATAAATTATGAAAATTCCGAAGAACACTCGAAGCACTCTTCCTGCCTCAAAGAGATTATTCTGGTCTGCAAATACAATGAATGAACCGATTCCCTCAATAATTAAGTAAAGTCCTATCGCTATTAGTGCAATCCTTAATGGATTCACTCTTTTTTTCCACTTCTATGAATCATCACAAATACTATTACTGTAATGGTAAAGAGCAAAGTTAGCATTATAGTCACGAATACAAAGTTTTCAAAGAACTGGTTTACGAGTAGAATCCAGAATGGAACTTGAATCCAGTCTGTAAATGATAAATCATCCATTTCTCCTACGAATAGACTGAACTTTCCTGTATCTCCTAAGTGGTAATTGTGCAGTTCGTCATGTGATCTGATAAAGTAAACTCCTGTCTCTGGTAATTCTACTCTAAGTTCTGCTCTAACAATCCAGTCTGTATTTGTTAAAGGTTCATGGAATCTTGTCATTTGTGTTGGTGCAATCAATTTTTGACCATCACTAAGTAATAGATCAAAAGATGGTACAAAGTCCCTTGAATTTTCAATGTCAGGAACGTTTGTTCGAATGAAAATTATTTGTCCTTCCCTACCATTGAATGTGTACCAATGTGATTGTCCTTCCCTTTCAAACTCTTCTAATGTAAAGTAAGAATTTCTAAATGGATTTGGAATAGGAATTGCAGTCTGCATTTGATTGTTATCTGGAAAATATGCTAAGAGTTCAATTGCAAATGCAGGAGTAATACCAATTACTAGAACTGAAAATATTGAAATGAGAATTAATTTCATATTCCTTTCATAGTAAAAATAAATCGATTAATCGAACCTTCTGGTGGTGGTGGTGCTGATGAAAATAATGGGAAAGGTCTTTCAAGTTCTCCTAAACTATTTGGTACTAGGAATTGAATTTGTAAATCCCATTCATCTCTATCAAAGACTGCAATATTATTACAACTAACCTCTGAATCTTTTGTTATTTCTTGCTGTGGATTAGTAACTGGTATTGCAACTGATCTTCCTTGAATACACCAAACATTATCTCCTATTATCTGCCAATTGTTTACTGTCTCTCTAAATTGGATTATTGGTATTCTTTGAGAATCTTCAAAAGTAATATTAATTCTTTTGTCATACACACACTCTGTTTGACCAAAGAAGCATTGGTTTTTGAAGTCATCATCAATGTTAATTACAATATCTGCTTTTGTATATTGAAAAAGAATTATCATTGGAATAATGAAAATTAATCCTACAATGAACGCTAACTGCCATTTTTTAAACTTACGTTCTACCATGTTCTAAAATGGGTTTATCTGACTCGCTAATAACTAATTGGGCATTAGGGCTAACAGAGTCAGATTAAGGTGTTGAATGCTGGTGCAATAATGAAAACACTCGCATGTGAACATGCACCAACATCCAGAGTACCCATCAGTATAAAATAGATAGATTGGCATCAAGCGATTGAGAGCATTCTATTCAACAATTGGACAATTGGGAATAAATTACAAAGAATCGTGTGGAGATTTCATCTTTTACTAATTGGGTAATTTGGAGCATATCTGTATGCATCAGTACAATGTACAACAAAAGAATTCCTTACCTCCATTCTAGCCAATCCGATCTAGACTACCTGATCCATGTTTTAAGGCTTTTTTTGAGGCAGTTCATACTTTTGTTTCAGTGGTAACACGTACATACTTGATTCAATCAATACTGTACGGTCATACTGTACGGTTTAGAGAGTTTTAATATTATCTTTCAGGCAAAGTCCCATGCAAGCAATCATTGTGTATAATGGGAAAAATCGGTTTTGTATTCCTGTTCCCAATGTGACAATAGAAGATGTTGATGTAAAAATTATCAAAGATATTATGAATTGGAAAGATGGAACTGATAAAGATAGACTTTCCCTTGTTTATTCATACTTGAGACATTTGAAACGAAATCAAGCCAAATGAAATTATGGTTAGTACCAATGCTTAGTATGGAAGTGCCAAGCATTAGCACCAACCGAGATCGTCTAAATCTGTGAAGGACTTGGCATCCTTCAATTCTAAAATGGATTGATATGTAATTAAAATTTTGGATCTGCCCGAACTTTTAGGGGAAGGAGATACTTGCTGAATCCTGACAGATCCATACTTCAATTATCCTGATCTCTGTATTTATGATTATTCTGTCAACTTCTATTATGTTTTTGGTGTGTTTTTTGGTGCTCAGGCGTGAGGTAGACTCATACTCGCACACGCATAAGTACCAAATCCTATGTGCGAGTGACATGTGCCATTGGACAATACTAAATGTTGCAGTGGAAACATTGGTGTGTGGGTTGGGATCTGGACAAAAGAAGCGTGTCTGAATATTTTGCCCAAAGAATGTTTGATCCCAACCTATCTTAAAATTAAATTAAAAGCATGGGATCGGGTATAAGGAGGCGAATCCCTTTACAATAATCCCATGCCCGAATGTACCAAACCTAACGACATTGCAGGAAGTTAGGATTGGACAATCTAAAATTGCTCTATCATCCTATTAGTGTACCTGTGCGAGTTGTGTCTATGCGAGTTGAACCTATGCGAGTTAAAGTCTACCTTTTAGTTTTTCTAAAACACAGTTTTTACAACTCAAATGTATTTCATCAGGTATGTTTTCTACTGATGGTTTGTCTACACACATTTTTTCAATACATTCTTGACAGATTAATGTATCATGTTTAATTTCATCATCAATTTCTCCTATTGGTTTATTTTCATCTAGAACATGAGTGCAAACCATTAATAATTTTGAATGATCTGAATGCATTAATTTCCCTTCCTATAGATTCTAAATCTTCCATCGATCTCAACTTTTCTAAATTTTCCTGCTGAACTACACCTAGCACTCAAAGCCCTTTTGTAAGCATCTTGCGATCCAACACTAAACTTGTTTTGACTTAATTCTGTTAATGAATCTGCTGTATCATTAAAGTCCAACCAGTTTTGCATACCTTCTATCGGAATTTCAGGTAGGAATTTTTGAAGGAATAGGTCTGTTTCTTTATTCACGATTTGATTAATATCTATTTGACTGGATTTATCCACTTTTGCTTTATTCATTGCAGATGTTACTTCTGGTGATATTGCCATTTCATTCATTCTTAATTTCTCCAAAGCCAATATTTTCCAATCGATGAAATGTTCTTTTATTATATTACAATCTTGATGACATAACACTTTATTTTCTAATCTATTATCATTTGGATTATCATTTAGATGATCTCTTGATACACTCCTATGCCAAACTATACTTTTCTCAAAAGGCATCTTACAATAGAAGCAAATCCATCCATCTCTATCTAATAGGAACTCCAATTCCTCTACAGTCTTTGCAGTATCCTTCCTATTTTTTGACATTACAATACCACCTATTTGTTAGATCGATTATGCATTCATCTGGAACAATTTCTAAAAATTCTTGCATGTTATCCCTTCCTGTTTCAATTCTTTCTATTTCTCCTTTAGTATCAACTCTAATTGATGATGGGATAATTAAGGATTGATTTGATCGCTGATGCACTTTGAATATTCTAAACTTTATGAAAAAAATTGTATAATTGATCGGGAGTGCTATCTGCTCCCAATATATTTTATAAATTAGATTTTTTACTTTGTTTACCCCAAATGTCAAAACCACAACAAGACTGTCTCGCAAATAACTCAATTCTACTTTTATCTCCACACAGTTCTATTATTTTCTGTCTAAATAGATCAGGTTTTCGTGAATGTTCTT
>SDBT01018843.1_pt1 | contig 10836 bp, 1 predicted proteins | sample 2277101 | NCBI WGS metagenome assembly SDBT01 (sample SAMN10404973, study PRJNA504765) | marine sediment metagenome | isolation source: marine sediment core GS10_PC15, 103 cmbsf | place: Arctic Ocean: Southern Knipovich Ridge | collected 2010 | reverse complement strand
CAGTCTAGCAAATAACATATCTGAAACGGATTATATTTGGGACACAACAACTGTTATTGACCGATCTGATTATAAAATTCGCGTTAATGCTAGTGATGGATATTTAGTAGGAGTTGATGAATCGAATGATACATTTACCATTGATAATGATCCAACTTTTCAACAGGTACCATCAGGTTACACGGAGTTTACTTTTGAGGAGAATTATATAATTGGGATCGATGTATCTGGAACTGTTAACATAACAATTACAACAGAAGTTTCAAACCCGCCCGAAACTCCAGAGAATCTTGAACCTCTTGATATTTATTTCAATATCACTCTATCCGATCCAAATGAAATTATCGATTTATGGATTAACATTTCCTTTAGTGAATTAGGGGAATATAGCCCTGAAAATGTTAGAATTTACTATTACTATGAAGCTGATGGTCAATGGTTACCTGTTAAAGAATCAGGCGTTGATTATATTAATGAAGTAGTCTGGGGGTGGACTGATCACTTAACCCTCTTTGGAGTGATGGATGTACATGTTCAAACTCCAGATAACTTGATTCCTGTACTAATAATGACTGGATTAATTCTCACACCTGTTATTATAGTTTCTCTGCTTTTCTATCGAAGAACAAGAAGAAGATTACGTCTAAAGAAGGTCAAAAAGGAAGTAAGAAAAGCTCAAATCGATCTCGGGCTGCTCACAAAGGATATAAAGGAAGACTAATCCTTAAAGATCAAAAATTTCTTGAACTATTGCAAATATAGAACAGTTCTTCCTCATCGAAACAAAGTGCAATTGCTTGACCAATACCCCCACTTGCCCCTGTAATAAGAACATGTTTTCCTTCAAGCCCAGAATCCATTAAATAAACTTCCTTACAAAAATTTCAATTAGCCGCGAATAAACTATCTATTTTAATCTATTCCTCAAGATAATCATCAATCTCTTTTGATTATATTCATTTGAATTCGATTTATAGTAGATACATGTTTCTACGGATAAGAACGACAACGGTAGACGAAAAAAAAGAAGCACATCACTATAAATACCAATCTAAGGATGGAGTGTTTCAATTTGGACAGATAAATATGTAGATTTCATTTGTATTAGAAAACTTTGGAATATTAGTTGTATTTATTAATAGCAAAAATAACTGTATCGTAATTATACGACACTATTTGCTTTCCACTCTGAGAGAAATATATGGAAGTTACTAGTATGAAATGGAAAAAACATTGTTTTTCTCTTTTTATCCTGGTTTTGTTCTTATTAAATCAAAATTTATTAATATTAAACCAGAGTAATAGTGTAATTACAAATAATACCATCATTGAAAAAAGTAGAATTGATATCCTAGCAGATTTAACTATCAGGTCTTACTCTCTACTCATAGAACAAACCATTTTTTATGGCTCGAATAATTCCACAAATCTAAATCCACAACCTTTAATAAATTCAAATTCTACTTCCAATGATGATTTTGAAAAGCATTTTCATCCAAATTTCGATGTCAAGACATATCAGCCAATGAATCCTATTTCAATAAAGAATGATAGTGCTTTTGGTCCATCAGGCTATGATTTTCCTGGAACAGGTACTCTTGAGGATCCTTATATTATTTCTGGATATAATATCACTGATTCGTCCAAAACACTCATTGAAGTCGATTCCACCTCAACTCATTACGTTATTCGAGATAATTTCCTTGACGGAATCAATGGTAATTACCAAAATACTCGATTCTATAATACTACTAATGGGACAATCGAAGGAAATATATTCATAAATGGTTACAAGGGTATTTATTTCTTTGCTAGTGTTTCTAATTTTACTGTTTTGGATAATATTGTTTCTAACAACTCCTTAATCGGAATACAAGTTTCATGGTCAACTAATAACGTTTTAACTAATAATTCAATTTATAATAGTACGTATGGAATATTTATGAATAGTAGTGATTATAATACATTTTCAGAGAATTCCATTTGGAACAATACAGATGGGATATATTCGGGGGACTGTTCAAATAATTCCTTTACAAATAATCAGATCTATAATAACACACAGTTTGGATTATATCTGGGTTGGGGCACCGATAACAATACTGTATCAGGAAATGACATTTACAATAATACGTACCTGGGGCTTCATATTGATACCTCTAGTAACAATTCTGTTGATCGAAATAATTTTATTGATAATTACAATAGTGGAATATCGAAATCCCAAGCTCAGGATAATGGTTCAGACGATGTTTTTATTTACAATTACTGGGATGAATGGACCCAACCAGATTCAGATAGTAATGGTTATGTGGATAATGCATATTCTATTAATGGAACTCCAGGAAATCTAGATTCCTATCCATTGAGAGATCCTTTTTCCGGTTATATTCCCTATGCACCAATTTCAATAACGAGTAATGCAAATTTCGGCCCCTCTGGTTATAATTTTCCTGGCAGTGGAACATCTAGCGACCCATACTTGATTCAAGGCTATAACATCACTCATAGCACAAATGATTTGATATATATTCTTAATACGAACGTCTATTTCATAATTAGAGATTGTTATCTCAATGGAACAACTGCAAATAACTATGCAATTTATCTTACCAATGTTGCAAACGGGAAGGTGGAAAATTGTATTATTCGCTATACAAAAAGAGGAGTTTATATCCAGAATACTGCGAATAATAATAATATCTCAAGTAATATCTTTTATAAAAACGAAAATTATGCGATTGAGATAGTAAGCAATCCCACATCCTCTTATGATAATAAAATTTCAGGAAATACTTTTTATGAAAGCAGTAATGTTGGAATTCTGCTTAATAATGTTTATAACAATACTCTAGAAAACAATATCGTCTACAATAACTCAGCTTATGGAATCCAGTTGGAATCATCTGATAATAATACCCTAATTAATAATACTATTTTTAATAATGGTAACAATGGAATTCAAATAGGTTGGTCTGACAAAAATATCCTAATTGACAATAAAGTATTCAATCATAGTCAATCAGGAATTCAATTATGGTCTTCAAATAATAATAGTCTTTCTGGAAATACTCTAGCGAATAATACTCAGATTGGAATATATTTTTTGTCCTCCTCTGAAAATAATGCATCTAGGAATATATTGGACGATAATACTCAATATGGAATTCTTGTTGATTCGTCTTCTTCAGGAAATAATATTGAATTAAATAATTACTTTGGGAATAACCTTGGTAGCACTCAAGCCAGTGATGCAGGATCAAGTAATACCTTCATTTATAATTACTGGGATGATCATACAGGTCCAGATACAACTCCATTTGATGGGTATATTGATACACCTTACAGTATTGCTGGGGGAAGCAATATTGATCCATCCCCTCGTGTATATCCTTTTCTCCCCCATGATCCAATTTATATAGACAAGAATGCGGATTTTGCTACATTAGGTTTTTCAGGTCAGGGCACAATTAATGATCCCTATTTGATTGAGAAATATTTCATTAGCAATTCCATAACCACCCTGATCCACATCCAAGACACCACCTCTTATTTTATCATTCGTTATAATTACCTAAATAGCCTTGATTTGAGTAATATTGGAATATCTCTTGAGAATGTTGTTAATGGCTATATTCATAACAATAGTATCCAAAATGGTACATACGGTATATATCTGGGAACCTCATCAAATAATTCAATAAAATATAATGAAATCTATAATAACGCCCAAGATGGCATCAGGTTGAGTTCAGCACACAATAATACTGTGTCCAACAATGTTGTGTCATTTCAATCTCAGAATGGCATTTATATCAGCTCTTCTAACGATAGTATTGTTTTACACAATACTGTTTTCAATTGCTCTTATGCTTTTTATTTGTTGAATGTCTATCACAGTAATTTTACCAATAATTGGATATACAACTCCAGTCGTGGATTCCAAACGTATGGAAGTTACAATACCTTTGATTTCAACAATATTTCCAGTGGAAGTTATGGTATCATTATAGAAACTTTAAGTCACCATAATGTTCTGACCAATAATGAAATCAGCAACATAAATCAAGCTATTTATCTCTTTGATGCTCATGACAATAATATAACGTATAATGATATTTATGATGGAGGAGGGGGAATTATACTACGCGATTTGACCAGCAATAATTTTGTCTTTAGAAACACTATATATGACAATTCCTATGACGGAATTAAATTGTACGCAACTGGGGATAATAACTTCATTTCTTCTAACGTCATAATAAACAACCGTTATGGAATTCCTGTTAGCGATTCAACTAACAATAGTATTTTTAATAATACAGTTTCTTATAGCAGACAATACGGAATTGAACTTTTTAACGCTGATTATACCAACATTACTAGAAATGCTGTTTATAACAGCACTTTGGAAGGAATAATGGTCTATTATTCTTCTAACAATACAATTACCTCCAATATCGTTTATAATAATACTAATTATGGGATTAATATCTGGGAGGCTTCTTCAAACGATAGTATTGTGGAGTGGAATACATTCATCAACAACAATCAAGGCAATATACAAGCAAATGATGCAGGGTTAAATAATAAATTCGCTTACAACTATTGGAATGATCATACGAGTCCTGACTTGAATGCAGATGGATATGTAGATATTGCTTATGCTATAGATGGTACCGCAACCAATACTGATGATTATCCCCGAGTTTATCCAAACGTTCCACATGATCCTATTTATATTGACGATAATACTGATTTTGGACCATCTGGTTACAATTTTCCTGGAGATGGTACTCCCAATGATCCGTATCGCATTGAAGGATACAGTATCGTTAACTCTACAACGACCTTGATACATATTCAAGATACTACTTCATATTTTGTCATTCTCGATAATTTGTTAAATAGTATAGACGGGAGTAATGATGGAATCTATCTTTTGAATGTCAAAAACGGAAATATTACTACCAATACTATTTCCAAATCCAGATATGGCTTTACTTTGACTTTTTCGGGTGATATCACAATATTTAACAACACAATTTTGAATAATTCTGGTTATGGTATTTACGTGCAATCTTCAAGCAATAATACAATTTACGGTAATAGTATTCACAATAACAGTTATGATGGGATATTCTTAACGTCATCCTCTTTTAATACAACAATCATTCATAATTTTATCTATAACAATGATAGGAGTGGCATTTATCTAAATTCAGCTTATAATAACAGTTTGATTAATAATTCTATTTTCAACAATACGCAAAGAGGGATTCACCTATATAATTCTGCAGATAACAATACACTCACGAAAAATACAATTTATGAAAACCTCGATTTTGGCATCTGGTTGGATACTGCTGCGAATAATAATACAATCATATCTAATATTGTCAAAAACAACTCCAATGACGGTATTTACTTGTATTCCTCCATTTATAATATCGTTAAAAATAATACTATCTTTAATAACTCTCCTTATGGTATATATTTGTACTCCTCTTCAAATAACAATAATATCACAGATAACATTATCACAAACAATGGTGACGACGGGATTTTCCTTCAGGGAGATTCGAATAATAATCTTGTTAATAATACCATTATTGGGCACACACATGGTGGTATTTATTTAGAAGGAGGTTCTAATCTCAACGTTTTATTGAATAATTCCGTCATTGATTGTAGAACGGGTGTTATGATTTCTGCGTCTAATACTACCACCATATCGAAAAATTCTATCCAAAATTGCTCCAATGAGGCTATTTACATGAGTAACACAGACCACAACATTATAACTTATAATCAGATAATAAATTCTCTGGATGGAATTAGGATAGGTCAATCTAAAAATAATACTTTTTTAGATAATTTAATCGCTAATAGTACGGCTGGGTATGGGGTTCAACTTTTTACTTCTGCAGAGAACAATACTTTTTCTTATAACATTATACAATACAATGTCCCATATGGTTTTCATCTTGCTTCTACTTGTATCAATAACACAGTAATTTGGAATACATTCATTGGAAATAATGTTGGGAACCCTCAAGCTTTTGATGATGGCACCAACAATACCTTTAAGTTTAATTACTGGGACGACTTGACTACTCCCGACGTTAATTCGGATGGTTATGTAGATATTATTTATGATATTGACGGAGTGGCAAACAATAATGATTCATTTCCCCGAGTTTATCCATACGTTCCACATAATCCTATTTATATTGACGAAGATGCTGATTTCGTGACCTATGGTTTTCCAGGATTGGGAACACAAAACGATCCTTACATTATAGAAGATTATTACATTGCTAATGTAACTCATTTAATCGAAATTCTAAATACCACCGTATATTTTATCATCCAGAATAATTTTCTGAATGGAATATCGATGGGGAACACAGGCATCCACCTCACTAATATTTCAAACGCTAGAATATCCAATAATATTATTCTAAATTGTTCCAATGGTATTAGTTTGATCGAATATTGTACAAATAATAATATATCTAGCAATACAATCTATAATAATCTTGCATTAGGAATTTTCCTTGGTTCAGAGAGTAATTATAATATTCTTACTGAAAATAATATTTCTAGCTCTGGAAGTGGGATGGACATCTACAACTCCTCAGAAAATACTCTTTCTTTCAATATGGTGTTCAATCATAGTACCTCAGGTATGCGTTTAACTGGTTCTAATAATAATACCATAACTAATAATACCGTATATAACAATACTATGTATGGAATTGATTTATATAGCCTTTCTAACCAGAATACGGTCGCCAATAATACAATCTATGATAATCAAGTAGGAATTGCAGCGTACGCTTCCTCAAATAACACAATTATTAACAATAATATAACAAATTACAACCAACTTCCAGTGCAATATGGTATTGCTTTGTATGGTGGAGCAAATAACAATAATATCACTAATAATATTATTCATAACCATACGGAAATTGGTATCTACATCTTCCAAAACTCAACTTCCAATAAGATCTCCAATAACACAATATACAACAATCCTGGTTATGGAATCTACCTTTATCAATCTGGAAGTAATAATATTTCTAATAACAATATTTATGGTAATTCTAGATCAGGAATATGTATAAATGCTTCTAGTGTTAGTATTTCGAACAATTTCATTTATAACAATAGTGAGAATGGCATTTGGTTGTATAATGCGAGTAATAATACTTTGACCAATAACACAGCAGATAACAATAGTGATCATGGCTTTTATCTTTGGTCATCCAGTAATAATATTTTAACTAACAATAATGCCTACAATAATAGTTGGGATGGGTTTTTGCTTGAGTCATCCAGTAATAATACTTTGACTAGTAACACAGCAGATAACAATAGGTATCATGGCTTTTATCTTTGGTTATCCAGTAATAATATTTTGACTAACAATAATGCCTACAATAATAGTTGGATTGGGTTTTTGCTTGACTCGGCCAGTAATAATACTTTGACCAATAACACAGCAGATAACAATATTCCTCATGGCTTTTATATTTATTCCTCCAGTAATAATACTTTGGCAGGTAATACTGCTTATAATAATAGTTATTATGGCTTTTTTCTTTATTCATCAAGTAATAATTTTTTGACCAGTAATAAAGCCTACAATAACGGCTATTATGGCTTTATTCTTCAATCTTCCAGCAATAATAATACTTTGACAAGTAATACAGCTTATAATAACACAAACAGTGGCTTTTTGCTTCAATCATCCAGTAATAATACTTTGACCAGTAATACAGTAAATAATAACAATGGTCCTGGTTTTGATTTTTCTGAATCCATTAATAATATCATTTTCAATAATATCATCTCAAATAATAATAATTATAGCATTTACCTTGGATCAAATGTAAATGATACATCAATAACGTGGAATACAATTATTGGTAACAACCAAGGCAGCACTCAAGGATTTGATACTGGAAAAAACAATTCATTCAGTTATAACTATTGGGATGACTTGACTAGTCCTGACGCGAATTCTGATGGATATGTCGACATTCCCTACGCGATTGATGGTACAGCAAACAATATTGATTCATTTCCCCGAAGTTTTCCGTTTATTCCCCATGACCCCATTTATATTGACGAAGATACCGATTTTATTGCATATGGTTTTCCTGGATTGGGGACGCAAAATAATCCTTATTTAATTGAAAATTATTTAATAGTTAATTCTACCTCACACCTTATTCATATTCAAAATACAACTGTGTACTTCCTCATCCGGAATAATATGCTAAATGGAGTAGATAGCAGTTCCAATGGGATATATCTCATTAATATCACTGATGGTATCATAATTGATAATATTATTCTCAATTGCTCCTACGGCATTGTCCTAGATAACTCCTCGAATAATATCGTATCTGGTAATACGGTCTATAACTCATCTAGTGGTATTCAGCTAATTCAGTACAGTAAATTCAATGTTCTTATGAACAATATCCTCTATAATAACACAAATCGAGGGTTTGAGGTATTGGGTTCCCCAAATAATACCATTTCACACAATATTATTTTCAAGAACGAATATGACGGTATTTCGTTAAGTGCTGCATCAAACAATACCCTCTCTAATAATATTATCTACAACAATACCCTCTATGGAATTAATATCTACCTAAGTACGAACTGTATCATATCTAATAATACGATCTACAAACACGCAGTTGGTATGGCACTATCAGCTTCCTCTACTGGCAATAGAATCCTAAACAATTCAATCTTCGATAATATCGACAACGTAAATGGGTACGGAATTGCATTATTATACAACTCGAATTTCAATTCTATCATCAATAACACTATCTATAATACCAGTAATGTTGGAATCTACCTAATTAATACATCTGATAATATAGTATCCAATAACACTATCTATAATACCAGTAATGTTGGAATCTACCTACTTAATACATCTGATAATATAGTATCCAATAACACCGTTTATGATATCTTAGATCATGGTATTTTGGTAAATTCCTCTACAAACAGTATGATTCTGTATAATAACATCTTTAATAACTCTGATTGTGGAATTTATTTATCCTATTCAGATAATATCACTATCACTGGCAATAATGTCTCCAATAACGCTGCAAGTGGTATATTGTTGAATTCTTCCAGTAATAATACCCTCACAAACAATTTTGTCAGTAATAATAGCGTGAATGGAATATTATTGGAGTCTTCAGCTTTTAATAATACTGTTGTGAGTAACTCTATTTACAATAATTCTGGGTATGGGATATCGATCGAAGGTGCTCACAATAACACACTTTTGAATAACGTTATTCACGATCAAAATTATGCTATTATATTGATCAACTCCCAAAATACTACCTGTTCTTATAATTCTATTTATAATAGTCCGTATACTAGCATTGAATTGTCTAATGCTAATTATACTACTATTATAGGAAATAACGTTTCAAACAACGTTGTTAATGGCATATATTTATGGGATTCACATCATAATATTATCATCAACAATACTTTCTTCAATAATAACCAAATCGGGATTTTAATGGCTGACTCTAGTTTTAACCTCGTGATGAGTAATTTGATATCTAATCATCTCAATGATGATAACTTAAGTTTCGTGGGATTTGGTATCTTGCTTTCTTATAGCATAAATAATACTATATCTAATAACACTATTAGCGATAACGTCGGTTTTGGTATTATTATGGGGCCAGACTCTTCTGCTAATAATACCATTAAATGGAATGATTTTCTTAATAATAATCTAAATAATAGCCACGGATTTGGATCTTCTCAGGCACTCGATAATGGGACAACCAACCTGTTCTTCAACAACTTTTGGTCAGATTGGACAAATCCTGATACTAATCCTGCTAATGGTATTGTTGATTATCCTTACATCATCAATGGATCCGCTGGTAATTCCGACCCCTATCCACTGGCTTTTACTGCAATCCATGAGTTATCAATTCCTACTGTAATTAATCCTAATGATGGAGGTGTGTTTGGTGGAACAATCGACATTCAGTGGGATGCTGCACTAGATAGCTGGAATCATTCAATCGCTTATACGCTATTTTATTCTTCAGATGGAGGGGTTACATGGACACTAATAGATTCGGATTTGACGAACACTAATTATACCTGGGATACTACATCTCCCTTAGCTCTTAATGGTACCAACTTTCTAATTCATATCAATGCGACCTGTTCGACAAGTTTACGGCAAATGGATTCATCTGATATTGTTTTCACCATTAATAATGATTTAGTTGATACCACCGCTCCTGAAATTACCGTTTCTCCATATAATCTTAGTTATGTTGAATTAACTGTGGGACACAATCTCACTTGGATTGCTACTGATCAATTTCCTGATACTTATACTATTTGGATGAATAATACTCCAATTCCAAAATATACCGATGTAGATTGGTTGAATAATACACCAATTACTATCAATATCGATAATTTATTACCTGGTCTCTATATTTATAAAATTGAATTTTCTGATTCGAGTGATAACACGAGTACTCATGAGGTGTGGGTGACGGTAACTGAAAATGCTCTTCCAATAGTAGAAGTTACTTACCCCAATGGGGGAGAAATTATTGAAGGTTTAATACGTATTGAATGGACCGCAAATGACACAGAGGGTGAATCTCTTACTTTTTTTGTATCGTACTGGAATGGTTATTCATGGATCAGTCTAGCAAATAACATATCTGAAACGGATTATATTTGGGACACAACAACTGTTATTGACCGATCTGATTATAAAATTCGCGTTAATGCTAG
>SDBT01018842.1_pt1 | contig 10837 bp, 13 predicted proteins | sample 2277101 | NCBI WGS metagenome assembly SDBT01 (sample SAMN10404973, study PRJNA504765) | marine sediment metagenome | isolation source: marine sediment core GS10_PC15, 103 cmbsf | place: Arctic Ocean: Southern Knipovich Ridge | collected 2010 | reverse complement strand
TGATTCAACAAGTGATAGAGTTAGTGAAGCTGTTAGACAGGCTCTTACTCATCCATTGTTAGACGTGGATTATAGAGGTGCTAATGGAGCTTTGATACATATTACTTGTGGAGCTGATATGAAGTTAGAAGAATTCAGCCAGATAGGAAAACTTGTTACAGAGAATATTGCCCCAGAAGCGCAAGTTATAATCGGGGCGCGTATAAACAAAGACTTTGAAGGGAGAGTCAGAGTTATTACAATAATGACTGGGGTCTCAAGTCCATATATCTTAGGAAAGCAAAAACTTCCAGAATTTGGAGCACAGGCTAGTCCAGAAATCTCTGAACTTGGAATTGATATTGTAACTGAAGTTTAATTGCTGGGAAAATTCACGTCTTATTTTTATTGCCTGCCCGTTTGGGTGGGCTTTTTTTTTGTTATTTTGTTTTTTTCTGGAATTTGATAAGCATAGGAAGAGATGCAGAAGAGAAATTTAACTTCTGTTATGTATAACTTAAAGATGTAATAAGATATTGGTAATAGAATAAGAAATCAATGCGTCCCAGTTTTTTTGATTGGTTTTTTATATTTATTATTGTATTCTTCAAAGAAGATTATATTTCCTAAATTAGATTTGGATTTTTGTTTTGTTTTATCTGTTTTATGAGGATAAGCAATTGGAAGAACTGCTTGTACATCTATGTCATCTGGAATTTTAAGTGTGTTTTTTATTGTTATTTCTGAAAATGCTCCAACCCAACAACATGCGAGTTTCATATCTGTTATTTTTAAAAGAAAGTTTTCAATAGCTGCACCTGCATGTTGTTTAATATATTTATCTGCTCTTTTATCAAACATTATTTCAGTTTTTTTAGAATCAGAACAAACTACAATAACTACCGGTGCTTTTTTAATAAATTGTTGCTGACATGCTTGTGCTATTTTATTTATTTTTTCTTCATCCTCGATTATTATAAATTTTAATATTGATAAGTTGTTTGGGCTTGGTGCAAGATTTGCTGCTTCAATTGCATCAATTATTTTATCATATTTAACTGATTTATCTGAGTAGTTTCTAATTGATGCTCTGGTTTTTAGTGTTTTGTCTAGATTCATTTTGATTTTTATGTTATTTATCTGGAATCTTAATGTATTTTAAGCTGTGTTGATGAGGAGATTAAGCTCTTGTTTATGTATCTTGATATTTTATCTTTAAATTTCCCTCATTTTTTTATTAATTGTTTGAAACCATTTTAAGAGTAATACCAACAAGAGGATTATTCCTAAGATAATAAATGTTGCTTTATTATTTTTGAAAATATTGGTTATAATTTCAGGTCCAAATGTTTCTGCTAACCAGCCCATGTTTTAATTAATAATATTAAGTATAAAAGGGTTTTGGAGAACGTCTCGGAGAGGACTCGAACCTCTGACCCTTCGGTTAACAGCCGAATGCTCTACCAACTGAGCTACCGAGACTTATATTGATTTTAGAAAAAATTGATATTTAAACTTATTTATTTGAGTTTTTATCCAAACACTTTATTTCTTAGCCTTTTTCTCTTTTTTTCTCTTTCAACTTTTGAATAAACATTTCCTTGTTTGCTTCCCTGAATTAAAGAAGTTAAAGCTTGAATAGCTTCTTCTATTTCTTCTGTATTACCAATAATCCCAATCTTATTATCTTTTAATGAAATTTCACAATTTGTTAAATTATTTAATGTTTTAAGGGTTTTTCCTTTAGTTCCAATTATTCTTGCTCTAACTCTTTCTAAATCATGTCTTTTTGTTATATTTTTAATATTTAATGTTTGGAGAATTGTATTATCATTTTTTAATAATAATGCTTTGTTTACTGAAAAATTGAGATTTATAGCTTGCATAACTTCAAGTGCAGTATATTCTTTTTCTGCAATTCCATTTACAAACACATTTTTCCCTTTATTTGTTATTTTAACTTCAAGTTCTTTTTCAAGTTTTTTCTTGTTTGGAAGAACATGATTCATGTGTTCAACATATATTTCTTGCATGTAATTAAAGAGATAGTAAATTTTATAAATGTTTATATAAATATAAACAGGAAGAAGAGTTTTGATGAATTAATATGGGAAAGTTGAGAAGAAAACGAAGAAATTATCATGGGAATCCTCTTGCTTATTTTAAAGAGCATGAGAATGAGAATGAATATATTGGGAGAAGAGCTTTCGCCTTAAAAGATTGTGGGTTATATCGTTCTTTATTAAGAGCTGGTCAGCTTGAAAAAGCTATAGGTGAAGATTTAAGGATAAATAGTAAAGGGAAAGAACCTTTATCAAATGATAAAATTACTATTCTTGTTAATCTTTATTCAATCCATAATGGAAATGCATGTAAAGCAGCAAAAGATTCAAGGTATTGTGTTCCTACACTTTTAAAATATTGGAGAGAAAGAGAATTGGAAATTAGAAAAAGAGGAAGGCCAGAACAATCCCCAGATGATGTAATTGTTAGCCTTTATGAATTACATAATGGAAATGCAAATCAAGCATCAAAAAATTCAAATTATTGTATTGTAACGATTATAAGACATTGGAGAAGAAAAAAGTTGAAAATTAGAAAAAGAGGAAGGCCAAGGGATGCTGAGAATTAGAATTCTACTCATCCTAGTACTCTCTTATTTTTTGATTTAGTAACTAAAAGTACTAGAATTCACCTTCAACTTCTTTTAAAAATCCTTTTCTTTTTAACCATTCAACTTGTGCAGGAGTGTATTTATACAAAACATCTCCTCTTTTATCTTTGTCAAATTCCCAAGGTTTTACAATTACTGTGTCTCCAGGTCTAATCCATAATCTTCTTCTTAAAGCACCAGGAATTCTGCAATTTCTTTGTTTTCCATCTAAACATTTGATAATCATCCTATTTGCACCAACTCTTTGTTCAACTATGCCTATAACTTCGTCTTGTCTTGGAGTTTTAACTCTTGTTATTATTTGAGGCTCTGTTGGTAAACGAGCTTTATTTCTCTTACTTTTATCTTTAAAATTTTTTCTAAACATATTATTGTTATTAGTTTTTGATTTAAAAAGGCTTTTGTTTCTTAATATTTTATAAGCAATCTTAAGTTATGGACTACTGAGAGCTTAAGTTTTGTTATGTATAACTTAAAGATAAATCTTTAGAAAAGATTTAATCAAAAGATAGAGAGATATTAAGGAAATCACAATAGAACTAAAGCAATAGGGATGTTATCTATTTCAATAATTCCTTGTTTATCAATGATTCCTGCTTCAAGAGCTGTTTGAACAGATTCTTTTCCTACAATGTTAAAAGTTGCATCTTCTTTTTGCATATTTTTAAGAATTTTTATGATTTCCTGTTTGTTTTTCTCTTCTCCTTTGAAAAAGTTTTCTCTTATCTTAATTTCTTTAATATGCTCTTCAAATGTTTTTCCAATTAGGTTTGTATCAGATAGTGCTATTGTTTTTCTATATCCTTCATGAATTTTGATTTGCATTTTTTGGTTATTATTTTATCATATCGATATTTTGTAAATATTATTAATTATACACTTCTCCTGCTTTTAGTTCTTATTACTTAACTCAAAACACTCGTCTGTTCTTTTAAAGCTTAATCTCAGTAGAGCATAGTATTAATGTTATAGATTATAAGTTTTTGTTATTTATAATACTAGCTTAAATTTTTATACTTTATTATATAGAAAAAAGAACGAAAAACATAATCACACTTTTTTCTGTCTCCCAAACTTTATATGAAGTTTATAACAACTAAAACTAAGAATTATTTTAAAAAATAAAAAAAGTTTATTTTTGGATTCCACCCATTCTGCAAACAGTTATTCCGCAATTAGGGCATTTTCCTTTTGCTATTTTAGTGCCTCTTTTAGTTTTAGATTCTTTTGGGTCTTTCATTATTACTTTCTTTTTACACTTAACACAATATCCTTGAGTTGCCATTTTTTACCTCCTTGTAATTATTTATTTTCTAAACCTATGTAGATTTACTACTTTACACAGGGATTTTGTATTTTTAAAGGTATTTATTGTGTAAATTAGGGGTTTTTGGATTATTTTACCCTTGGAATCTTAGAAAGCTATTAAGCTGAGTTGATAAGTAGCTAAGCTGTTATGTATAACTTAAAGATGTAATAAGATATTAAGGGTTAATCATATCTTCGTTCTTACACTGTGTTTAGCACCACAAGCTAAACAATGTACAAATGTGAATCCTTTATCTTTTATTAATTCTGTGTCAGGTTTTTTGCATTCTTTGCAAGTAACAAATTCTTTGATATATGATTCTATTTTTTCATTAATTTTTGCAGAAGAAATTTTTCTCTGTAAAATAACCCTACTTTGCTTAATTGCTCCAGAAGTAGCAAGTTCTTTTAATAAAAATTTAAGTAAATGATTAATGTCTCTTCTTAAATATGTAGAAATTTGCTGTAAATTTGTAAGAATTGTTTTAGTTCCTTCTAAATGTCCTTGTATTTTGGGTATTTTAAACCTTTTAGTATGTGTTATGGGTTTTATGTCTTTATAGGCTTCATCTAATAGTTTGTTGTAATTTTCCATAGAAAATAGAGAAATACTTTACTTTTAAATGTTGCTTTGATAGTATAAACTCTTTGAATAGTTTTAGCATAGTAACTTTTATAAAGTGCTTGATTATTTAGTTGTATGGCTAGGACTCTTGTTTCTCTTTTAGACAAGGCTGTTGATAATTATAGTGGAAGAACAGCTGTTAAAAGCCAGATAAATGGGATAGAATGGACCTATAAAGACCTGCAAATAAATGCACATAGAGTAAGTGGGTTTTTAACAAAGTTAGGTGTAGAAAAAGGAAATAAGGTGGTTATTGTTTCTGATAATACTCCTGAATTTATTGCTGCAGATTTAGGAATTTTGTATACAGGAGCTGTTTCTGTTCCTGTAGATCAGAATTTAAGGCCTGAAGAGCAATATGCTTCTTATTTTGATTTAGTAAAACCAAGAGTTATTCTTGTTGATTCCAAGTATCTTAATAAGGTAAATAAATATGTTAATCAATCTGCTTATAATGTTACTGTTGTTTCTTTTGACCAGGCTTTAGCTGCAAAACCTGTAAAGTTAGATGTTGATGTGGAAGATTGTGATGTTTCTACTATTATTTTTTCTTCAGGAACTACTTCAGAATCTGTGAGAGCTTTTAAGGCAGTTCAGTTGACTCATGGAAATATAGCATCAAATATTTTGGCAACAGAAAAACTTCCAAGATTAGCAGAAGATATTGATGGTGTTGACCAGGGAGTTTACTTAGCAGGCATGGCTGGGCAGTGGCATTCTTTTGCATATATGATACAAAAAGCTTTTTTATATAGTGGGAGTAAACTTCATTTTTCTGATATTTCTAAATTCACAAAAGGAAAAGCAGCAGAAATTAATCCGCATTATGCAATTATGATACCTAAGGTTGCGAATATGATTATGGCAAAGGTTAAAGAAAATATTGCTAAAAAAGGAGAAAAAGCCAGCAAATATTTTGAGTGGTTTTTAAAACAATCAAATAATTTTCATCACGAGCAGATTAATAATGGAAATTTTAAGCCAGTAAAGTTTTTAGAAAATCTAGTTGGAGATAAAATTTTTTACAATAAAATAAGAAAAGGTTTAAAGGAAAAACTTGGAAAAAATAAAGTTTATCTTGTTGGAGGCTCAGCTGTTTTGCCACTAGAAACTCAGTTATTTTTCTATAGTATTGGGATCCCTATATATCAGGGTTATGGTTTAACTGAAACAAGCCCTGTTATTTCAATTAATCTTCCATGGGCATATAGGTTTAGTTCATCTGGCAAAGTTATTGATGGAGATAGTATTGTTATTGCTGATTCTGAATCTATTGATAATGGAAAGGTTGTTTGTGCTGAAAAAGGGGAAGAAGGTTTAATAATGGTTAAGGGGCCAAATGTATTTTCAGGATATTTTAAAGATGAAGAGAAAACAAGGAAAGTATTTGTTAATGGATGGTTTAATACAGGAGATTTAGGGTTTATGAAAGAAGGATTTTTGCATGTTACAGGAAGAAAAAAGGATTTAATTTGTTTATCTGGTGGTGAGAAAATACCTCCTAATCCAATTGAAACATATTATGCTGCAAGAGGATTGGATTTAATAGTTGTTGGAAATAACCAGTCAAGAACTGGGGTATTAATTTTAGCTGATGAAAAGATGAAAAGAGATCTAAATAATGGATTAGAACAAGAGGTTGTAGCAAGATCTCGTATTATTTTAGCTGATTCTAAAAAGAAATTTGGTATGACTTTTTTTACTCAAAATGTTGCAATTATCCCTGATTTTAAAGACCATCCTGAATTACTAACAAATACAATGAAGCCCAGAAGGAAATTAATAGAAGAACATTATAATAAAGTAATAAATAGGGTTTGCAGTAAAATCATGACTATTTAAACTAACCCTTATTTTTTACATTCTTTTTAAGGAGTATTGTAGTGGATTTTAATTTATTTTACAGTATAATTATTTTTTTAAATAAGATAATTATACTAATTTATGGCAGAAGAATCAGGAACTAAAACAAGAGTGGGTCCACAAGCGCTTTCTTTACTAGAACGTGCAGTACTTCAAATAAAATTAGGTGCAAAAGAGATTATTTTTTCTAAAGGTCATGAGTCTGCAGTTTCTTATCTAAAAATGATTAAAACACTAGTTCAAAAAGAAGAAATTAGTGATGGACAATATGAGGGTCTTTTTAGCGGGGAAAAGCCTTTTTTTGTTTTCCAGGGAATTTTAAGGAAGGAGTTTTATATAGATTGGGCAAGAGGATATAGAGTTAGGTCTGTTTTATTTAGAAAAGGCAGAGATCCAGTTTCTTTTCCTCAAATACCTTGTTTACCTTATATAGAAGATCCTTTAGCTGAGCAGATGATTGCTTCTTTTTGTAATACTTGTGATACTGAGTTTTCTAATTTTTAACCTAAATATCTAACTCTCCCAGGTCTTGGTTCGTAGATTATGCCTTCTTCAAGGAGTTTTTGAATTTCTTGATTTATTAATTCAGGTCTTGAGTTTTTAAGTTTCATTATAATCTCTTCTTTATCAATTCCTTCATTAGATTCTGCACTTTTAACCATATCAATTACTTCATCCCTTAATGCTTTTACTTTTTGTTTTTGTTCTTGTGTTAAAGGTTTTGGAAATGATTTTTCAATTTCAAGTTTTCTAACTAAAAGATATTTTGGGTCTGTTTTTTTTATTATGTCTGGAAGAATATATAGTTCTTCATTAAATGATTTAAGAATTCCAATAATTATCATTGTATCTCCTTGAGTTAAGTCTTGAAATTTTTGAATTTCTTCTCCAAACAATCTTGCTCTTATTTGTCCACTTCCATCATCAAGTGTTATAGAAGCAAATCTTCTTTCACTTTCTGATTCAAACTTATCAATAACATTTGCGATTATATTGACCCTTAGAATTTTTTTATCTCCAAGTTCTACAAATTGGAGTCTTGGATTAGGGTTTTCTCCAGATTCATCAAGTATTATTTTTGCTTTAAGCAAATCCCCTATTCTTAATTTGTGTGCTGTTTCTCTTTTAAATTGTTCTGGCATTTTTATTTTAATATTTTATCTTTATAAATCCTTAAGCTGTTTAGATGATTTGTTTGCTTCTCATCTTCATCGCTGATATTGTATAGAGATACTGGTATTTATGAAAATTCTTTTAAAAAGATTTATGTGATTATGTGTTAAATTAACTGCACAAAACCAGATTTGGGCTGGAAAATATCTCCTATTTTTTTAAGTTTTTCAAGAGCTTCTTCAAATTCTGTGTCTGAAATATTGTCTCCAAGCTCTTTTCTTAGGATATCAGTAGGAACCATTTTTCCATATTTTTCTTCAAGTTTTTTTATTGTTTCTTTTATAAGGATTATTTTATTTCTTTGGCTTGAGGAAGTGCTTATTGAAAATCTGTCAATATCAAATGTTTTTGTTTCAGGGTCATATCCTACTTGCATTAAATAATAATTTGTTAATCTAATTGCTACTTGTGAGTCTTCTTTATCTACTGTTTGAGAAAGTCTTGTTCTGGCATGTGCTTCAGCAAGTCTAATTAATCCTTGTAATTGTCTTGCAGAAATTGGTATTGATTTAGATTCACCTGAACTTTGCATATTTCTTAATTTAACATAGAAATTTTTGATTTCTTCAACAGCTTTATTTGTTAGTTTTGGTTTTATTTTTTGTTTTGCATAAGCAATATATTTTCTAAATAAGTCTCTTTCTATTTTGGATTTTGTTCCTTTCATTTGATGCAGGTTTAAAACATGAGTTGCAATTGCATCATCTTGTTCTTTATTTGGTAAATCTCTTAAAATAAAAATTAAATCAAATCTGTTTATTAGGGCAGGGGGGAGATCGATTTGTTGAGTTATTGATTGTGTTGGTTCAAATCTTCCATATTTAGGGTTTCCTGCTGCTAAAACAGATGTTTGTGCAGAAAGTGTTGCCTGAACATTAGCTTTACTTATTGTTACTGTTTGCTGTTCTAATGCTTCATGCATTGCACTTCTATCTTCAGGGATCATTTTTTCAATTTCATCAATACAAACAACTCCTTTATTTGCTAATACCATAGCTCCTGCTTCTAAACTCCAACCTTTTAAGAACTCATCTCTTACAACTGTTGCAGTAATACCTCTTCCACTTGCTCCCATACCAACAACATATCTTCCTTTTGGAGCAATGTTTGAAATAAATTTTAATATTACTGATTTAGCTACTCCTGGATCACCCATTAAGAATAAGTGAATATCTCCTCTTGAGGTTGTTCCGTCTGGACTTACTTTTCTTACTCCTCCAAACATTTGTAAAACTAAAGCTTCCTTAATTTCATCATAACCCCAGATACTTGGAGCAATACTCCCCCTTAATTTTTCAAATAAATCTGGGTCTGCTGCTAATTCTTCAATTTGCCTCTCTTCCTCTTCACTAATTTCAAAATCTTCATAAGTTGATTCTAAAGGAATTAAATTATTTGCTTCTAAAGCTAAATCAAATCTTGTTGATATAGAACCAGATTGCAATGGAACTGGAACTTCTTTTAAAATTCCCAATGCTCTTACTTTGCTTCCAGGTGTTGTTTTTTCTTCCATACCTGGTTCTACTAAATCTTCTTTTAAAAAAACAGATAATCTTCTTGGTTGTTCTCCTCCAGTTAATGATTCTGGTGATTCTTCAATTACTAATCTTTGGGCATCAACCATTGTTTTACTTAATAATCTAAATTGTCCTTTTCTTCCACAAGAACATCTTGAAGGTTCTCTGAACTTTTTATCAATTTGTAAAACAGATATTACTGTTCCACATGTAGGACATTCAAATTTAGCATTGATTACTTGAGGTCGAACTTCTGAAGCTTGTCTAACTAATCCCTCAAAATAAATTAATTGATTTAAATGTTCAGCTCTTATTGTTCTTATTTTAACTTTTTGTGTTTCAGGAAGATTGTTAAATCTTATTCTTGGGTTTTTTATAAGTCCTGTTTCTTCTAAAGCAGTCTCAAGTATTTGCAAAACATCTTCTGGATTACTTATTAATGCTTCTGATAATACAGGAGAGCTTGAAGCTAAATCTTCAAAATTAACGTAAATAACTTTTTTTCCTTTTCTTATGCTTTCCCCTATTTGTTTTTTATAATCTTCAAAAAAGCTTTTAGCTTCAATTATAAAATCTTCATTGGTCTTTTTTGGTGGCATTTTTTTACTTAATTTTTAATATTTTTACAAGCTCAATAGAGTTTGATTATCTGAGTTTTCTTTAAAGCTTAATCTTCTCATAGCATCTTGTTATATTTTATAAGATATAAGTTAATATTTCATCTCCTTTTGTAATACATTAGAAATAAGTCCTTGATTTATAAATAAGTATTTATTAGAAAGTATGTATCTCAGATAATAGAAGTGATGGGGGGTTTTGAGTGCACTTAACTAGTAATATGTAAAATTTATTAGATTTGTTATGAATAGCTTAATTTTCTGTCATGTGTAACTTTATGTTTTATGAGATATAGAGATTAATTAAAATCACTTCTTATTCTTATTAGCTTTTTTAAGTGTCTTAATTAATTGTTTCATAGAATCTTCTAATTGTTGGTTGTTTTTTGTTCCAGTACATACTAATTTTCCATTACTAAATAGAAGAAATGTTGCGTTGGGTTCTATTAATTTGTATACTAAACCAGGGAATTGTTCTGGTTCGTATTCTGTGTTTTCTAATTCTAATGCTAAGTAATTAAGATTTAATGACATATTTATGCTTCCTGAAGCAACTATATTTTGAACTGTTATTTTTGGTTTTCCAGTTACTTTAATATTTATTTTTCTTAGTGTTTTTATAACCTGTTCAATAACCTGTTTAACTTGTAAAACTGATTTTGTTCCTGTGCAAACTAAATTTCCTGATGCAAATACAAGAACTGCTGATTTTGGTTTTTTAACTCTTAGTATAAGTCCTGGGAAAGTTTCAGGATTATATGTTGTAGTTATTATTGTTTTTGCTAATTTTGTTAAAGGAATTTCTTTTCCTAAAGAAGTTGTAGCAACTATGTTTTGAATTTTTAAAGAAGTTTTTGATTTTTTTGTTTTGGGCATTTTAAAGAGGATATTGTTTGAATAATAGTAAAGTTTATAAAGAAAAAGGGATGGATTGGTTTATAAAGGTTTTGGTGAATAAGGCTTTGTTTAAAAAGTGCCGTCTGTTTAAAAAGTCCAAATCACTTCTGCCATCTCCAACCATTCCACAGATTAGAATTTCCATAAGGTATGAATTTCTAAAATATTAATGATATAATTATTA
>SDBT01018841.1_pt1 | contig 10837 bp, 11 predicted proteins | sample 2277101 | NCBI WGS metagenome assembly SDBT01 (sample SAMN10404973, study PRJNA504765) | marine sediment metagenome | isolation source: marine sediment core GS10_PC15, 103 cmbsf | place: Arctic Ocean: Southern Knipovich Ridge | collected 2010 | reverse complement strand
GCCAAGTACCGGAATATTTCTTAATCCCGGGACGCCGGATTCACCGGTATCTTTTCTTGTTTTTCTGATGCCGGCGATAATAATTGTATCACCGTCATCTACCAGAAGTTCGGTTTGGGCTTCCTTGGTGGTAAATGATATCTGACCGGCGATGAGAGGACCGATTTCATTGTTTTGTACGCTAATTTTCATTGCAATGCGATTGTCAGGGGTCACATGGGGTGTGACATCCAGCTGAAGGGCGATGTCTTTGAACTCTGTTACTGTATTTCCGTCGGCATCCAGCTTATTATACGGATAGCTTAAACCCTGTTTGATCGATGCCGCTGTGTTGTCGAGGGTTAAGACTCTCGGGGAGGAAACTATCTTAATCTGTCCCTCAGATTCCGATGCCTGAAGCCTTAAATCCAACAATTCGAACGCCGTACTGCCCAGACTGGTAAATTGAATGCCGATTTCTCCGATTGAAGGCGCAGGATTGGCTGCTGCCATATCCCAGGAGATATTACCATCAAGCAGACTGTTATACGCAGGCCCGGCAGTTATTCCCCACAAGGATCCAATTTGCCTTGAGAAGGAGTTCGATGCTTCGACTATTCTTGCTTCAATAATGACCTGTGGTGTTACCTTGTCGATTTGCTTGATTGTTTCTTTGGCCTGCTCGACATTTTCAGACACATCCGTAATTATAATCTGATTGTTACGCACGTCAACGGTGACACTGCCGCGCCCTTCGGTTAATACAATATGCGGTAATATATCACTGCTCGCATCGGCATAGCTGATGGGAATATATTCTGTAATAAGCGGCTCAAGGGCTTTTTCCTGTTCAATGAGTTTCTTGTCTGAGGTAAATTTAGCCTGTTGATATGCATTTTCGGCCTTGAGCGTTTTAAGGGTGGCAATCCGTACAATTTCGCCTTCGTAAGCCACCCCAAGCCGATTCATCTTAAGAACCAGATCAAGAACCTGATCCCAAGGTACAGGCTTGTCAAGGGTTAAAGTGACCTTTCCCTTAACATCCTTGTCAATGGCGAAGTTTTTTCTGCTAACATTCATTAAGATGCGGAACACGTTTTTGATATCAGTATCATAAAAATTGAGGGCTATCTTTTCGCCGGTATATTTTTCTTCTAAAGCTTCAGGCACTCTTCCTTCAGGAACTCCTTCTTCAAACATTCTTTCTTCGGGCACTCTTTCTTCAGGCACTCTTTCTTTTGGCATACTTACTTCAAATGCTTCCGGCGCGGGTGCTTCAATTTCGGCAGTCGTTAGCAAAACAGCTTTTTTCCATGATGGAAGTTTGGCTTCATCAAGACGTTTGGGTGGTATTGAAGAAGCCTCGAAATGGAGCACTAAAAGATCATCCGTCTGCTCGGCAAAGTAAGGTACTGATTCACGTAGTTCAATTGAAACCAGAGATGAATCTTTCATGGCAGGCGACTGGAACGGCATTATACGGTCAACAGCACTTTGAAAACGTGTGGTAATCAAAGGCCTCTCACGATAATCAGGAAGTTTGGTGTTGAAAAGATTGAGCAAGAGTTTTTTGTCATTGATCTTTTTCAGGTTGTATTTGACGGGTGTTGTTGTTCCGATAATAATTGTCGATTTGCCGTCGTCTTCACTTGCAAAATCAATACGATTAATCCAAGCAGGCTTGCCTTTTGTGACCTGAACTTCAGAAATTGCTTCAGTTGAGACTTCCGTAGCTTCAACTTCACCTACATGAATTACAAGACCCTTTTCAACAGGATTTGCCGAAAAGGCGGAAAGATATTCTGCCTTTGTATCGAGCACAACCCGAAGTCTGTCCGGATATCCGAAGTGCCGAACCCGTTTTACCCATTCTGTGTTAACCTGAACCGATTGTTCACCTTTGTATGGGCTTATAATGTTATAAATATCAAAAACAATCCGGGGAGTTTTATCCACTGTAAACGATTTGTATTCTTTGATGGTTCCATCGGCATTGACAGAAATTTTAACACTATTTTCAAGCTGCGTGGCAAGAATCGATTCAAAGCGGGATGCAGGGACCGGGATACTTTCAGCAGGCGATATGTCCAATTTATCACTCGGTTTTTCTTCTTCTATTTCCGTTGTGGAAGAAGCTGCAATTGCCGATGCTTTTTTGAACGATATTTTAAGGCCTGTATCTTCACGGGCTACTTCATAAGACGCATCTTTCTTTAATAAAATTTCGATTCGGGATGTATGGCCTTTATCAGTTATTTCAGAAGCTTGAATTGATTCAACAATATCACTGTCCGGTGTGTAGGTGGTTTCGATATTATCTAGAGCAGTTTCAGGGAAATAAAGCAGAACGCCCAAAGGAAAAGGCTGTTTGACTGAAGTATAGGTCAGCAGGCGATCCCCACTAACTAATACTATACTCGATTCAGAATCCTCGGTGGTGCTTATATCAGTAATAAGCTTGGGTTCAGAAGATTCGGCGGTATCTAGCTGCCCTTTGACAGTCTTAGTGCTGGAAGCACATCCTGCAAAGTGTAACAACAAAGTTGCCAGGAAGATAGCTGTGGCCCCAATTATTGACAATTTTCTGATGTTACAGTTCATATTATTCTTCTCCAGAAGGGTTCAATTTTACTTCTATCTCACGGACAGAAACCTTGCCACTAAAATCTTCAGACTCTTCTTCAACAATGATCCTGTCCGGTAATATCTTTCCAACCTTGCCAGAACGGGTTCCGATATATGTTCCTTTTTTTATGACGTATCCTTTTCCAGAAGCCTCTTCCACCAGTGCAATGTTCCCACTCAAAGCACGAATTATTGCTACAAGCTTAAGCTGGCTCAAATCCACCTTTTCAAGTGGTGTAAGCGGTCGTCTTGGTTCTTGTAGAAGTTTCTGACCGGTAGTAGAAACAGCTACAGGTTTATGTTTATACAATGATGCAAACGGATCAAGCTTTCCTTCGGGGTTGTAAAAGTCCATTGTATCAGGTGTTATTTGCGTTGTCGCGGTTAATGAAGCAACTGATTTTCTTGCAGACACATCAGCCTTTGCCTTTGAAACATCATGTGCAGCCTCTGGTTTTGGTTTCACCGGTTCTTTTTTTGCAGCTTCTGGTTTTGGTTTCACCGGTTCTATTTCTATTTTTGCAGCCTCTGGTTTTGGTTTCGCCGGCTCTATTTTTGCAGCCTCTGGTTTTGGTTTAACTGGCTCTTTTTTTAAAGCTGGTTGTGCAACGTCAATCTTTTTTGGTTTTTGAGGTTTTGATTCGTCTTTCGTGGCAATGATGATCTTTTTGGTGATTACCTTGGATTTTGGGAGCGGCCCAACTGGCTCAACCGGTTTCGGCTTAGCGGTCTCTTTTTTTGAAGGAGGTTTTAGAACAACAGTCTTTTGGGGAATCTTTTTGGGTTGTTTGGACTGTGAAGCATCCTTCTTGGCAATGATGATCTTTTTGGTGATTACCTTGGCTTTGGGGGGTGGCTCAGATTGTTTTCCACAACCCCACAAAAGAGGCAAGATACATATAACAAAAACGAAGCTGCGTATTATAATAAGGTATTGAGCCATGATTTATGGTTTGTTTTTTAGGTGTTCTTTTCTTTTTGATTTATTAGCTTATTAAGCCCTTTTGCGTTTCTTTTTTTTACCTTGTTGGGGCTTAGTTTCTATAAACCTATAAGTGATAGCTGTACATGAGGCCTTGAGATTGACACCTTTCTTTTTAGCAATAACCATCTTGATATCATCAATATTTACTATTCTGGACAACCTTGAGACCTTGTCAAAGAAAAGCGCTACATTGTGATAAGTGCCTGTAACTATAATTGATACTGGTATTTCAGCATAAAACTCTTTATTGCGTTCAGGATTAGGCTTAAACAGGAGAAATTCCAGACCGGCATCCTGACCGGATCGTGAAATGCTTGCAAGCAGAGAAGGTATGTCTTTTTTTTCCGGAAGCTTTTTCGTGGCAACATGAAATTCCTCTTTCGCCTTTTCCATCTTAGCCAGCCATTGTTTAAGTTGTCTTGCTTTATTTTGGAATTTGACAAGCTTCGTTTCCAGCGTTTCGTATTCCTTTCTTAATTGGACTATTTTCTCGAGTTTGGGCTTGTATACAAAGTAAAAAAAGGGCCCAATAAGTACTGCAAATATTAACAGAGATATCAAAATTCTATAAAGCCTGGACAGTTTTCCGATCTTGTCTATATTCTCGAGCAAAGGCTTTGTAAATTTTGAAATATTAATCTTTTTTAATTTAGAGGTATCGATCTTTTTCATTATGTTTTTGCTTTACTTGGAGTAGTTATTTCTTTTTGCTTATAACTTTTTTTTTCAAAGGAGCCCTTTTACAGGTAATTTCAAAACCTTTCAGCTTTAATTTATTTACCTTTTGTAGTTTTAACGTCTTTAAATTTACATCCTTATAAATTCCTGAAATTTCCAGACGGGTCATAAAATCGGCAACAGTTTTATTATCTATGGCAATCCCCTTTATATTGATATTATTTCCTTTTGCACTAAAGTTGGTGAACCATAATCGCTTTTCAGGTTTGATATCCTTTCCTTCTGATTTATCTAATTCAGAAATCGACACCTTCTCAACCACCATTTTCGTCATACTGTCAAGCAAATGGACTGAAACTTTACGAGTTGTTTCAAGATTCTTAATGACTTTTATCTTTTTATTTAGTTTGTCGAATTCTTTTTTTATCCGATCTACCTCTTTCGCTTGTTTTTCGACCAGGGCTATCTGTTTTTTTGTGCTTTCTACCTTGGCATCCAGAGCTTCGATCTTATTTTTCAAGCTTAAATTGAAATAGATCATGACTAGTATAACAAGAAATAGGGAAAGAAGGACAATGGTAGCCTGCCGGCGAATGTTTTCTTTTTTGCGTGCTGCTCGAAAAGGTAGCAGATTTATTCGTATCATTTGTCACCCATTTTTCTTATTGCAATACCCATACAAATTGCAGCCTGGGGTGCTATCTGTTCAAGATAAGAATCATCTAAACTTCTATTGTCCACCGAAAAGTTCTCAAAAGGATTTATAATCTCGACTGCAGTTGCTGTTTCTTCAGCCAGAAGTTTGCGAAATTCTATAATCTTAGCGCCACCGCCGCTAAGAATAATCCTTTTAATTTGATCTTCAGGATATGAAGAATAAAAGAAATCAAGAGCGCGTTTTATTTCAGAGCACCAGTCAGTCACCACTGTCGAAACAATACCTTTTAAATCTTCAACGGAAACTTTGTCTGACTGCCTGCTGAGCTTAATCTCGTCAGCTTCCGCTAAAGAGCAATTCGCAAAAGAAGAGATTTTTTCGTTTATCTGCCCGCATCCAAGGGAAACATCACGCATGAAAACAGAGGAATTACCTTTCAAGAGATTGAGCGATGTCTTGCTGGCTCCAATATCAATCAGGGCAACATTTTCTTCCTCTTGGGCATAATTCAATTCAAAAATGTTTTGAAGGGCAAAGGCGTCAACGTCAATAATACAGGCATTAAGTCCGGCCATCTGGATGAGACTTACATATTCGCTAACCATTTCCTTTTTGGCTGCAACCAGAATTACACTCATCTGATTGGGGTTTTGTTCGCTTTCTCCAAGTATTTGGAAATCGAGGTTAACATCGCTGATGTCAAAAGGAATATATTGTTCCGCCTCAAAATGGATCGTCTCATGCAGCTCATCTTCCGTCATGGTCTTGACATTGATCTTTTTAACAATAACAGAGTAGCCACCCACGGAGATGGCAACATTCTGTTCTTTCAGTTTGCTGTTCTTAAATAGTTCACGGATGGCAGCAGAAACAGCTTCCGGATCCTTAATAGCACCTTCTTCGATTATTCCTGGTTCAATATCGATGGTGTTAAAATTGTTAAGGGTACGTCCCTTTTTCGTTTCAACAACTTCAGCAGCTTTTATGGTCCTGGAGCCGATATCCAGCCCAACAAGATGGGGTTTTTTTCCAAAAAACATGATATGCTCTTAATCGCTAAAGATTTTGTTTTTGTCAGAAAGACTGTAACCAAGGGCCAAAATAATCTTACGCTGTGTTTCCATACGGCACGGCATGCCTTTTTCTATGCGTGCAATGGTAATAGGAGACACCTCTGCCTTTCTGGCAAGTTCGGTTTTGCTCATCAGCAAAGCCTCTCTGACTTTTTTTAAAAAGTTACCGCTCATTCGTAAGCCCTTTCACAAATTTTGCGCAAAAATAAAATAAATTTTCAATAACGACGAAAGGTAAAAATTAAATTAGAACTGAATCAAGTTTTGTAACGATTATCTTAAAATTATAGCAAGTCAAGCACTTTTATGCATAATTATAGATAAATTTTAGGTAATTACATCATATTGTAGTTTTATTTGTAAAATTACTATATATTGTATAGCAAAAATCGGTAAGAAATCATAATAACAGATAATTCACCTAAAATTGATGTTAAAGTACCATTTTTTACTCATGCCAATACGGGACTCAATGGTTTTTGTGTAAGACTTTTACAGGTTCAACAGGTTTTAAACAAAAAATTGTCGGTAGCTTCGTCATAGTGTCAATAAAAATAAAGCTTTACCTTGACTTTAAAGGTCAATTTCAATATATGTTTTTAAGGATGATTGCTTCGAAAAAAGTCTATTTTGCTCAATTGCGTTCGCAAAAGACGTTTTACGAGTTCGTCAAGGGTAAGTTTTATAGCTATTCTCAAGATAATGTTCCAAATGGGATGATCGGTTTCAAACATTCGCATTTGCTGGTTTGCATCTTTTGATCGGTTCTAAGCTCGCTTCACTAAATTGCAAAAACTCGGGCTAACGCCCTCAAACAGTTTGCAATTTGACGTTCCGTTTCGCTAAGAATCGTTAAACAAAAGCTGCAAAAGGCTTCACGCGAATCCATGAAACCGATCAGTCAACAAAACGAGTTTAGATTTTCTTTTAAAAACTATTGCGATTTTATTCCGGCAGTTTCTGCAAAAAAACAGGCAGCAATATGGTCGTTTTTCACTTCCTTGAGCTCCGGTTCATTCTGGTAACAGATATCCTGTACATATAAACAACGGGTATGGAAACGGCATCCCTTTGGGGGGTTGATGGGGCTGGGCACATCCCCTCTTAATATAATCCTATCCCGTTTAAGCTCTGGATCCGGAATGGGTGATGCAGAAAGCAGTGCCTGGGTGTAAGGGTGAAGGGGCGTTTGGTAGAGTTCTTTGCCATTTGCCAGTTCAACAATTTTGCCTAAATACATCACTGCCACGCGATCACTCACATGCTTTACAACGCTCAGGTCGTGAGAGATAAAAAGATAGGTGAGACCAAACTCTTCCTGCAGGTCTTTGAGTAGATTTATAACCTGGGCTTGAATGGAAACATCCAGGGCAGATACCGCCTCATCGCAGACTATAAATTTGGGGTTAAGTGCCAGGGCCCTTGCCACACCGATCCTTTGACGTTGTCCGCCGGAAAACTGATGAGGATAGCGACGCATATGTTCCTTGCGCAACCCGACCACATTCAACAATTCAAGGACTCTTTCGTTCCTTTCCAGGCGATTTTTTACTCCGTGGATCAACAGCGGCTCACCAATGATATGGGACACAGTTTTTCTAGGATTGAGGGAAGAAAACGGATCCTGGAAAATGATCTGCATCTTTTTACGCAAAGCGCGCATCTGGTTATAATCGTAGGCCAGAATATTCTCACCCTCAAAGAAAACCTCCCCGGAAGTCGGCTCTTCCAGTCTAAGAATGGCTCTGCCAAATGTTGTTTTTCCGCACCCTGATTCCCCCACCAATCCAACCGTCTCTCCCTGCCGAATTGTCATGCTAACACCATCGACAGCCTTGACCGAAGCAATTTCCTTATGAAAAACGCCGCCTCGGATGGAATAATATTTGACCAAATTGCTGGCCCGAACAAGGGGCATTGATTCTGTTTGAAGATCATGCATACTTCAAACACCTTGTGGTATGATTTTCACCTACGGTGTAGACTTCTGGTTTTAAATTGTAGCAGTCTTCAAAGACATCCGGGCATCTGTCGCTGAAAAGACATCCTTCCGGAAGGTTGAAAAGCGACGGCACAATGCCGTTAATGGTTTTGAGCCGGCCGCCCTCGGTTTCCCGGCCGGGTACCGGAATCGAATCCAGAAGCCCGACGGTGTAAGGGTGTTTGGGGTTAGAAAAAATGGTTTTGACATCAGTGTATTCCATCACCTTTCCGGCATACATAACCACCACGAACTGGGCCATCTCGGCGATAACACCCAGGTCGTGGGTGATAAAGAGGATGGCGGCACCGGTATCGTCTTTAAGCTTGTTCATCAGATCCAGAATCTGAGCCTGGATGGTTACGTCCAGCGCAGTGGTGGGTTCGTCGGCAATCATTAACCGTGGGGTACACGCGAGAGCCATGGCTATCATCACGCGCTGGCGCATACCGCCACTCAACTGGTGGGGATAATTTGATAATCGTTTTTCCGGCTCAGAAATGCCCACCAGCTGGAACATTTTGATGACTCGATCCCGAGTGTCTTTACGGGAAAGCTTCTGATGCAGGCGAATGACCTCCCCAACCTGGTTCCCTACAGAGAAGACCGGATTCAGTGACGTCATCGGCTCCTGGAAGATCATGGAGATTCGATTGCCTCTGATCTTGCGCATTTTAGCTTCGGAAAATTCAAGGATGTTCTGGCCTTCGAATAAAATCTTGCCGCCTACAATCCGCCCGGGCGGTTGGGGAATAAGCTGGATGATGGAATGGGCTGTCACGCTTTTGCCGCAGCCTGATTCCCCCACCAGTCCCAGGGTTTTTCCCTTTCCGATGGCCAGACTTATATTATCAACGGCCTTGGCCACATATCCATGGACGTCGAAATAAGTCCTCAAATTTTGAATATCCAAAAGGTTGTTGTCCATATAGACTTGGCTCATCCATTCTCTGTCTTCAGTCCCTCAATCTCGGATCCAAAGCATCACGCAGACCATCACCCAGGAGGTTAAAGCCAAGCACCGCCAATAATATTGCAATGCCAGGAAAAGTCATCACCCAGGAAGCCCTGAGAATCAGCGACCGGCTACTAGCTATCATTGCGCCCCATTCCGGTGTGGGTGGTTGGGCGCCTAAACCAAGGAAACTAAGGGCCGCAGCATCCAGAATGGCAGATGCAAAACTCAGAGTCGTTAGAACAATCAGCGGACCGAGACAATTGGGCAAAATGGCGATAAATATAATCCGCCAGTCCCTGGCACCGACGGCTTTGGCAGACATTACATAGTCCTTTTAATATTCCTCCAGCACGCTGCCGCGGACGATACGGGCAAACCGCGGCACGTATGTGATACCGATAGCTATCATAGCGTTTTGCAGGCTGGGTCCCAGAAACGCCACCACCACAATGGCCAGAAGAAGATAAGGAAAGGCAAGAATGATATCCATGATGCGCATAATGACGCTGTCCAAAGCACCCTTGTAATAACCGGAAATTGAACCGAGCAGAGTTCCCAGGACAAAGGCCAGCCCCACGCTGACCACCGCCACAATCAGAGAAACGCGGGCGCCGTAAATTATCCTTGAAAAGATATCCCGGCCCAGGTCGTCGGTTCCGAGAATATTCTTATCCGAACCGCCATCTTTCCAGGCTGGTGGTTTGAGCTGTTCGTAGAGCGCGGTCTCCTCAGGATCATGAGGGCTCAGTGACGGTGCGAAAATAGCAGCAAGCACAAAACCGGCTACGACAATCAATCCGGCCACCGACGTCTTGTTCCGCCATAGCTGGCCCAACTGATTCAACATCGGGTGCCGGTCTTCAGGACTTTTTTTGGAACTACCTTTTTTCATAAAAACCATAATTACTAAACACTAATCCGTGGGTTGATCACCGCATAGAGCACATCCACCATCAAGTTGATCACGACGAACACCGCGGCAATAAACAGCGTGCCACCTTGAATTACCATGTAATCGCGCTTCATAACCGCGTCAAACATCCATTTACCCACACCGGGCCAAGCAAAGATGGTCTCGGTAAGGATAGCCCCGCCGAGGGCAACTCCGAACTGTAGACCGATGGTAGTGACAACAGGAATCAGTGCGTTGCGAAGCGCATGTTTGAACGTCACAATAAACTGCGACAGACCCTTGGCTTTGGCTGTTTTAATGTAATCCTGGCGAAGGACTTCAAGCATGGATGAACGCGTCATCCTGGCCACAATAGCCATTGGAATGGTGCTCAAGAGACAAGGGCAGCCATCCGAGGTTCACAGAAAAAATCAGCATGAAAACCAGTCCCAGCCAGAAAATGGGCATACTGACCCCTATCAGTGCGCCGAGCATACTCAGATAATCAAAAATGGAATACTGCCTGGTGGCGGAAATAATACCGAATATGATGCCGAAAAAGCAGCTGATGAACAGGGCAACGACGGAAAGCTCAATGGTTGCGGGAAAACGCTCCTTGACCTCTATCCAGACCTTTTGCCGGCTCCATATTGTTTCTCCTAGATCCCCTTTCATTAAACGTTTCAGGAACAACCCGTACTGAACGTGCAGGGGTTCATTCAGTCCCAGGTGCTCCCGGATCTCATGAAGGGCCTTCTCGGTGGCCCGTTCTCCGAGCAGCAGTTCGGCCGGATCCCCGGGCGTTATGCGAAGCATGAAAAAAACAATGACAGATACCCCCAGAAGGGTTGGAATCAGTGTCAGTATTCTTCGAATAATGTAAGCCAGCATAGGAGGTTATCTTTTTAAATGCCAAGGGGGAAGAGATAAATCTCTTCCCCCCGTTGGCGATGGATTTGGCTGATTTCCGTTATTTATTCAACCAGACGTTTTTCATCCGAACGGAAC
>SDBT01018840.1_pt1 | contig 10837 bp, 9 predicted proteins | sample 2277101 | NCBI WGS metagenome assembly SDBT01 (sample SAMN10404973, study PRJNA504765) | marine sediment metagenome | isolation source: marine sediment core GS10_PC15, 103 cmbsf | place: Arctic Ocean: Southern Knipovich Ridge | collected 2010 | reverse complement strand
TCTTCATCCTCGGCCTCCTCCTCTTCTTCATCCTCGGCCTCCTCCTCCTCTTCTTCATCAGAAAGAATAGTATATTTGGAGGAAGCTTTTTCGCCGGGAGTATTAGAATACATGAGAAGGCCATCAATCACATCTACATGTGTTAATAGCATACGTTTGCAGCAGTACTGCAACACGCCAAGCTTCTCAAAGGTTTTGCTGCGGGCAACGTTGTCTATTAGTCCGTCGGCTTGGTATTCTGCAACCATTTCATTGTACATTTTCCAAAGATGGCCAATCACCTTGTTACATGTAAAACATCGAACTGGAATAAGCATCTTGTCTGAGAGCTACTTTTTAAGAGTAAAGCACCTTGGTAAATCAATTTTACTGCTTTAACTTTCGCCACCAGAGGTTCTCTCAGAATCCCACTTTCTAATGTCTTTTGGAGTTGCACTCCAAAAGTCTCTTTTCTCAACTGAAACAGTTGGTGGTTTTCTCCATGTCCCTTTATCAACTGTTTCAGTTGGTTTTCTCCACGTCCCTTTATCAACTGTTTCAGTTGGTTTTCTCCACGTCCCTTTATCAACTGTTTCAGTTGGTGGTTTTTTCCACGTCTTTTTTGGGTTGCGATAAGATTCGCGGTAACGTTTCATCTCGGCATTTATACGTTTTAACTCTTCATTTTGTCGCTTAATGTTACGAGAACGAGTCATGATTGGTGTGAGGGATCTACATATGGAGTTGAAGAAATCTAGGGAATCAATTTTGTGGGGACGACACGTTCCCACGGTCACCCACGGACTGTGACTGCGCGCGAGCAAAGCCTGCTTCCGGGTACTTCAGCGCTTTCTTTTCAAGAAAAGCCGTTTAAAAATGACCTATATAAATAACAGATGCCACTATACGCGGGGATTGATATTGGTATAAAAAATCTCTCATTTTGCGTTATTGATTCTGTAAAGTGGTGCAGATATGAAAGTAGTGAGTCTGATGACCCTGGAATAGTCCAGTGGAAAAACCTAAATATACTTGGTGAACCGGAGAAATGCCAGGCTATCATAAAGTCCGGAAAAAAGAAGGGAGTTGTTTGTGGCAACAACTCACACTGGAAAAGCAACAAGAAATATTATTGTGGCAGACATAAACCAACCAATGTTAAAAAGTATTCGCAACCAAAAATTAAAAATATCCAATCAAGACTATTAAAAAAGAGAATTTTTGCAGAACTGGACAAGTATACGATATTTGACCAGATTTCTAGTATTATCTTGGAGCTACAGCCGAGGGAAAATCAACAAATGAGAATGTATTGTACCAGTATCGAAGCATATTTTATTATTCGTCAACAGTTGGATAAAGAAAAGCCGGTGTTGCACACTTTAAAGGTAACACATGCCAAAAATAAGCTACAGATGTATACAGGTCCAGAAATCTCTGTAGAGCATATAAAGAGACCATATGATCGTAGAAAATATTTAGCTCGAATGCATACTGAATATTTTCTAGAAAGGGCACCAGAGGTGTTAGAGGAATACTACCATCCGAATAAAAAGTGTGATGATCTGGCTGATGCTTTTTTATACGCCATTTGGGCAATTAGAAATAGCTAATTCCCGCTCAATGGAGCGGACCACTAAATTTTTATTATATATAAATTTAATTTTGTATATGGAGTATTTACATTCCAAAAAATATCTAAACACTTTTTCAATCAAAGATTTAGATTTATTGGCAAAATATTTAATCTCCAATGTCACAGTTACCGTGTAACCTTCCGATACAAAAATCACACTTATTGCACCACAGCCCCGGACATACTGAATATCCACAAGTACAAATTCTCCTTGGTGGTTTGGTTACATCTACTGTACCGTCTGCCATGGTATGCCATCCATGTCCATTTTTACATGTATAAAACGCGTCTTGTTTAGATCCGGGGTTCGTACATATTGGACATGTTAATGCTTGTTGTTTTGGCGATGGGGATATTTCGGCACAGAACTTGCGTTTCATAACTCTGCGGTGTTATTATCTTAAGTTGGTGTTTTTATATTCAAATTACTTTTTAGAAAAAGTAAATCAAAAACGGTGCCTGCAATGCCTACTTTTCTCAAAAAGTGGTTCGGTAGGCGGGGTGCCGGCGTGCTCTTCTTCCTACTAAAAGGTAGTGCTACGCAACTATTTATCAAGCTCATCAATGCCGCAGCTAGGCTGAGTGATTCCGCGAATATCAACACCGCAATACCATGCAGTATGCGGTTTACTGGGATCATAAATTCCCATATCGGAGGCTTTACATAGCAATTTATCAAATATTTTATGAAATGAAGTTGTGTGACCAAAATCTTCCTTATTAATCAAATGTGCTATTTCATGTAATGCTACATACATTATTGTATTAATAGGATAAAATTGACCCTTTTCATCGCGAAGACACAAATAAATAATTGACTTGTCTTCTGTGTAACTACTTGCGGCTTCTCTAATATCTAATTCTGCAAATTTGTTATCCACCATAGTAAGTTTTTCCTTTAGATCACTAATTAAAAAGTGTTCCTTGACAGTTGGTAAAGATACAAGGTAAATACATAATAATGCCACGATAATTAGCAAAATGTATAAAGTCCCAATCATTAATAAAAGCTAACAAAAAAAAGTCATTCGATCGAAAAAATGAATGATATTTTGTAACATTTAGTAAAGATAATGTCGCAAAAAAGTGTTACCATCCAGGCTATAAAGTGGGAAATTCAAGAGACTGATGAAAATGTTGTAATTTATATTCATGGTCTTGATCGGAAAAATAAGCGAGTAACCGTTAAAATTCCTGATTTTAAACCGTATGTTTACTTGGAACTTGATTCAAAAGTTAAATGGACAGAGGGACGTTTAGAATTATTGCGCTCTTACCTAAGAAAGAGTTTACATGTAAATTTCCCAGCGAAAAATCGCATTGTTGAACGAAAAAAGAATTATTATTACAAGTCAGGGAAATTTTTATGGATGGCTTTTAATACAACAGCTGGGATACGTGCTTTAGTACGAGCAGTGCGTGATGGGCTGACCATTTACGGTATTGGTAGGTTACGTTTGGTTGTCCACGAACAGCGTGCAAACCCTATTTTGCAATTATTCGCAATGCGTAAAATAAAACCAGCTGGTTGGATTGTTGCGAAACGTACGAAAAAACAGCAGTTACTAGATGAGCATTCTGATAAATTTAGTACCTCAGATATTGAAATGGTATCGGGGTTTAGTGACATTTCGCCGGCAAAAGCGATTTCACAAATCACAAATCCCTTAATAGTCAGTTACGATATTGAATGTATATCTGGAGATAAAACTGGCAACACCTTTCCCAACCCAAATCGAAAAACAGATCAAATTAGTTGCATATCTGCTACTGTGGGTTATTCTCAAGACGACGAACAAAACTGGAGAACATTTGCATTGGTTAATGAAGTAGACGGCAGAATTTGTCCTCCCCTCGATGACGGTTCAGAGGTTCGTCATTTTAAAGGTGAGAAAGAATTACTACTGGGATGGTCAAACTTTATCCTTGAGATAGATCCTGACATTATTATTGGTTACAACTCTCTTTCTTTTGATGACAATTACATGGCTGAACGAGCAAACACTCGGTTATGTTGGCCCAAATTCTCAAAAATGGGACGACTAATAGAGCAACGTTCAAAGACTGAAGAACGCAGGTGGAGTAGTGCTGCATATGGTGATCAACGTTTCAACTATATGGATATTCCTGGACGTTTGCATATCGATATGTACCCAGTCATTTTTAAAGATTTTGGGAATCTAATGTCTTATACGTTGAACTTTGTGTCGGAGCATTTTTTGGGAGATCACAAGATTGATTTACCCGCTGACGAGATGATCCGAAAATGGCATCGTGGTACAAAAGAAGATATCAAGGATATTGTAACTTATTGCAACAAGGATACAATCTTGCCATTTCGGTTGATGAAGAAGCTAAATACTTGGATCGGTCTATCTGAAATGGCGAATGTAATGATGGTGCCAATTTTTGATTTAGTCACTCGCGGACAACAAATTCGCGTATTTTCACAACTGTATTGCCTTTGTTTTGATCTCGGGGTTGTATGTACTGACAAATGGACCGATTATCGTCCATCAGATGATGAGAAAATATTCGTTGGGGCGACAGTTCAAAACCCAAAGACTGGATATTGGGAATTGGTTGCGACGTATGATTTTTGTTTAGCTGGTGATACACTAATTAGTTTATCAAATAGTACATCAAAACGGATCGATGAGTTGTATGATGATTATAATGTACTAGGCTATGACGATCAAGGTTTTAAAGACTACGCAATGGTTGGCGGGCTACAAGAAAAAGGAGAGAAAAAGACCATAAGACTAACTTTACAGTATGGTAAAACTATTACATGTACACCTGATCATCGATTATTAACTAACAAAGGTAAGTGGACAAAAGCCCAGGAATTAAAAAATTCAGAGGTGTTATGTGGTATCGAATATCCACAAGACACTTCTTGTCCTCTAGAAGAAAATTGGAGTTTACACGTTGATGATCGTGAATTTAATCTCTTGGATAACAGAGATGAGACACTTGCATTTTGTAGATTGTTGGGATTTATATTGGCAGATGGAAGTATTTATAATAGTATTTATAATAGCAAGAATCGTAAATGTGTGGAAGTTTATCTTGGAACATTATTTGATGCAAATAGTATACATGCCGATCTTGAATTACTCACAGATGTTAAAGTTAAGACACGTGTGATACGTGGTAATAATTGTCAAAACAGTGATGTAAAAGGACAAACATATTGCATTACATTACCGACTAATATAGCAAAACTTATACATCAGATTGATGGTATCGTAATAGGAGAACGGGCAACTCAGGCGATGTATCTACCCAAGTTTATCATTGATTCCCAATGTCCATTAGCAGTAGTTCGCGAGACCTTAGGAGGTATGTTTGGTGGAGATGGCACTATTCCATGTTTGTCAAAAAACGTTCTCACAATAAGTTTCAAATGGCCAACAACTGAAAAATATCTATATGAGATGGCTGTCTTATTTGGCCAACTGGAGGATTTATTGAGTCGCTTCGGTTTATCATGTGGTCAGATTACTTGTACAAAGGTGAAATATACCAATCATAGTATTAAACCTGCTGATTATCAAGTGAACCCTCGTTATGATTATGTGATACAGATTAGTAAAGATAGTTGCTACGATTTTATGCATAAGATAGGCTTTAGGTACTGTATAAATAAAGCTTATAAAGCATATATAGTTGCGTTATACTACAACTATTGCAATATAGTCACAACACAACACAGGACAACTGTCCTTGTACGGTCCTCTGTTAAAGATCGAACGAATCATCACATTAGCCTTAGGTATAAGAGAAACTTTTCAAAACCCGCTGATTTTCTTAATGATTTGGGAATAAAAGATTGGTTTGATCCGGGTGCATATATAATGAGTCATGACTCATTACATCTACCCAGCTTTAAACAAAAAATAATAAATATCAGCGATGCCGGTACTCAAAGTGTATACGATATACAAGTTGATGAATGTCATAATTTTGTTGCAAATGGTATTGTTGCACACAATTGTAGTTTGTACCCTACGACCATTATTGCATATAACCTATGCTTTAGTACGTATGTTCCTGATGACGAGGACCCCCCAGAAGAGCAATATCACTTATTAGAGTGGGTTGACCATAAAGGGTGTATAGGAGCTGGTACAATGGTCACCGCGGATAATTATTGTATGCCCATTGAACAATATACTGATCCGGAGTTCCATACATTATTAGCATGGAACAATAATCAGCTCGTGCCCCGAAAACAGATACGATTTTTAAATCAGGGCATAAAAGAATGTGTCAAATTAATATTTGAGGAAGGACAAATTTTGGTGTGTACTCCAGATCACCGCATTATGACTAAAAATGGTGAATGGTGTGAAGCACGTCACTTGAATGTAGGCGTAGATTATATACAGTGTGGTATAAAATATGCGGAAATGAATTTGAATAATGATATTCAACTGTGTAACGGTTGGAGTATACAATTTGGTGATACAGTATTAAAAACAAACAACAAAAATGATATGTATAAAACTTGTGTTTGGTTACGATTACTTGGATATATATTGACTGGTACAATTATGAAAAATCGTGCAGAGGTTTGGTGTGGTCATGAATTAGATGTCAATAGAATCACTGGAGATATTTATTTTTTGTGTGGCCAAACAGTTGAAGCCACTTTTAACGGAAGTGTGTACAAAATACATATTCCAAGGAGAATATCAAAAGACTATTTATTTGTAAAGAGCTTAATGATTGGAAATAGAATGAAACAAAATGCAGTATTACCAACATTCTTGTTAAATAGCCCCAAACCTATTGTAAAGTATTTTTTGAGTGGATTATTTGGTGGCGATGGACATGCACCAGCGTATTCTAAATGGTCAAAATCGATAATCTCCGTTGGTTTCTCATGGTCTAGACCACTACTATATGCTGATAGTTTACATACAGTTATGAATGATCTATCAAAGTTATTGCGACTTTTTAATATTGATACTACAATTAGAACACGATCAGTTAAAAATAACTATGTAGAAGCGGTTTTGTATATTTCAATAAAAGATATTATTTCATTTCGTGATGATATTGGATTTGTTTATTGTGCACATAAAGAAGTGCGCTTAAACATTGCGACTAAATATCATGAATATCGTAGTAGAGTTATAGCACAGTTTGATCAGGTTGTTGACACATATAAAAAATTATATGCCAATGATAATAAGTTAACTCGTCAACAAGCGAGAGATTTAGCAATACAATCTATATATACAGATACCATACCATTGAATGAACACTATTCAAAACCCACAGTGAGCATGATTATTGATGCGATTCGTAAACCTTCGAGATCCGGAAAGCGTAATCTACATCCACAACATTTCCCGTCAGCATTGGATTATTTTAAATCCATTGGTGCATATGAATTTATATGTAAGGGCTATGGGGTTCCACGTTCTAACGACGGTTATCCTATATTCTTAAATAGAATTGTAGCTCGTTATAATGTGGGGAAACAACAAGTTTATGATCTAGAGATTGATAAAAATCATTCATTTATCGCTAATGGCATTATTGTACATAACTGCGAACACGATACAGCAGTGCGTAAAACAAAGATTGCCAAAAAGGATATTGTATGCAAAGCCCACAGCTATAGATTTTACAAGGCCGAAGTAAAAAAGGGGATCACCCCGATGCTCTTGGAACACCTCCTCTATGCACGTTCCAATACGCGGAAAGAACAGGGTGTTCTTACAAAGAAATTAAAAGATGGTGTAATTCCTGCGAGCGAGATTGCACAGGCAAAACTAATGATAGACGTTTTAGACAAGCGACAGCTTGGTTACAAAATAGCTGCGAACAGTGCGTATGGAGGCTATGGAAGCGACTACTCCTATACACCATTTTATCCGGCAGCCGCTAGCACCACCGCAATGGGTCGTCGGGCAATTAAAAATGCCATTGATTTTGCTGAAGAGTACCGACCAGACACAATTCTTATATACGGTGACTCGGTGACCTCGGACACTCCTGTCTTACTAAAGAATCCTTCTGGGGAAGTCTGTATTGAAAAAATATCTCAAATTGCTAATGAACAAGAATGGGGTGAATACAAAGATTTTAGGCCTTCATTTACTGAACCTGTGAGTAGTGTAATAGAGTGCCACGTTGCGGAAGAGAGTAGTCTTTCACTCTTAGCGGCACGTCATATGTTCAACGATGATAAGAGATGGTCAAAGGAATGTAAAAATCCAAGCGGTTGGATGTCGTGGACATCGAAGGGATGGTCATTAATTAAAAAAGTGATTCGCCACAAAACTATGAAAAAGATTTATCGTGTTACGACACATTCTGGAATCGTTGATGTTACACAAGATCATTCTTTATTAACAAATACCGGTAAACAAGTAAAACCAGTTGATGTAAAAATAGGGGAACGTTTATTGCATGGTTATCCATATAAAAGTGTTCGGGATTATAGTATAGATGAGCATCGCAATACATTACTCGATGCAGCAAAGCTATGGTTTGAAATGCGGCAGAATGGCCATACAATGTATTTATCGAAAGAAACACAAAATAACATACATATATATAATTCTTTAGAGGAGATTGATGATGAGACTGTCGTAACTTCCATAACATGTCTTGGACCGGTGGATGACTATGTATATGATTTGGAGACCGAATGTGGTAATTTTCAAGCGGGTGTAGGAGAAATGATAGTCAAAAACACCGACAGCTGCATGTTAAAATTTAACAATGTCAAAACCTTGGAAGAATGCTTTGACGTGTGCGAGGATCTCGAAAAAGCTATCAACGCAATTTTTCCAAAGCCCATGTATCTTGAACTGGAAAAAATTTATAGCAAGTATTTCTTGTTATCAAAGAAGCGCTATGTAGGATACATGGTTGATCGCGATGGTAATATTTATGATGTTGATAAAAAGGGTGTGGTGATAAAGCGGCGGGATAACTGTGGTTATTTGCGTCAAATATATACCAAATTAATTGATATGGTGATGGAGAAGCAACCAAAGTGGAAAATGTACGATTATCTATGTCAAATGATCGATGATCTTTTGCGAGGAAAAGTTGATTTAGATTTACTGGTGATCACCAAGAGCATCAAAGAGAGCTACAAAGCGAAAAATCTACCACATCTTGCAGTGGCCAATAAGATGCGCGACCGTGGAAAATATGTAGCCAGTGGAACTAGAATACAGTACATTTTTACTGTGACCGCAAACAAGAATGATCCACAATATATTAAAGCAGAGGAACCAGACTTTTATCTTCGCAATAAAGATACTGTACATCTCGATTACCTATATTATTTTGAAAAACAATTAATAAATCCAATTGATGAGGTCCTGCAGGTAAAATTTAGAGTTGAAAATGTGTTAAAAAATCTACTCAGGTTACTTAAAAAGTCTGTTATAACTTCAGCTGCAGAATATTTCCATCCAAAGTTTAAGGTTGAGGATGATGACAGTGAAGAAACTGATGATTGACACAATAAATTCGCTTAAAGGCGTTTTTATCTCCAATAAATGTTTGGAGCACAGTTTGCGAATAGAGTCATTAGTCTATCTACCGCTATCAATTTGTTTAATATTTATATAAAGGGCGTTGCAGTTACCACTGTGACCGGTGCCGTTGTTGGTAGTGGCATCGCAGTTAGAGATCGCACCAGTAGTGGTGGTCGCCTTGGAATTACTAAAGCTATGGATGGTGCACTTTCGGGTGCATTTATATGTTTGTGTGCGGGGTGATCCTTCCAGTGATTGCACCCGTCCTTGCACCCGTCCTTGCAATAGCTGGACCCGTGTCGCTTACTAATTATGTATATGATAGAGTGAGACGTCGTTATGGTCGTTTACCTGACGCTGGGGAATAGCGTGTCCCCACAAATTGAAATAAATTGTAATGTTATATTTTAACATTACAATGAAAGGGTTATACACAAATATCCATCTAATCGCTGCCTGTCAAAGTAGCGATTGGGGTATCGCCATTGAATGGTAAAATTCCTTGGCACGCATCTACTGACATGCGTCACTTTAAAAAAGTGACCAGCGTAACCACTGATAAAAACTTACAGAATGCAGTGGTGATGGGAAGAAAAACCTTGGAGACTTTGGGAAGGCGCTTCCTGGTCGTGTTAATTATGTTGTTACCATAAATAGACCAGGAACGTTCATATTGGGATGGTAATAGCACGAGGGAGTTCCTGGACTGGCTCTACATTTTCTACTCGCAAAAAATGAGGTAAGTCAACCTCAATCCAATCGTCCAAATGTGACGTTCCCGGAGTTCTTTTTAGTGACATTAATAATTCTAATACTTGATTTTTAAATTGAAATTTTAACTTGGTAATACAAAGAAAATATTTGCCTTTTTCAATTTTAATCAATCACTTTCTTCTTCATCCATTAAAAAATATTGATAAATGTCGTCATTAAAAATGTTCATAATAACACCTGTCGTATCAATATCATCAGTGTCCTCTAAAATATCACTAATCACATCATGTATACGTTCTTGCAGTGCCGGAGCAATTAAAATGGATACTTGATTTTCAAGTTCTACTCGTAATTCTTCTTCCTCTTCTAATAACAATTCCTGTTCTCGCTTTTGCGCTAATTTATTAATATATTTCATTACGCGAAGGCCTAGATTTAAAGGTGTTCGACATACAGGGCATTCAGCTTTTGCTGACTCTACCACGCAACGTTTATGGATCCAATGTCCACATTCTAATGCGCGTTTTTGATCGGCGAGTGAATTACAACAAACGATACATTCTTTTGGTTTTGCCTGACGAAAAGCCAGTATTGCGCAATGTTGATAGCAATATCGCGTGCGTTTAATTTTCCGGTGACACGGTTTACCCGATAGTGTTATAGCTTTACATGTACCCATTCTCTTTATAATTTTTCAAGAATTTTGTTTTATTTTTCATGTATATCGTTGTATTTGTTAATATATATATATTAAACTGTGTCTGAGATGATGGATCTAAATCATTACAATTTTTATATTAGTCAAATCTCAAATTATGGCTCTCTTGATGAATTTAATGACAATTTTACTGACATTAAATTTGTTTGTATCGGTTATGCACCGTTGTTCTTGAACAATTATAAATGTCTGTCGGTACAGACCCGATTTTTGGTTAAATAATTAGAAATAACAAACTATCGTACAAGACCTGGACAAGTGGATTGATATGGTAAC
>SDBT01018839.1_pt1 | contig 10837 bp, 16 predicted proteins | sample 2277101 | NCBI WGS metagenome assembly SDBT01 (sample SAMN10404973, study PRJNA504765) | marine sediment metagenome | isolation source: marine sediment core GS10_PC15, 103 cmbsf | place: Arctic Ocean: Southern Knipovich Ridge | collected 2010 | reverse complement strand
CTGTTAAAATTAATTTCCGGATACAATCCCGATTATATTAAACGAAATTTAAATATCCCTGAATTCAGAAAAGAGCTTAGAGACAAGATTGAAAAGAATGTTGAGAAATTGAAAGAAAGCAAGTTGCTTGATGGCAACAATTTTATTTCTGAGAAAGGAATTGAGACTGCTTCTTTAGTTATGTATTTTCAAGAGCTTGATAATTTAGCTGCAAAGGGCATTTTAGGAGAGAAGATCCATAAAAAGGCATTTTTGTATGGGGACAAAGAGGATTTCAGGAATTACAAGAAAGGAGACCGGTATAAAGATGTTTCAATACAAAAATCTGTGAAATTAGCTATAAGGAGAGGACATAAAAAACTTTTGGAGAAGGACTTGAGGGTTTTTGAGAGGCAAAGCAAAGGTCAAGTTTACATAATCTATGCCTTGGACGCTTCAGGAAGCATGAAAGGCCATAAGATTGACGCATGCAAAAGGGCAGGCATTGCTTTGGCCTTCAAGGCAATAAACTCTAAAGACAAGGTTGGCCTGATTGTTTTTGGCTCTGAGATTAAGGAGGCTTTAGAGCCTACTGAAGATTTTAAATTGCTCCTGAAAGAGATTGCAAGGGTCAGGGCTTCCAAGCAGACAGACCTTGTAGCAACCTTGAGAAAAGCGATTGAATTGTTTCCAAGTAAAAATGTCACAAAGCATTTGATCATGATTACAGATGCCATGCCAACAATAGGGGAAAAACCAGAGGAAGACACTTTAAGAGAGGTTTCAATTGCCAGGAACAACGGAATAACAATTTCTTTGATTGGAATCAACCTGAATGCGAAGGGGAAAAAGCTGGCAGAGAAGATTGTTGAGATTGGGCAGGGAAGGCTGTATGTTGTCAGGGATGTTGAGAATATGGATAAGATTGTGCTGGAGGATTATTATGAGGTTTTGTAAAGAATTTTTAGTCTTTAATCAAATTTTCCTCTTAAGTAATCTGGATTTCCAATTATTACTGTGCCTCCAAAACCCTTAAATCCAACTTCATTGGAGATTTCAAGTGTTTTTATGAAAGAACTTAATACCAAACTCCCCTTTTTTTCTATTACTAATTCGGGCCTCTCCTCAAAAAGTTTTGATAAGTCTCCCTCTGCATAGAGTCTGTGGTCTCTTAGGTATAGTCTCCAATCAAAAAATGGACGCGCTATAAGGAATCTTTTGTTTTTTATTTCCTCAATAACAGTATATAATCCGTTATTTGTTTCTGTTAAGTCAGCTGTAATTGGAGGATTCATTAATATTTCAACTAGGTCTCTGTCATTGCCTTCTTCTTGCTTTTCAGTTCTTACAAAATGTCCAACATATTTTCTATCCAAAAGTATCAGGTTTGGGTGCCTATAAGAAAACGCTGAATCAAAGGAATTTATATATCTTAAATAAAACCCATTCCTTTCTTTGATTACATTTAGAAAATCTTTTGGTACACTGATTCTGTTTTTATCATCTAAACTAGCAGTTGTGGTTCCGCCGGGAAAATCAGGAAAATCTCTAAAATTTCTAATATCGGGCATTTTATTTATGGTTTATAACCTAAATTTAAAAGCTTTACCTTCAATAACCATCCCAAAGTACTCACACATAAATTTATAAATAATTAAAAAAAATCAAAGTTGTATGAAAATACTTGTATTTGTTGATGTTCATGCTTCAGTGAAGGCATTGGAAAGGTTGAGAAAGAAGGTAAAAAGGGAGAAGCCCGATTTAATTTTATGCGCTGGAGATGTTTCGATATTTGAGCAGGGCATTGAGTATGTTCTTTATTTTTTGAATAAATTAAAAATTCCTATTTTAATGATTCATGGGAACCATGAGGATGAAAGGTTTTTGAGAAAGGTTTGTAAATTGTTTGATAATATTATTTTTATTCATAATAAGTATTATGTCAGGGAGAATGCCCTTGTTTTGGGCTATGGTGGTGGAGGCTTCGCTTTAAGAGATTTACATTTTAAAAAAACTGCTAAGAAATTCAGGAAAATAATAAAGAAAAATCCTGATAAGAAGGTTATTCTTTTATCGCATGGACCTCCTTATGGGACAGAGGTTGATAAGATTGTTGGCGAATATTCAGGAAATAAAGATATAACAGATTTTGTCAGAAAAAACAGGGTTGATTATGTTATTTGCGGGCATTTGCATGAGAATTTTGGAAAAAAGGATAAAATTAAGGAAACTATTGTGATGAATCCCGGGCCTTATGGGAAGATAGTAAGGGCTTGAATAATTTCTCGAGAAATTTTTTATAAATATTTATAAAGAATTAGACGTATGCTCCTAAAATGTTTACTGTAATAGGAACAGATACTTATCTAAAAGAAATTAGTAAATGGCCAAAGGCTGATAGAGAAGTTGCTGAAAAAATCCCAAAGAATCTTGCGCTTAATCCAATTACTGGTGCTCCATTAGGGTACTCTTTCTTAAGAGAAAAACGCTTTAAAGAAAAGAGAGTTTATTACCTAGTGTATGAAGACTTAAAATTAGTTTTACTTGTTGCTACAAGTGGTAAGAAAAATCAACAAGCAACAATAGATCATATTAAAGAACATTTAGGTGAATTTAGAAAAGTTGCAGAAGATATTGCTAAGCAAGTTTCTTAAAGCGCCCTTGCTTTAAATCTTCAAGGCTGCAAGCAAATTGTCTAATTAAATCAAAGTCAAGTTCCTCCAATTTCTTGAGGCGATAATACTCTTCCTTTGGTATAGTTACAGTTTCCATCTTCTTAAAATTGATAGTAGTTCATATATTTAAGAATATCGGTACTTTGCACGAGAATTTTGGGAAGAAGGATAAAATTAAGGGAACTATTGTGATGAATCCCGGGCCTTATGGGAAGATAATAAGATTATAGTCCCTCAAAATCCATAATTCTGTCTTTGAAGTCTTCCCTTACAAGCAAAGCAACTTTGCTTTCTTTCTTATCATCTACTAACTTATAACTAGAATTTTCTTCAATCTTTTTCGCAAATTCTAGAATTTCATGATGATAAGGCATATTAGTCGGTTCTAAGCGAAGCTGCGAATGTCCTACATAGCTGTAGCCCTTAGCCTCAACAAACATCGGCTTATATTTTTCAATCAATTTTGCATATCCTTCCGGATCTTCGAAGTTATAACCTTTTACTAACGTTAATCTTACTGTGCTTCTTTTAAACTTATTAATCAAGGCTAAGCTCTTTTGCAAATTCTCCCAAGCATTATCCTGTATTGGATTTGCTGTTTTTCTGTGTAGCTCTTTGTTTGTGCCGTAAACGCTGATATAAAGTTGAGTTGGTTGATGTTCTATGAGTCTTTTAATCATCTCTGGGATTGTCCCATTTGTTACTAAGAAAGCTGTCATTCCTTTACTTTTAATATAATCAATCATCTCAGGTAATTTTGGATAGAGAGTTGGCTCTCCAGTCAAGCTGATTGCAAAGTGCAGAGGCTTTTCCATTTGCTTTAATCTAGCTTCAACAGCTTTGGAGTTTCCTTTAAATCCCTGCAAGTATTCAATATGGGCTTTGATGCAGCCTTCAACAATTTCTTTTGGATTGTCAATTGGGCCCTGCCACTTTGGCCATGCATAATCAATATCCCGCCAGCAGAAAACACATCTTTGGTTGCAGTAAAAAGTCGGAGACATTTGTATGCAGCGCCAGCTTTCAATACCGTAGAAAGTATTTTTGTAGCAGACATCCTTGCCCTTAATGGCCTTTTTGCAGTATTCGCATACTTTTATAGCTGAATGGCTGCCAACTACCCTATAGCCTTCCCTGGTTCTTTTTATTTTCTTTAATTCCTGCTGGTTATTTTTCTGGTTCAATACTGTTAATTGCATGAGCTGGGAAGAATCCAAACATATATAAATTTATACTGTTTTCATTTGTACATGGATATAAAAGAAATTCTAGGAAAATTAGAACAAAATAAAAATTTCAAGCAGTGGAAGAATAAAAATCCTAATTCTTACTTTTCATATGCTTTTAATCTGTTGCACGAGGAGAGTGGAGATGGACTGCAAATAGGATTCTACAATAAAGATGATGATAAAGTAACAACCTTTTCCATTGAAGATGATAAAGTGGAAGTCAGAGAAGAAGAAGAGATTTTCAAGAAACCAGACATGAGCGTGAATAAAATTGATGTTGATAAAATTAAGTTGCCAATAAAAGTAATTTTAGAGAATGCTGATTCTTTCAGGAAAAAAAACTATCCAAATGAGCTGGAGGAAAAGGTAATTACAATTTTACAAAATTTGGACGGCTTAGGGGATATCTGGAACCTGACTTATATCACTAAATCTTTCAATACCCTGAATTTGAAAATTGGTGCTGAGAATGGCCAGGTTTTGAAGCACAAATTGACTTCGATTTTTGATTTTAAAAAGTAGTGTTTAGCTTTGCTAAATGCAATTAATTCCCTCATTAGTGATTCAACAGGTCATTTCCCATCCCCAATAGTTAAATAATGATCTTAAAAAATTAAATTAATATTTCTTGAGTAGGAATAACATCAGGTAACTAAAATAACCAACTAAAACTATATTTTTAATTTCAGCATAATTTATATATAAGCTTCATTCTGAAATTTTTAGGATTTTTTCTACAATGAGTTTGAAAATAAAGATTCAGAAAATGAATGGCATGAAAATGCCTGAGTATGCCCATGATGGCGATGCAGGCTTCGACCTTTTTGCTTCTGAAGATTATGAGCTGGGACCAATGGAAAGCAAGCTTGTTTCAACGGGCATTAAAATTGAGATTCCTGAAGGATATGTCGGGTTGATTTGGGACAGAAGCGGTTTGGCATCAAGACATTCTTTGCATAATCTTGCTGGCGTAATTGATGCGCATTACAGGGGTGAAGTTAGGATTGTTGTGATGAATCTCGGAAAAGAGAAATTTGAAATTTCAAAAGGAATGAGAATAGCACAGATGTTGGTTCAGCCAGTGGTTAATGCGGAGCTTGTTGAAGCTGAAAGCCTGAGCGAGACAAAAAGAAATGAAAGCGGGTTTGGAAGCACCGGAACACATTAAAAGAGGGTTTAAATGGATACTAGCAAAAAGATAAGTTATAAGACAATTATAAAGAATAAGACATTAGGGGAGTTTACTTCTGAAGAGAATGAAGAAACAACAAAGGAAGAGGAATGAACTTTTTCTCTTATCTACTGGTTTAAGTTTCATTATTATTTAGTAGTCAAGGGTGGAAAGATTTAAATATTGGATATATCTACTTCACTTAGGGTTTGGATGAAATTTTTTATCAACAAGAAAGGAGAAGCACTTACTTTAGTGTTGATTGTCTTAATTGTAGTTGTTTTTATAGGTTGGCTTATCAATCTGAATCAGAGAGAATGCAGGAGCAATAATGATTGCGGAAGTGGATATTATTGCGGAAGCGATTTTACATGCCACCAGATTCCTACAATCGAGAAAACTCTTGTGCAGAATAATCTTGTTTTGCCTTCTGTGATAATTGGGATTGCAATTGTGATTGCAGCCTTTATCCTGAGATTTGGTAATTTAAGGGTAAGGAGAAATCAGGATTTGGGTGCTGGAGAGCAAAAAGAAGAGAATAAGCTGAGGGCGCCTTAAATTAACCTTTCTATTTCTTTTTTCATGCTTTCAAAGGTTTCTTCCATGCTTTTTGATGCATCAACTACCTTGATGTTGTCATCTAACTGATTTGGAAGCTCCAGAAAACTCTGCCTTAGTTTTTTCATAAATTCCAATTTCTCGAATTTTTCCTTCTCTCTATACTTTATTCTTTCCAAAGCAGTTTCTGACTTCACATCCAAAATAAAAGCAATGTCAGGCTTTCTAAAACTTTTTATTTTTTCAATTATTTTTTTTGTGCTCAGGCCTTGAGTGCTTTGGAAAGCTATTGTGGAATAATAATATCTATCACATAATACAATATTTAATTCATGATCATTTGACTTTTCAAGGAAAGGCAAAATGACATTATTCAAATGCTCTTGCCTGTCTTTTGTAAAAAGATCAAGGAGATATTCAGCATTCAGCTTGGGGTCTTGTTCTTTTCTAAGAATCTCTCTTATCCTCTTTCCGTAAGTGCCATTGGTTGGTTCTCGTGTTGTCAAAACGCGGTATTTCTTGTTTTTTGAAAAAAGATAGTTATGCAGCAATTTGACTGCTTCACTTTTCCCGCTTCCATCCATTCCGTCAACAACTATAAACAGGCTTTTCATCATATTTTTTGAAAAAAATGATTGTTTATAAATTTTTTTAGAATGTGTTAGAAATTAGCAGAATTGATCGATTAAATTATTATTAGGAATGTAATAATCATGCTAAGTTCAGGGACTCTGCGTTTTTTCTTTCGTCGTAGAGGTCTTTGATGTCCTGGTATATTTTTGCTTTTTCCTTTCCTGATAAATTGCTGTAGATTCTCATTATCTCTATATAGATTCTCTTTGCTTCATCAAGATCAAATTTCATCAGGGCGGCCTGTGCTTCATGAATTTTATCTAGGATATCGTCAATCTGAGCTGATTTTTCAAATGTTCTGGGCATGAATTCTACTGGAGGCTCATCTTTCTCTGGCTTCTTTTCTTTTGGCTTGAATATAGATTTGAATAAGGGCTTTTTCTCCTTTTGTTTTTTTATTTTTGTTATAGCTTTTTGTATCTCTTCTTCTGACTTTGAGACTTCCACGGGCTTGTTTACCTCTGCGGCCTTAGAAATTATCTGGAAGCCTTTTGCCTTATCACTTTCTTTTTTTAAATCTTTTAGCTGTTGATTTAGGAGGGAATCTGTCGATTCTGTCTTTGTTTCTTTCTTTTTTATCCTGATTATTTCTTTCTTGACAGATTTTGGAATCTTTATTTCTTCTTTTTCAATAGGCTTTAATTCCTGCTTTATTTCCGGCAGCTCCAAGCCTTTTTGCAGCTTTTCAATGTTATTAGGAGATTTGCTTTTTTTCTCACTTACCTGAAATTTCGGGAAAGGGGGAGGTGGAGGCAGTATCTCAATATCTTTGCTTTTAAAGAAATTCAATGACAAGCTTAAAATCAGAACTTTTGCCAGATTTTTTAACATAAAGCACCCCTTTTTGAAACTATGCTTTGATTACATATAGAGAAATTGCAATACCCACGATTTCCATTCGTGGGAAAAAGCAATTTCTAATATACTGAGAAATTTCCTTTGGAAATTTCTGGTACCCCAAAAATTGTGAACAATTTTTTAGGGTCAACGGTTCGTCTGAACAAACCCACGATTTCCATTCGTGGGTAACCGACGAACCTTATGATTTAAATATTTTTTTATTATTCTGTCTTTAGAACTTTCTCTCTGCTTTTTAATCCTTTTATTATCTTTACTTTTTTCTTCAATAATTTTGAGAAGAACTTTATGATTTCAATGTTTGCCTTGTTTTGCTCTGGTCTTTCTTTTATATTTACTCTGTAAGTGTTTTTTTCTTTGTCAAAGTTTATAATTTTGTTTTTCGGAGAGTTTGGTTTTACTATGATGCGAAAAGTTTTTTCTTGCATTTTTTGACCAAATTTTTTGAGTTTTATATTGTTATGTAATTATTGCGAGATAGTTAAAGTTAGAAAATTTTATAAAAAGAGATTGATTCCCAAGGAGCATGAGTGAACGAAATCCCGATAAACCGATGGATATTTTAGTTATTGATGATGAGCTTGCTGTGAGGAACTTATTAGAAGGACTCCTTGGTATGTATAAAGTAAAGGTAGATACTGCTAAAGACGGAAAAGAAGGCTTGGATATGTATGAAAAAAGGTACAATGGGGGAGTCCCATATGATGCTGTCTTTACAGATTTAACTATGCCTGAACTAGATGGCACTGGGGTAATCAGAAGAATAAAGGGATTGTCTCAGGAAAATCTTGTTTATGTTATTACTGATAAAGAAGCTACTTTGGAGTATGAAGAACTTGAAAAAAAACTTGGGGAATTAAAACCAGATGGTGTTATACAAAAACCATTTTTAGCTTCTACAATTAGGTCTCTTGTGGAAGAAATTCAATCAAAAAAATGTGGTACAGGAACTCAACAAGGTCTTCAATTATAATCTCTCCAAGTGTGCTCGCATTTCTTGCATCTTAAGAATTTGGTTTCTGGTTCGTCTCCAGCGCGAGTTTGTACTAGCCAGAAGTAAGCAGTGTCGTGGTTACATTTGGGGCACTGGACTTTGGTCTTTGGCAAAGTTTCAAGTTCGCCTTTGCTAATTACCTCGACAGGCGGCTCTTTGTTGTCTATCGTTTCCTTTATCTTTGCTTGGGCTACATTACTTGTTTTATAGCCGCAGGAGCATGCCAACAGTTTTTTGCTGCCTTCTTTTTTAGGCAATAGAATTGAACCGCATTTTGCACAAAACATCTTAATTTCTTGTTTTTAGCTTTCATTTAATAATCTTTTCATTTTATTATGCCTATAAACTGTAAAAACCCAACAAACCATATCTTTATGTAGCCTAAAAACGGAACTCTTACTAGGGCCTTTCCAATCACCTGGTCTTGATGTATCCTAGTTTCGTCCAGGCTTTGATGAAGTTTATCGCTGTTTTGACTCCTGTCTCTTATTGAATCTGCATTATTGTCTCCTTTTGTGTGAAAAAAATATTCATTATTTTCCTCCCATTTTCTGACAACCCTGTGGATTATCGGCTCCGGCCTTGTGCCCTTGAAAACAATAACATCTCCAATCTTAATATCTTCTGGTTTTTTTCCAATAAGCATAATTATACTCCCTTTGTTGAAGCCGTTCTTCAAAGAAAATTTTGAAAAATCTTTTTGTGAAATGTCTGTATTGGTTTTGTACCAAGATCCACATTCATTCCAATATTCACCTAAGTTAAAGAATTCTTTTTTGCTGTATGAGTTGCCACACATGCGGAAGGTGTTTTTGGTGCAATAATCTATATTCTTCCCAAATATGCCAAATTCTTCATAGTCTAAGCATGAAGGCACAGATCTGTGCTCCATGGAACTGGAAACAACTGCAACAATCGGGTGAGTTGTACTTAGGATAAGGCCCAAGCCTGGATAAACAATAAATTTTATGAGAACAAAGGCAAGTACGACATTAACCATCCAGCTCCAAACGCTGTTATCTTCCCAGATAAAGTACCATACCTTTTTAAATATCTTTTTTACTTTCTTTTTATTCATGGACCCTGATTATACAAAACCTTTTTATTACTTTTGTTTTTATATAGAAGCAACTTAGGAAAATGGAAAAGCATAATGGATATTTTGAGGGGATTCTGCAGCTAAGGAATCCAAGTAAGGAAGTATTGGATTTTGTCTGGAAATTAGTTGAAGAAAGGAATGGTGTGTCAATAACAAAAGCGCAAAGAATGCCGAATGGTGTTGACCTTTACCTGACTTCGCAAAAATTCCTGCAGACTTTAGGCAAAAAATTAAAAAGCAATTTTCATGGGGAACTGAAAATAAGCTCAAAATTATTCACTAAAAACAGGATTACAAGCAAAAATGTTTACCGTGTTAATGTGCTTTTCAAGCTTGCAAGAATAAAAAAAGGGGATGTTATCCAGACAAAAAAAGGCAAGCTGAAGATAGTGGGCTTAGGGAAAAAAATTTTTGCAAAAGACCTTGAGACAGGCAAAAAAGTGACCTTGAATTTTAAGGAAATTAGTTAATTCTTGCTCCTGTACTGGTTTATTATTGTGTTCAAAAGATTGATGTTTTTAGTTTTCCTGTCCAATGCCTCCTTTTCAACAAATGCAAAATCCTCAATTTCAAAGACGTCCAGATCTTTGCAATGGATGAAAGAAAATGGAAGCTCTTTTTTTATCTTGCTGCTAACCTGATTCCTGCACAAAATTACAGTTATCTTCTCTTTTAAGGCATCAACAACTTTGCCGCTGAAAACACCGGGGTTTTCAACAAGCAGCATGTCACTTTTACCGATATCAAGAAAACTATTTTTTTGGGTAAATTCCAAACTTCCTAAATTCTTTAATTTTTTGAGAATGTAATAATTGTTTATATTCGCCAACAAAAGGCTCATTTTTCTTGCATTCTCCTTTATTGAATGTAATTCTTCATCCTTTGTCTTTAATTGCCGGTCAAAAGACAAAATTCTCTTTTCTTTATGGGAGATTAGCCTCTCTGCTTCCTGATCAAAATTTATTGTCTGGAATTTTTTGAGTAGATTTTGATGATTGTTATCTTTATTTTTCAAAACTCTTTTTAGATTGTTATTTTGTTTTCTCAAAAACAAGACTTCTCTTTGCGAGCTTTTTAATTTATTGTATAAATCAACAAAATCATTTTTTGTCAACTCCTTTTCTTCAATTACTTTTTTTATTATCTTTACTTCCTCTTTCTCAGGCTTTTCAATAATGTCTATTGCGTTCCTTATGCTTATTTCCTCCAATATTACAAGTTCTATTATCTTGCTTCTTAATTTTTCCTTTCTGTGTTCTTCTAAGAATGAATCAATCCTGCTTAATTTATTCTTAATTTTGTCATAAGCAAATACAGAGGTTGCAAGGGCATCACTTTGATGCTCATCTTTTGTTTTAATATTTTGGACTAATTCCTTTTTTTCTTTTATGCTTAAATCTGAGTTTGGATGGACTATTTTTGCGCCTACCTTCGTTGCCAATTTATAGATCAGGCTTGGTATTTTTTCTTTATAGGTTCCTACAATCAGGATTTTTCCCTCTTTTGTTATTTTTTGGATTATTTTGTTAAGGCCAAAATCTTTTGATGTTTCCAGTTTTATTAATTTTCTCTGTAAATCAAGTATATAAAAAGATGATGTTATTCAAATATCAATATAGACAATGAGCAGTATGTTGTTTT
>SDBT01018838.1_pt1 | contig 10838 bp, 7 predicted proteins | sample 2277101 | NCBI WGS metagenome assembly SDBT01 (sample SAMN10404973, study PRJNA504765) | marine sediment metagenome | isolation source: marine sediment core GS10_PC15, 103 cmbsf | place: Arctic Ocean: Southern Knipovich Ridge | collected 2010 | reverse complement strand
AGCTTAACAATTAATTTTTCTTCATCAGATAAAGCATTTTTCACGCAAAAACGATTTTGAGATAATAAATCGACAAGCAGTGGCAATATATTAATATTTTCTCCATCCACTTGAACGCCTAATTTAAACCCAAACCAATCGTAGCTTGACTCGTCAATATCGGCATACCAATCAACACTCTCCTCGTCAACATAATTACAAGGAAATGTAGCATCTATCTCAACTTTCCAACCAGCCAATTTTAATGTTGGGATAATATTAAATAAAAAAGATTTGACGACAGCTTCATCTGATTTGGCCTGCTGGTGATCTACAATTAAACCGATCAACCAAGAATGCTGACCCGGGTGATCTAACACTTCAAAATCATTCCCATCTGACGCTTGAGTCAACGCATCATACCCGCCCAAATCTTTTGCCATCTTATTTTCAAAAATAAAATTGCGCGGCGAGAATTTCATTTTTTGTTTTTCAATAAAATAAACAAATTCATTTTTTTCATGCATTGAAATAAAACGTTGATGATAATAAAAACCTAGCTCAGCCGCTGCAATTTTATCACACTCCTTAGAGTGATACCTCGATCGATAACCAAAAAAATAAGACACTTTGACACTTTTTAATCTCAAACAAGGTATCGGCTGCTGTATGTCTTGTCGAACAGGCTTTCCAAAGGCTTTTGGTGCGGGCAACTTGAATGTTGTTTTTTGTTTATCTACAGCTTGAAAAAAACTCTTATCTAACAAATTAAATTGCTTGATTGCTTGATCCGCCAATTCAGGGCGCACGATTGGCGCAACTAAAAGACGAGGAATTAATTTAGGAGGAATATTTGATTGTAATTGCCCACATTGATTGGCTGATTTATCATAATACCAGCAAGGATTTAGTGGAATAAATTTTATCTGCTCATCAAGATTATGATGTAGCTTTTGGTTGCCATCTTGACTCTCCCGCCATCGAAAATCTAAACTTTTTTTATCGCCGAGTGAAACAGGCTTCCACGCCTCATCCTCACCCCAAAAACCTTTGCCTGTCGATATAATCTCTTCGAGCAATTGACTACCAACAGAACTTCTCAACTCATAACCGGACCTATAATCTTCTGAAATAAATCCTTTTTCTGCGTTATACGCCAACTTAAAAATAAGTGTCTCATCTTCATCAGTTAAATATTTTTGATGAGAGATTGACGTTTGGCTGAATTTTTTTGGCCTACCTAAACCGCCCTTTTTTAATCGACGACATAATGACAGCATGACTTTTAACGGTGGTATTGCTGAAGAAGAATGCTCAGAGTAACCCAAGAGATAAACAAGCACATAATCTGATAATTTAACTTGCTCATCATCATCACATGAATTCATATCATATGCGGCATGATTAAACCAATCATTCAATTCTTTATTGTCGACAATGGAAGGATCTAAAGAGCCTTCCCCGGCAATCAATTTATTTTGCGTCATTTGATCTATGACATGCAATAACGTTGCAACCACATGTTTACAATCATCTCCAACAGGACAGGTACATTCGCCAAAGAATTCTGGCTGATCATCAATATTAGCAAGCTCAATGGAAGTCTCATAAGATTGACCACTGTTTCCCTCAACCACAGAAAATATTTCAATATTTTTAATATCAACCTTGTAATTCAAAACACGGCTTTGAAGCTGATAAGTTTTACCTCGCTGAAAACAGGCAGAACCCACATCCTCTTTTATTTGCTCTGGACTTGGCAAAGACTTCAGAAAATCACGTGTATTGTTTTGCATAAGGCGCTTACTCCTAGTATTTTTTCTAACCCGAATTTTGCATCTCACTAAGGCTTTGTTTCCTAGCCTCCAATCTCCAGTTCTTTGTTAACTTTTCAAATTTTATAACTTTCAGGCATGCCAAGGCTGGTCATTTTATTTAATACGCCACAACCAATCATAGCTTCTCGTAATTGTCATCATGATACACCGCATCTTTGCGCGGTGGAATGATAATTTCGGCTCTGTCGGGATTTTGTTCGGCGACAATCAAAAATACCAACTAAGGAATCGTAAACAAATAACTTAAAACAAACAGGCTGTTGGTTTATACTATTGCCTATGGCAATTACGAATGAAGATATAATCAGTTTGACCAAGAAATATAGTGCTATTACTTTTTGGGCATGGTTCAAAAACAGCTTGTTTTGGATAACACTGGGCAATAAAAATTATGCCACAATTAAAAAGTAGAAAGTAAAGGGTTGGTTCTTGAAAAAAACAGAGAACAAGAGTCAGGCAGCTCGCTTAAATCTCTCAAGCCCAAGCATTTCAAGCCAATGTTGATGCGGTTTTTCTGTCAAGATTTCAGTCGGTGTTTTACCGACTCGATGTGACTTTTTGCTACGCAGAAAGGGCGTGTGATTCAAATAAAAGCGCAACAAATCCAAATAACCATAACCAATTTCTCGACGCAGAAAAAAATACGGGCTTAATCGACTATTAAAGTTTTCGATCATCGAACTTGTTCGTTCTGTTTGATTCATCGCATTAATAACAGCATCTTCAATATTATCTAATTTTTCGCCCAACAACAAAATCAATGGAACTCTTCGAACAGCATAGTTCATGCTGGTATGATCGCAACGTTGTAATTCACAAATTTCCCAAACCGTTTTCAACGAACATGAAAATCTATCTGCTATTTTCTCAAACTTGTTATCCAATACTTCAGAAAAGGCTAGTAATAAGTTTTTCTGGTTTTGCAATGTGACTCGTACCGGACGAATACGATGCGGATGTATTTTCTCAATCTTTTTAAATTCACTCACAACAAAATCAAAAAGCTCATATCTCGTCGCAGAATTTGGCCCTGCTTTGTTTAAGATATCGTGTTCCATCCAACTGAACAATGTATCAATCGTTGTAGAAATATTTTTTATTTTTGCTTCATGTCTTCCAGCCAACCCCAACTTATGTGAGTACTTTTGATATTGGCCTAATGATTTTGTTTTTTCCTTTTCCATTTTGTCCTCTAGTTGTTTTCGATACGAAATCGCTGTTTTTAAGCGGTTTCTGAAATATCTGCGTAATTCGATTAATGTTTTCGTGACATGAAAGTTATCCGCATCACAGGGAATATGAGGCAAAGCAAGTTTATGTCCGGCTCGCAGTCCATCACCATTATCAGCAATGATTCGTTCTGGATTAAACCCTTTCTTTTCTAAATCCCACAAATGAATCGCCCATGTATCACCATCACGATGTTTTTCCTGAGAAAGCAGATAACAATATAGTGATTGAATATCAACACCTGCTAAAACCGGTTGATTATGATGAAACAATTCATCGTGCGCACCTAATCTAACGCATGACAAGTCTTGCTCCTCATTAATGCTCTGTGCTTTTTGTATGGCAGTTGTTGAAATGTTATGAATGGTAGCGGCGGAAATTGATGTATCTAAAACATCTTGAAAGACTTTTGTAACCCCTCTGAACGAACAACGGCAATGGAGTAATAAACATAACACCAACTGAATGAGCCAGGCTTTAGTGACGGGTAAATAAAAAAGTACTTCTTCTTTTTTTGTTTCAGGTTCTTTGAAAACATTATCGATTGCTTGGGTGGCTTTGTCATTTTGTTTGTAAACAAACTTGCGACTCACCTTGTTTTCTTTTGCTATATCAGTGATCGAATGTGCCCCATGAATTGTTTGTAAAGCGATTGTCTTTTTTTGCTTGATAGTCATCTTTCTTGTGGGGTAAGATAGCTCTTGTTTGATGGCTGCTTCCATAATTCATTTCCTCCTTTACTTTTAATCGATTTAAATTTGGAAGTTTAGTGGAAGTGACTGTCACCATCACTATATTTTGGACATATTTTGACTAAAATTAGATGGGTAGAAACCCGGTTTTTGTGAGGAAAGTGTTACCTTGATTTGAACCAGGTCAAGGATTGTTGTTGTGTGAACAAGCAAACGGGGTGATCACTGATTGGAAGCTTTCACAGGAGCAACCGCCATCTGATAATCGATTATTACAAGAAGCGGTTTTACGTCTGGAAACAGCTTATGGGGTTGTTGATTCAGTTTGCACCGATCGCGGTTTTGCCAGCAAGCAGAATGAGACTTTCTTAAAAGATCACAAGATTTATGATGCTATGTGTCCTCGAAGTCCAAGACAACTTCAAGAGCGCTTGAAAGAAGAAAGATTTGTGAAATTACAAACACGTCGAGGTCAAACGGAAGCACGCATTGGTATTTTCAAAAACTCATTTCTTGGTAGACCGCTTCGAAGTAAGGGTTTTCTGCATAAAGAACTCACCGTTAGCTGGTGTGTGCTCACGCATAATCTTTGGGTGATTGCCAGAATGGCGATTGCTGATGAACGATCGGCGTTAGAAAAAGTCGCTTAATTTATTTTTATTCAATTGAATACAGCATGAGAAAACCTCTCAGAAAATCTTGTGCCTAAAAACAGACTTTTTTACAAAATTCGACCTTTCAGAGTCGTCATCAAATTTTTCACTTAGATTTTCTCGTGTTTTCATCGTCAACTTGAAATCTTATGCAGCTGAGTGTTTAAAATGGGGGCTTTTGGGACTGGCTCTAGCTAGGATTGGCTCGGATTTCGCAAAAAAAGTGTTACCTTGTTTTGAACCATGCCTCAATTTGACTTTCTAGGGTTTACCTTTAGGCCCCGATTGGTGAGAAGTCGAAGCGGTGTGTTGCTGTTCCAGTCGTACAGCAGTTAAGTTATCTATGTAGAGCGAATCCTGCAAAATACGTTTAGGCATCCCTTGGGTTGGTGGCTCCCCCCCATATGTTCTCCTGTAGGCATCAAGAAATACTTTCATGTTTTCTCTGTCTTGTGTAAGGCGTTCTCTCACCATTGCCTTTAAGCCCTCATTTAGCCCCTCTCCATACAACTCTACTCTTCTTTCAGGAACGGGTGTGAAGAACTGACTAGGACTACTTTGTTGGCGTCCAGTCCGCGTACTTTCTTCTGACATATCTTGATGCTTTTCATTGATCACATCACTTTCAATCGGTTTTTCTGTCTGCTGATGTTTCCACATTGTTGTATCTCCTATTTTGTTTTGCACGGTTACTGTTCACAACTTCTGCACTGGAATGTCTTCGGTTTTTTGAGTTTTTTCTGCTATTAAATCTTGCAGACCCAATTCTCTTAGCACCCTATCCCGATCGAAAAAAGTCACCACTGAAATTTCCGACTTTTTCCTTTGATATGCATCATGCTCTTCCTTGGCCACCTTTTTCAGCGTTGTATTTTCAATATAATTTACTAGTTGCTTATTTGCTTCAGCATCAGCTTGGGCGCCAACAAAATTTTTTGTTATTTCTTTCTTATCAAGAATAAGTCGTTCGTTAGCATCGCGTATAGGGCGAAAATAAAGGTACGCAATACCTACACCAATTAAGGCTGATAAAGCAGATGCTGTGGAGGAAATAGTGCGTATTTTGGCGGCCTTAATTCTCGCTAGCTTTCCTATAGTCGCCGCATCCACGCTAGCTTTGGCCTGTATTTCAGCGCTCATCATAGCGTCTGGCTTTAAAGAAGCAGCAACCAATTCAGCAGATTGCTTTGCAATTTTATTGGCCAGCTCTGCTGTTAGTTTTTTTCCTATCAAAAATTTTAGCACCTCTTTCAACCTCTCAATCAAGCTTGTTTGGCGAGCTTTAACACTGAGCCACATACCCTCGTCACAGTATACCAACATTTTATTTTGGGTACTATGGGGCTTTGTTTCTTAGCCCAGAAATTGGCCAACATTGCAATCTTACGTCAAGCCAGTATCCTCTGTGAAAATGGACAAGCCAAAATTCAGAGGAGTAAACGATGCCTAACAAGTTTCTGAATTGTAAAGGAATTGAGATAAAAAAGCAAAAATATAGGCATGGTTTAGAGAGCTACACGAGGTGTCATACCATTTGAAAAAAGTTTCACGGTGAATTATAATTTAGCTTTTCACGGATAGAGAATAAAATAATGTCTAGACCATTAATTTTACCAAAAGGCTTGGCTCTTCAGGATTTGAGGTTGCACGCAACTTGTTGATTGTTTGCATATAACGCATATCCAGCTAAATCTAAAAAAAGCCGTTTAAACAGCGTTTTTGCATCAAATATGCCATAGCATCTGCGTTTTAACACCTTCACCTTATTATTAAATCCTTCAACAAATCCGCTCGTATCTCGCCGTCTAAAATAATTGATAATTTCTGTTTTCCATTTCTTTAACGTCTTCAAAAAAATATTAAAACATTTTAATTCACTTGTCTCTACTTCTTCTATCCAGGCTTCTATTTTTTGATTGGCTGCTCGAATATTAATGTGGCTGTTATATATTCCAGTTAATCGACAACATAATTTGTGTGCCGCTTTTAAAGCCGGCGAATAGTTGAAAAGACGAGTTAATTTTTTTTTCTTCCAATGTGACATATTCTTTGTTATGACATAAAACAATAATTGCTGATTTTAATGATTTATATTCTTCCTCTGATAATTTTTTCCTTAACCTTGCCAGTTCCTTTTTTCGTAATTTAACTAAGCATTTCCTATAAAGATTAGCTACATGAAATCGATCAATAATGATTGGGACTTCTTGGCCAAATACTTCTTTTGCTGCATTAACATATCCCTCATACATATCACAGCATATGCCAATAATCGTTCTTCTCAAATACTTTGGCATACTCATTAAAAATGCTTTAATACAAGCCTTTTCTCGTCCTTTGATGACGGCAAGTATTTTGACTTTTTCATTCACTCTGCAAGTAACCAGCGTGACAAAGTCTTGATGGCCTTTCCTGAGTGAAATCTCGTCAATTCCAAGTAGTCCTATTTTCTTCAAACTTTTCCAATACACTTTATTTGAAATCTTCCGATCAACCATTCCTTGAATGGCATCATATCCAAGATCTTCTTTTAGACTAACATCAGATATCGTACTGTTAATCAATGACAACAGTATATGTTTTTCATAAGCTTTTGTATGATGACTTTTTCGTTCATACCAATCCATTTGTTGCGTCGTTGTTGGATGGTCATCACGGTTTTTACAAATCCCTCGTAGAGATTGGATTTCTATAAAAGTTTTCATTCCAAAAACAGGTAAATGTCGTAGGCGTATGATTTGTCCTTTACCATAGAACTCTGTTGGCTTATCACACTTTCTACACCGCGTTTCTTTTTTTCTGCTCTTGACGGTAATTATAAAACTACCATCCTTATCCGTTCTGGTCTTTACAATTTCTACATCACAAAGACCTAAGGCTTCCACTGGGATTTGTATCATTTTATCCATTTTCATGACTCCTTGCAGTTTACATCAACTTAATAACTCGCTGATATTTCTACAAGAAATCATCCTACTTTGCAACCTCAAATCCTGAAGAGCCAAAACTTACTGTTATTGTGCCTGCTGACCCTGTGGTCGAGAAGCCAGAGAGTGTGGGCAAGCTGTGGGCAAAACGTAGTTTTGTCCATCAGCTTGTCCACACGTCCCGAAGGGCTCTGGCTGATCCGAAGGACTCGTCCACAAGCAAATTCTTAAAATAAACTTCGTATCCGCCTTATAAACTACATCCTACCCAATCTTTTTAAATTGCTGGATTATTTGCAACGCAATCAATTCAAGATCTGCGCTCTTCAATCTAACGATTGTAATCTCGCTAACGTCTCATCGACGTCCGCCAGTGTAATCACATCGTCAGCAGCAACACCACCACCCGAGATCCGCGATGACTCAAGGCTAAAAAAACCAGCAGATGAGCTTCTGCTAGAGGAGGCGATCAGACTATATCGGGGCGTAGCAGCAATTTGACAACGCGTTACTATTTGCGCGACACTCCTTCTGAATTCACCGATTTGTTGTTGCAATTCAGTTAAATATGCCTCCGAATTCACTTTAGATGCAAGCGTCCTTATGGCAGAGATTGCATCAAGAAATATCGTTTTGTGCTCATTCGCTTTTGCAAGACCTGCCGTAAAAGCAAAATAATGCTTACGCCACTCACGATGTTGAGCAGAAACGATGCTTGCTTCGATGAATTCAGAATGTTTCTCTCGCAGCTCTTCTAATCCATGTTCGATTTTAGACATGATTTGCTTGAAAAAGTATAGTAACAGATCAATTTCGTTCCCCAAAAAAAGAGCCAAACCTACATTTCCCACTGCGCCCGATAGTTCATATGCTTTACTAAAAAGTGTGATGAAAGTACGAAGCTCCCTTGTATATCCCAAAACATGAATTAATTTCTCCAGTAAAAAACGATGGTTTCCTTCACCTGCAATAGCCAGCAGACCTGGGTGAACCCCCGATTCCTCCATACTCTTCCTTTCAGGACGTATGGTTATTGCTTGTGACACACCACCTCTGTTGTCAAGCAAGTGGTTTTCTCGCGCGGAACATCCACCACCAGTGGGGGCGTCTACAGCATGAGCGAAAAGTTGCCCTAATGGGGCGTTGGCTACAGCATCAACACCCCGTTGGATTTGACGCGTCTGCTCTAAGTTTTGGACATCAAATCTCTCAAAATCAGGCATCTGAGTGTATAAGTAAAACAATGCATTCAAGATATGTCTAAAATAGGCTTCTGTATGCAGCTTTAACCTGCCAAAGTGTTGCTGTAACGATTGACTTTCCAATGTATAAAAGATCTTTGGCAGTATTCTTTGCTCCAAGGTTCTAAGCATTAAAAAGATTGTTTTATCGATCTCAAAATCCACGTTAGGTTCAGAAAAGAAAACCTGCTTTCCTAATACGTCCTGAAGGTATCGAACTCGAACAGACAGCAAGGCTAACATTTCTGCAGAGATAACCTGATAGGCAATCTGGTTCAGCCAGCCTAGAAATTCCGCACAAAATAAAACAGCCGGGCTGTATAATTTTTCACTGGGCAGGCGCTGCAATCTGTCTTGCATATCAACGCGTATACTATTTGCCAAGCTCTGGCATTCTACAGTGATATCTGTGAGCGTTGTTGATGTTGATGGAATAAGCGCACGCTGAATTTCCGAATCCGTAATCGCAGGCTTCTTTGTTTTTTCGTTGTATAAAAAAAATCTACTAGTCTGCACGTGTTCACCCTCTTCAGGTGCAGGAAAGTGTCGCAAGAAGAGATCGCCCAAGGCTCGTAATTCCGACAAATCTTTTGAAGAATAATTTTTGAATACTTTTGCACGCTCTAGGGCCCTGGAAATCCAATCTCCAAAACCTAATTTTGGTGTACCACTTTGTCTTCGCATTTTCCTGACTCCTTCAAAATTGGTTAATCGCGAACATTAAACATCTATAAGATATTCAGAATACGTCTTGTTTGTACCTTAAGTACCTTTCATTACAATTGTGAGGTGCTTTGCTCCTGTTTTCATTAAATGATTAATAAGTGCCGACATTTAATCATTTTGGACCCATTGAAGATGGCCGCCCTCGTCCAACCGCGCCTGCCTCCTGTCGTCTCATCATCTCCTCCTGCTCCGCCACCGTTTGTTTCAAGGCTGCGTTTTCTTCTTGTAGCACTCTCACTCTGTGCAGTGCTCGGTCACCACCTCGCTTTAAATCAAAGATTCTCTGCTGAAGTCTTGCGTTCTCTTCCTCGGGCCCGGTCGATGAAGAAGCATGAGGCCTTGAACCGCCACCTACCTCAGCCACAGCTGAAGATGATGATGACGAGGAAGAAGCATGAGGCCTTGAACCACCACCTACTTCAGCCACAGCTTGCGTAAGAATGGCATCAATGTCGGGGAGCTTTAGCTTTTGGCTCCACCACTCACCAATATCCATTCCTGGAGTTTTTTCTTGTTCCCACAAGTACCAAACCGCGGGCTCCAATGCACGAAGCTGACCTTCTCTAAGAATCCGCGCTAGATAATTACGATCTTTCTCTTCCATCCATTGCGTATCTTGCGGGCCAGGCGTATATCGAATTACGGAGTACATTTTGGTAGGAGTTTCAAAAGTATAAACTCCATCCTCAGGGAAGTCCCATGATGGATTATCTTCAGGAGATCCATTCTCTCTATTTTTTCTGTAGTCAGTCAGTGCCTCTAGTGTATGCGAGCATACATTACCCTCACAGCCTCTATGAGATATTAAATGTTTGAAAAAAGGCAGATCCTTTTTCCCATTACGAGAACAGGTTACGGATGTAGTATTATATGCACGAGAACTCAATCCAAAATTTTGTGCCTTCATTTCCCCCCCAGTGATAACAAATATTTTGTTTATTCAGTCGGTAAGATGATTCTCGGATTTATTGCTTGTTTCTGTAGCTCACTGTGTGCCGTAATCACTTGAAATGAAGCACACAACCACCTGGTTGCGAGTTTTGGAATCATCTAAATCCACACTATTAAGGATATGCTGTATACTGCACTATTTTCTAGCAGATAAAAGGATTTCAAAAATGTCACCAAAAAAACGATCAAAACCGCTTAAATACAAGACTATTCCCACACACCTGACTGAATCTGAATTCAATGAATTCGTTTTACCGTATCTTAGCTACGGTACCGCTCGTCGCGGACCCATGCCTTGTATTTCCATCTACAAAATGTTCAATTACATCCTATATGTTTTGCATTCTGGATGTCAATGGAAATTGTTACAATACTGTATTGATAAAGATGAAAATGGAGAAGCTGAAATTCACTACACGAATGTCTTTCGTCAATTTCAACGTTGGTGTCAGGATGGATTGTTAGATCAATTATTTGAACAAAGTGTCATGCGTCTTAAAGTCAGAAACATGCTTGATGTGAGTGTGTTACATGGAGATGGATCCACGACGCCTGCTAAAAAAGGAGGCGACAACATCGGCTACAGTGGTCATAAACATTT
>SDBT01018837.1_pt1 | contig 10838 bp, 9 predicted proteins | sample 2277101 | NCBI WGS metagenome assembly SDBT01 (sample SAMN10404973, study PRJNA504765) | marine sediment metagenome | isolation source: marine sediment core GS10_PC15, 103 cmbsf | place: Arctic Ocean: Southern Knipovich Ridge | collected 2010 | reverse complement strand
GGCTTGGCTTCGTCAATTGGGTGCCAAGGTAGTGGGCATCTCACTTGACCCGCCCACTGATCCATCGCATTTCGTCGCGGCGAATATGGCGGAAGGTATAACGGACTTGCGCATTGATTTGCGCGATCAGGCGACAATAGAAGAGGCAATCATAACGGCACAGCCCGACTTCGTCTTTCACTTGGCCGCCCAGGCTCTGGTGCGTCGCTCTTATGAGGATCCTATTGATACCTGGCAAACCAATGTTTTGGGCACCTTGCATGTACTCGAGGCGTTGCGGAAATTGGAGAGTCCTTGTTCTGCTGTGATTATTACTAGTGATAAGTGTTACGATAATGTGGAGTGGATTTGGGGTTATCGCGAAACTGACGCCTTGGGTGGACCGGATCCCTACAGTGCCTCCAAGGGAGCGGCGGAACTTGCCATTCGTTCTCATGTGAAATCTTATTTTTCCGGAAAGGATCAACCGGTGCGTATCGCTGCAGCCCGCGCCGGTAATGTGATCGGCGGCGGCGATTGGGCAGCAGACCGTATCGTGCCTGATTGCGTACGTTCTTGGTCGCAGGGTGATGCAGTTGAATTGCGTAACCCCCATTCAACGCGACCCTGGCAGCATGTGTTGGAGCCATTGAGTGGCTATCTCTGCCTGGCAGCCGCCTTGTCGCAGCGATCTGAATTGCACGGTGAACCATTTAACTTCGGGCCTCCAGCACAACAGAACCACACGGTTTTGGAACTTGTAGAACGTATGGGCCGATATTGGGAGGATGTCCGCTGGCACGATGTTTCTCAGTCCACTGCCGGGCCCTACGAATCGGGTTTGCTGAAACTGAACTGCGATAAGGCCCTGCACCTCCTGCAGTGGCAGGCCACTCTGGGGTTTGAAGAAACTGTGCGCCTGACTGCTGAATGGTACCGTTCCTATTACCAGAATCCGGAACAGATCGTTGCCACAACCCGCGCCCAGATCGAAACTTACACGGCGATTGCCGCAAAGAAGAGTGTGATATGGGCAAGGTGAGCCTAGGTAGCATTTGCGTAACGCCACTTCAGCGAATACAAACACCCGGCGGGGATGTGCTGCACGCAATGAAGGAGAGTGATACGGGTTACGCGGGTTTCGGTGAAGCCTATTTTTCCTGTATAGATGCTGGCGCAGTCAAGGCCTGGAAGCGGCACACACGTATGACTATGAATCTCGTGGTGCCCGTTGGACGAGTTCTGTTCGTGTTTAGTGTGGATAATGAAGATGGTTTTCGCATCGAAGAGATTGGCGAAGATCGCTATGCGCGCCTGACAGTGCCGCCGGGTATTTGGTTTGGGTTTAAGGGCCTGGCTAAGCCTCAAAGCCTGCTTATGAACCTTGCCAACATTCCACACAACCCAGCAGAAGTCGATCGTTGTTTACTCACTGAGATTAAATATGATTGGTAAGCAATAATCTTAAGACTTACGTTTTAGGCATAGCCTGAAGCACTAGAACCGCAAAGGCAGGTCAATCCATGGACGACTTCACAGACATAAAGTACGATCAAAACTGGCACAAGGAAGCCCTCAATCAGTATTTTAAAGGCAGGGAAGTTCCTCGGAAGAAAGAAATATCTTCCAAACTCATCAAGAAAGGGTATCAGTATACTACCTGTCACGGCCGAATCAAAATCGACCCGTTGGTGTTTGATACAGGATGCGGGTGCATCTTGAAAGATGTTGATGGCAATCGATTTCTTGATTTTGGCTCAGGCATCTACGTTACTAATGTAGGGCATGCACATCCCAAGATATCTGAAGCAGTGGCACGCCAGGCCAAGAGGCTGATGAACTGTCATGACTACATGACGCCGGTCAAAGCACGTTATTTTGAAAGGTTATTGCATGTAGTGGGGGGCAGCTTTAACACTGTTCACCTTTATGATAACGGTACCACTGCAATTGAATTTGCAATACGGGCTGCAAGGACAATTACCGGAAAGCACGAAATCATTTCTTGCTTTTCAGACCACCATGGGAAGACGATGGGCTCATCCGCTCTTGGGCGGGTCTCACAGGTAACCGGGCCGACCAGACTGCCGGGCTTTTATCTGGTTCCGAGACCGGACCCGTACCGTCCAATTTGGAAGAAAAGCGACGGTACAATAGATACGGATGCCTATATCAATTTTTACGATCTTTTTATTAAGGAATCAACAACCGGCCATGTAGCGGCCTTTATTTTGGAGCCAATACAGGGGTGGGGGGGAACCATCATACCCCCTGATGATTTTTTTCCGAAACTCTCTGATTATTGCAAGAAAAAAGGCATCCTGCTGGTGACCGATGAAATTTTAACAGGCAGCGGCAGGACCGGAAAATGGCTTTGTGCGGATCATTGGAATGTCCGACCTGATATGACAGTTATAGGGAAAGGAATAGGCAATGGATTTCCAATGAGCGCTTTACTGGTAAAGGATGAACACGCCTGGGTAATGGACAAAATAGCTCCATCCACAACCTTTGGCGGGAATCCCATGGCCTGTGCAGCAGGTTTGGCCACATTAGAAGTCATGGAAGAGGAAAATTTGATGGCCCGAGCCGAAGAAATCGAGGCCGATCTAATGAAGAAACTGAATCAGTTGAAGTCCTCGCACCCCATTATCGGCGATGTTAGAGGGAAAGGATGTCTTCTTGGAATTGAATTTGTTCAAGATAAAGAGACCAAAGTTCCTCTATCAGAAGCAAGTGGTAAAATTTATGAGGAATGTTTGAAGCGAAAACTTATTCCAGGAGTTCCGGTTATTCAGTTCCTCCGCTTGGCTCCCCCTCTGATAGTAGACCAAGACGCTATTGATGTAGCTGTTTCAATTCTTGATGAAAGCCTCTTTGAGACTGAAAAATATTTTGGTTTTCATTAATAACAAGGAGTAATTGCAATGAAAGTAGTAATTCTTTGCGGTGGCCGAGGCACTCGGATCCGCGATGTAGCCAATAATATGCCCAAACCAATGGTAAGCATCGGTGATTTCCCAATTCTCTGGCATATCATGAAATACTACGCAACATATGGATTCAAGGAATTTATCCTGTGTCTTGGCTATAAAGGTCATGTCATCAAAGACTTTTTCCTCAACTATGAGGCCAGCATAAATGATTTTACAATCACATTGGGAAACAGCAAGAGCATCGACTTCCATAGTCATAACGATGAATCCGACTGGAAAGTGACTTTGGCTGAAACAGGGCTAGATGCCCTGACCGGCACAAGGGTCAATCGTATAAAGAAATATATCGGCTCCGATGATGTCTTTATGCTCACATATGGGGATGGTTTAAGCGATATTGACCTGGAACGTTTGGTGCGATTTCACCGTGAACATGGCAAGATCATGACTGTCACCGGAGTCCGCCCTCCGGGGCGTTTTGGGGAAATGGAATGCGGCCCGGGGGGAGTAGTGCAGGAATTTAATGAAAAACCCCAAGCGACTGGGGGTCGGATATCCGGGGGATTTTTTGTGTGTAGTTGCGGTGTTTTTGATTATATAGCCGATGATAAGAATGTAATGCTCGAAGAAAATCCCATGCGTTGCCTCCAGCGAGATCAACAGCTCATGGCATATGAGCACAACGGTTTCTGGCAATGTATGGATACCTATCGAGATTACACGCTGCTCAGCAGACTATGGGAAGAAGGGAATGCTCCCTGGAAGAAATGGTGAATAGGAGAGTGTTTTGATGCTTACAGTCCACCTTATTGTCAATGTCTATAATGGCGAAAAATATTTGGCCGAGACGCTTGAGTCACTGGTTCAGCAAGACTATCCGCAGGTTCTTATCCACTGCATTGATAATCATTCCACAGATAAAACAGCAGAGATTATCAGCGAATTCAAGTCAAAGCATGCCAACATAATTAGTTGGTTACCCCCTTCTCATATGCCTCTTGTAGATGCGAGGCTTTTTGCTCTTTCTGAAATTACAAAAGCGCATGAAATGCCATTCTATTTTGGTTTCTGTGATGCGGATGACCTGAGTACCCCGGATTGGGCTTCGAAGTTAATGGCATTTGCAGATTTGAATTATGACATATTGACTTGCAATGGGTACACGTTTGATGAGAACAAAAAACATACACCTGTAGATTCCTGTTTGTCACAATGGCGGCCGAGTTCCTTTGGATGCCCGGTTTTATTACGGTCTGTTTTATTCAGTTCGGAAAACCTTAAAGACGGAATCGCCCTGCTCGATAACAATTTCCCCATTGCCTACGATACTGAGTTCTGGCTGAGAAGAGGGAACGATTTAAGTTTTTTACATATCAGCGACCGCCTTTTTTATAAGCGCATTCATTCAGATTCAATGGCTCAAACCAATTTTTTCCCTATTCTGCTTGAAAGGTGGAATATGCTGAAGAAACATAACTTGTCCTTGAGTCGTTTCTTATATGGCCTTTTTCGTCAATTGCTAAATATGGTGTTCGCCTCTAAGTGATGTGCTGCGGTATTTTTGGGGCCAGAGTAGTTCATTTTGGTAATGCATAGTTACAAAATAACCATCCATCTGCTTGACAGGGTTATTTTTGTGAACTTCTGTACCCCATGATGTATGGAGGTATCTGAATTTTTTGCTTGATTATATATATTTTTCAGGACAGTTTGACCAATCAAGGCTGAAAATCTGATAGCCAAGACTTGATCACATGAGTGTCGAGTTTGTTTGGAAGTTGTCAGTCAGCGCAAATTATGCAACGATGAGGGCAAATGGCAAATGGTCATTGCATCGGATTCTGCATCGTTATATTCCGGAGCGCATGGTTGACCGTCCTAAGATGGGGTTTAATCTGCCGTCGCAGAGTGGCTCCGGGGTCCATTAAGGGGCTGGGCAGAGGACCTGCTCAGTGAGGGCAGATTGCTGGATGGCGGGTTCTTTGTCGTAGAAGATGTCCGACGGATTTTAAAGCAACATGTCAATGGGCAGCATAACTGGCAAGGATTGTTGTGGAGGCTTATCTCTTTCCAGTCGTGAGGAAGCAACTTCTAAAGACAAGAACCATGACCAAACCGAGGAAGCCTTGATGATGAGCCATGTCTATTTGAAAAATATTGCTCTTTCTCTCATCTCACCAACAGGCTTTAGCCTCATACTATTGCTGGCTGGCTTGTTTTTTTTGTGGAGGAAAACAAACTCAAAAGCAGGAAAATTGTTTGTGACTTGTGGGTGTCTATATTTGTTGCTGGGAAGTTTGCCTTTTTTACCGAATTTTTTATTAGAAAATATTGAGAGACAGTATGCCCCTTATGCTGTGGATGATAAGGGCAATGATGATTCCTCGGATGTGAAGTTTGTTTTTGTTCTGGCAGCCGGGTATGTGTCGGATCAGGATCTTCCGATCACAAGTCGATTTCACTATGATGGGTTGGTTAGATTAGTTGAAGGGATAAGGCTGCATCGCATAATTCCTGAAACAGGCCTGATCCTGTCGGGTGGCAGGGGAGAGGCTGAATTTATAAAAAAGCTCGTTGTCGCCTTGGGGGTGCCGCAGGAGAATCTCATCCTTGAGGCTGAGTCAATGTCTACTTTTGATCAGGCCAGGTTTATCCAAGCTATCGTCGGGGATGAACGTTTTTTACTGGTGACATCTGCGAGCCATATGTTGCGATCAATGGCTTTATTCGAAAAATTGGGAATGAGCCCGATAGCGGCTCCGACAGGGCATTTTGTGAAGCATCACGGAGATGGGATTTCATTGCTTCCGGCTACCTCGAATTCAAGAAAGACAGATACTTTTTTCTATGAGATTTTGGGCCTTATTAAAGAAAAGATTATGTCAAGGATATAGGAAGAAGTCTCAAATACCTCAGGGGTCTGGTAATCGATACTTGAGTGGAGCGCTAAACCTTAATTGGCGGAATAAAGTTCATTCTTGGATAGATCGAGGATAAAACGTTTCGTTTTATTCACCTGTCGAGTAGTTTTTTATGAAAGACGAATATCGTAAAATATTTTCAATTATTTCAATATATTAATCCCGGTCTTAAGGTATGCGTATAGAAGAAGCCAGGTATGTAGGGGAACTGGTTAGAAAACTTACGGCTAATTGTAAAGCGCTAGTGCTTAATTTGGGCAGTAGTTCGGGACATTTTAGAAAAATAGATCAACCCCATATCCATGATGAAGTTTTTGCACCTCTCGAAAATACAAGTATTAAGGTCATACACTCAGATTTGAAAGATCAAGAGGGCGTGGATATTTCCGGGGACATTTTTGATCCCGACATTCAGACGAAATTGCGAAATTTGCGCCCCGCATTGGTCCTTGTATGTAACTTAATGGAGCATTTGCATGAGGACGTGCGAGGTATGCTGCCAGCAGCGCTTGATAGTATTATTGACCCTGGCGCGATTGTTATTATAACGGTACCTTATTCCTACCCGCTTCATTCTGATCCGATTGATACTTATTACCGACCTTCTCCAGAAGAGCTGCGTTTATTGTTTCCTTCATATGAATTAATTGACTTGAAAGTCATTGTGAGTTCTACTTTTTTTACAGAATTACGACAATTTGGATTACGAACTCAAATTAAGCTAGTTGCACGTATTTTACTGCCATTTTATCGCCCCAAGGTATGGCTTTGTATAGTGCACAGTTTATTCTGGCTATTCAGACCCTTAAAGGTTAGCTGTGTAACGTTAAAAAAAATGTGAGTTTGAACCTGACTGACCTTCCCTGCATGATTCCTCTTATTTGAAGACCGATGTGCAAGAGTATTTAACATTTTGAGAATAGCTGAGAACATTTTATGAATTGGATAAAATTCAAACTTCTATATCCTCTGCTTTATCTGAGGATTAGCTTCTTTGTCGTATTTGTTATTCTTGAAATTGTGCTGCGATATTTACCCGTAATGGATTATCTGTATCCTCAGCCGGTTAACGAAGAATCACCTGTATTAAAACTATCGCCAAACAGAGAAGTCATTTATTCCAAAGGGTGGGACCTTAAATATAAAAGGACTGCGAGAATAAACAATGACGGGTTTGTTAATAATCAGGATTACACACAAGATAGTACTTTGCCCCTGCTCTCAATCGTTGGTGATTCCTATGTTGAAGCCCTTATTGTCCCTTACGAGAAGACCGCACAAGGTCTATTGGCTGAAAAATTAGGCAATAATTTCAGGGTATATAGTTTCGGTTTTTCCGGTGCACCTTTGAGTCAATATTTATCGTGGGCCAACTACACAAAAAAGAAGTTCAATAACCAGTTCCTGGTAGTTAATATCGTTGGGAATGACTTTGATGAGAGCTTAAGAAAATATAACAACTATAGAGGGGGATACATTTATTTTGCTGACCAGAATGGGAGATTGAGTTTAAAGCGTATTGATTATAACTTCACCAAAGTACGATTTATTTGGAAAAGTAGTCTGGCTCGCTATCTCCTCCTCAATTTGCAGGCGATTCATACAGTCAACTCTATTTTCAATAAAAATAACGGGAAATTTGTAGGCAATGTTGAGGCAGAATCGTCTGAGGAAAAAAATAGAGATTCGGTAAAAGTAATTTCAGTATTTTTGAGAGATCTTCCAGAGTACAGTGGTCTTCCCAAAAGCAGGATTGTCTTGTGCGTAGATGGCATAAGATCGTCAGTTTATGATAGTTCAAATCTGCTGGAATCCCAGGGTAGTTACTTTGATGTTATGAGGAAAGAACTCCTAGCTCAGGCAAAGGATTTAGGATTCGAAATTATTGATTTGCAGCCGATCTTTAATGAGAATTATAATACATATAAAATAAAGTTTGAGTTTTCGACAGATGGGCATTGGAATGAATGGGGGCACAAAGTTTTCGCGGAAGCTATACTCGCTTCTGAGAACTATAAGGGGTTTATAAAAGAACTGTATCCAACGAATGTCCACTGAAGATAAGTGGGGCGGAAGTTTCAATGTTTTCGAATTCACCGATAGCCTAAGATTGGTAAATTCTCAATAGATGGATTTCTCTCGCAAACAGGAAGCAAACTGGTCTTGTCGTCAGAACCCTGATGCATGTATCTTCCTGCCATTTTATCGTCCCAAGGTATGGCTTTGTATAGTATACAGTTTTTTGGGTGTTGTTCCGACCCTATAAGGTGAGTTGTGTAGCTTTAAAAAAAAAGAAAGTGGGTAGTTGAATGTTATACATGGTTAATACAGAATGGCATTAGAGATTTCAATTTATTATATTATATTTATTTTGTTAAGCGTTATCGCGTTGCTATCGCTTACAATACAAGGGAAAAAGTATAATTTTGTTTTGTTGGTTACTGTCTCGGTTCTTTTGGCTTTGTTTGCAAGTCTTAGAGATGGAAGTCCTGATCAAGCAAGCTACCGGTTCTTTTTTAACGAAGTTGCATCCTTGGGCGAAGTACTTACGGGTAAACATAATTATGATGAGAATTATATCGAATGGGGCTTCAAATTTCTTCTCTCAGTGATTAAGTTTTTTACTGAGAATGATATTGTAATGTTTGTTGTGTTGGCTTCTTTGGCTGTAGGTGGGGTAGCATATTCTTGCAGGCGTATTTCTCCTTATCCTTTGGTGAGTATTTTATGTTATTTTAGTTGGTTCTATTATTCAAATCTAGGGGCTATGCGCCATGCTCTTGCATCTTCGATAATTTTACTGATGATCGTTGCTTTGGCTAAAAATAAAAAGATATTATCAATGCCAATATTCTTGTCAGCTGTCTCTATTCATCGTGTTGCTGCCAGTGCAGTTGCGCTGTGGTTTATTAACATAATAATAAGGTGGCGTTTTTTAGTTGCACTCTTGTTGCTCATTGCAATTTGTATTTCCTATCAAGAGGGTATAGGACATTATGTTGTTTCTATTATATTTCCATTTGTTGGCGATTCTTTACAGGTTAGGCTTCAACATTATTCGCTGGACGATAGATGGGGTGATTCAGACGCTTTTGTCCGGGGTATTATGTTAAAACATCTATTAATATCCTTGCTGTGTTTATTCTATTTTAGAACTCTGAAAAATAAATTTTCTGCCTTTCCCATGGCGTTTGGTGCCTATGCAGTTAGCTTCTTTATGCTTCTATTATTTCGCGATTTTAACTTTCTTAACAGTCGGATATCTAATACATTTACCATATCTGAAATTATTCTCATTCCAATGATTTTATCTTTATTTGCAGGGAGAGAAAAGATATTTGCTTTTTTTGTGCTTGTATTTTTCCTGTTATGGCAAGTCAACCTTCTAGTGCTTGGTTATCAGTTTTACCCTTATAAGTCTGTGCTTCTATAAATTTCACCCTGACTCAATGATCAAATTATCAGATAGCAACCCTACGCCTCTTTTCCGCGTGCTGATGGTCATTCCTCGCTACCCATACCCGATTTTTGGTGGTTCGGAACGCCAGGTGCATGAATTGTCCAAGACACTGTTGGAATTTGGTGTTGAAGTTCAAGCGTTATCGGGCAAAACTAAGCCATCCCAGCAACAACGGGAGTGGGTTGACAGCGTCCTCGTTCACCGCATTCCATGGTCGCGGAATAAATTGCTTCGTTTTATCCGTACTCCCTTTGACCTGTTGCGAGTTCTTTTTGATGAAAGACGAACCTACGATGTGATACATTTACACCAACATAGTTGGTTTGGTTTATTTGTAATCCTGGTGGCCTGGCTGTTGGAAAAACCTGTGCTGACAAAGCTGCCGAATGATGGCATGTATGGTCTGCCATATATGGCGGCATTACGTTTAGGTTGGCTTAGGGTGGTGATTTTTAAACGTTCGGATGCAGTAGTTGCAATGACCAAGGATAGTCTTGCTGAATTGGCTGAAATTGGTTTTCCTTCGGGCCGTGTCTTATTCGCCCCCAATGGTATCCGTATGCTAAAGCATGATGCTCGAGAAATAAAAAACAGTGATGCGAAAGATGTCTGTCGGATAGTATTTGTCGGTGGACTCAGAGAGCAAAAAGGGGTGGATGACCTCCTGCATGCATGGCATGGAGTCGTTAACAATGCGAAGAAGTCCGCGCAATTAGAGTTATGGGGAAGCGGCCCGCTGGAAGCTGAGTTGAAAGAGTTGTGTCAGAATCTTAAGATTGAAAATTCAGTTGTTTTCCGTGGTTATGTAGAGTCAGTGCGTGAAAAGCTCAAGGAAATGGATGTGTTTGTAATGGCATCGCTATGTGAGGGTAACTCGAACGCTATTCTGGAAGCTATGGCGGCGGGGCTTCCTGTTGTCAGTACGCGTGTTGGAGGTGCGCTCATGCAATTAGGAACTGAAGGTTCTCGCTTTTTGGTTGAACCTGGGGATAGAGTTGGGTTGTGCGCCTGTCTGCTGGAGCTTATTGAAAACGAAGAGCTACGAAAAGATATGGGCGCTGCAATGCAACAGCGCATTTCAACTTATTTCGAGATTTACAAAGTGGCGCAAACCTATGCAGCCGCCTATGCCCATCTTGTCGAAGGAAAGCGCGATTACATGGGTGAGGTGAACAAGCCTATGCTTTATGAGAATTGACTATTGAGTATCCCGAAATTGTGAAAATTGAATCCCGTTATATCGATAGCTCCTACCTCGCTGAGAATCCAAATTGGGATCGGCAAGATGCGCCATGGAAAGCAGTCAAAGTGCATGCCATTCTCTCCGACCATCGAATCAACCCAGTTTCAATCTGTGAGGTGGGGTGTGGTTCGGGTGATATATTGATTCAGCTTAGGAAGTATTTTCCTAATGCAGCAATGACCGGTTATGACATCTCGCCTCAAGCGGCTGAGTTTTGGAAAGAGCATCAGCCTGTTACTGCGGAGGGAGCGGAGATAATTGAATTTCACCTTGGTGATTTTCATAAGATAAACAAGCAG
>SDBT01018836.1_pt1 | contig 10838 bp, 6 predicted proteins | sample 2277101 | NCBI WGS metagenome assembly SDBT01 (sample SAMN10404973, study PRJNA504765) | marine sediment metagenome | isolation source: marine sediment core GS10_PC15, 103 cmbsf | place: Arctic Ocean: Southern Knipovich Ridge | collected 2010 | reverse complement strand
TTTTCACGCACCGCTATCCTGATAGATTAGTTTCTAGTATTAAATTGAGATCCGAGATTATATCGTCAAGGGGAGGAAGTGCCTCATCAGAACGGCGAAAATACTCTTTGAATAGTGCGTCATAATTTGCAATTATAAAACCAACATAGTCATATACTTCGTAAAATTTAGACGGAAGGAATAACCCCTTCATATGAATTTTCAGATTTTTATCACTATAGTCAGGTACCGAGTCAATAGCTCCATCTATAACATATTGGTACCATATCACCGCAAGTTGATGCCACGTAGTTCCGTACATCAATACAGGAAACGTTGTACCAAGCAGATTCCATATAGCATTTCGTAAAGGGTCATCCATACTATCGATTTGGATTGCTGTACGTTTCGGTTTATACTCGAACTTTTCCGAAAATTTCATAGCGACGAAACCTCCTTGCTGCTCTCCACCCCATATAACTCTTCCACCATCTCGTCTATTTCTTGCTCAAGTCTATCGATATCCTCTTTTATAATTCTTTTGTCGTTATCGGAACGGGCGACTTGATCACGTTTGTTGAGGTTTAGTAGTTCTTTTACGTTCGCTACTATTCTATCCCGGATTTCTACTTCGCGGGCGTTGTTTTCGTCTATCGGTTTGATGGGTATCTGCGTAACATAAACTGCTTGTTGGGTTAATCTACCTTTTTTATCCGGGTCGCCTAAAACAGGGCATGTCCTTAATAAAAATTCCCAAACAAGTTTAGAATTTAGAACGCCTAATAAGTAAAAATCCTCGGAAGGCATAATAAAACACGTCTTGTTATTGTAATACGACCCGTCATCCCAACTGAATCTACTTTCTTTAGCTATTTCGGGCCAAACTATTTTAGGTTTCTCGAACTCCGAATAATAGACACAAGCTCGTAACTCCCACCAATAATCCCCTTTATCCCAACGTTTCTTTAACGGTCCCTCGTATTGATTAAGGTGCTTATAAATAGCCGGATACTCTTTTATCGGCGTACCGATTTTGGATAAGATAATATACCTATCTCGATAATTAATTCGGTACTTCCTAACGTCATCACCAACAACGAAAGGTTTGATTATTTCCGCTGATCTCGGATCTTCCTTAATTAATCTTTCCCTGATTTCTCTATCGATAATAAAAGCCTTATTATAACCGGTCAAAACGCCCCTGCGAATATTACCATCTACGTATTTACCTAGCGGTACGCCTATGCTTTTCATACGTTCGATAATCGCGAGGTTTTCGGCAGGTATCAAACTAAACCCGCCGATTTCCATCGCTCCTTCTTCTAACTCATAACCTATCGCCCCTACTTCTTCGCTTAAATCGGCGAAATCTAATCGTTTAATCGGCGCATAGAACGGTTTTTTCTTCGGTTTTATCTTTTTAATAACGATAATTAACGGAAACGTTGCCGCGTCCTCAAATACTTTCAACTCCCCGAAATCCACCAATTTATTAATCTGATAACGCTTTACGAATGCGCGCAACTTTTCCCCGTACCGCGCACGCATCCACTTATTCGAAACGATATACGAGAACCGTCCCCCTTCTTTGGTTAATTTCAACGCCTTTTCTACGAAGTTAACGTATAGGTCAGCGGTCGACGAGAAAGTCTCGTAATTCGCTATAAAGTATTCCTTTTCTTCGCCAATCGAACCACCGCGCACATACGGCGGATTCCCAATCACCGCGTCGAAGCCACAGTCTTTGGCCAGGTCGCGCGTGCCGGGTTGATATTTAACGATATCAGGGAATCCCGCATCCCAGTCGAAAGTATTTACTCTTCTTTTTTCTACTTCGCTCCATATAAAAAGCTCGCCCTGGTTTTCGCTGGCGAAATCTTTGTAGTCGCTACCGATGAGCGAGTTGCCGCACTTGATATTGCGTTGTAAGGATTGGAGTAGTTCCCTCTTCTGGGGCAAGCGGTGTTCATTTTCCAATACCTTCAGGTACAGCGAAAGTTTAGTAACCTCGACCGCCTGGGGGTCGATATCCACCCCGTAAATACAGCTATTTAGTAGCTTCAGCTTGCGCTCCAGGCTAAGCCTTGTAGCCTCGCCGTCGTAATCGTCAACCAGATAAGGGAATAACTCGTCGCGTTTAATCTCGTCCGGGTTGTCGTGATAGTATTCCTCGACGTATTCGATTAAATACTCCAGCGCGCCAATGAGGAAGCTACCCGAACCGCAGGCCGGGTCGAGTATCTTTATCTGCTCCACCTGCTCCGGGGTCTTGCCTTTTATTAGTTCGCCGACGGTATTAGCCACTATGTAGTCAACGATGTACTTGGGCGTATAATATACGCCGTGTCCTCTTCGAAATTCCGGTTTAGGTTCTAATTTAACCGTTTTCGGGGTGCAGCGGATGATATTGCTTAGGTATTGCTCGTAGGCTTGCCCGATAATCTCTATGGGCATCACGTCGAAACGGTAAATACTTTTAGGCGGGTATAGCTCGTCTATCAAATCAGCTACATCTTCGTCATCGAAAGGCGCGTTATCCACAGCGCCGGGCTTGAATAGGTCGCCGTCGAGGTCTGCGTTTACTGTCTTAAATAGCGGAACAAGGAGTTCATTGTAGAGGTTTAACTTCTTTTTAGAATTATTCCAATAATTAAGTTTATCCTGCAACTGCCGGGGTTCGATGATATTGCGTTCTTCCGCGATTCTTATAAAAATCAAACGGTCGAGGAGCTTCTGAACCACTTCAGATATTTCATAATCATCCCAGGTATATCCGGATTTCTTATATAAACCCGATGCTAAATTTTTGCGCCACTCGTTCAGGTCTTCCAAAAACGCTTTATCAGGCGGCTTCCTTAGCTGTTTACTCTTTCGGTCTTTAAGGAGTATCTCGTCAAGCGACCCCTCCGCGACGGCATCGCGGTGGAGTTTCAACAATTTATCGAGGTTGTCCAGATACTCGGTGTAATGCAGGGTAAAGATTTCGCCCTGGTCGGGGTATCTATAGTCCGGTTTCAACGTTGCGTCGAAAAGCCGAAAACCCTCGAAGTCTGTCAGGGCAACTATATTTACCTTCCTTTCGCTCCAGGCGTAGTTCTTCGCCTGGAGGATATGCTTAACGTTGTCCAGGTCTTCGGCCGGTTTTTTCGTCTCCAGGTATAAAACCGCCTCGCCATTAATCCGGAAATTATAATCAGGGCGATTGCCGGATTCGCCCTTCTCGACCATAACCTCGCGTTTGCGCGCGCCCAGCGCTTTTCTATCCGGAACGTCCCAGCCTAAGCCGTCTTCGAAAAGAAGGTCAATAAAATCCTCCCTCAGTTGCGCTTCTAAGTAACCTTTGGACATATATTCGGCCCGGTTCTTCTCGAACTTATCGATAAGGCTTTCTAACGTTTCTCGTAATTTCGTTTCCCGTAAATCAGTCATATATATAACCTATCCGTTTGTTTGTTATCAAACACTATACCCCACATCCCCGACGAACGCAATAAAAAATAGTAACCGATACCGGCGGATTCAACCGTCGAAGCCTAAAGGCTCCGAGTACACCTTGACGTGCCGAAGGCCTCCAGCGCCGACTTCAGTCGGCGGGCGGCATAAACGTCTTTACTTTCGCCGAATAAATTCGGCGGTGGATGCTCCGCACGTTAAGCACCGCACATTGAAATGTGCGGTATCGAAAAAGAGTTTACGCAGGGACGAGCGTATCATCGCCGGGGACCCCACCGGAAGGCGCGGTTGTAATCTCCGCCGTTGATGCTCCCCGCCCTGAAGGACGGGGTCTCGAAACAGCACGATGGTTCTCGCCCCCCAAAAAAACCTTTAATCCGTCCCCGGTTTTTGCTATAATACGGTTCATTTTTGAGGGAGACCAACCGACCCGGAGGTTCACATAAATGGCATTAGATTATCTATTAACCGAAGAACAGATAGAGATACGCGACCTGTGCCGCGACATCGCCAGGAAGATAGTGCTGCCGGCGGCGGCCAAATACGACGAATCCAACGAGTTCCCTTATGACATCGCCGAGGAGTTCGCCAAAGCCGACCTGTTCCGCATCTTCATCCCCGAAGAGTACGAGGGGCTGGGCCTGGGCGTCCTGGAGCTTTGCCTGGCCACCGAGGAACTGAGCCGCGCCTGCTCCGGCATCGCGCTGGCGCTGGCCGGAACCGCGCTGGGCACCGAACCGATACTGATTATGGGCAACGACGAGCAGAAGGCGGAGTTCCTGCCCCGCATCGCCGGCGGCACTCTGGCCGCGTTCGCCCTGACCGAGCCGGACGCCGGTTCCGACGTCAGCGCAATACGCACCAAAGCGGTGCGCGACGGCGACGATTACATACTCAACGGCACCAAGCAGTGGATAACCAACGGCGGAGTCGCCGACATATACACCGTTGTAGCCAGCACCTGCCCGGAGAGGGGGGCGCGGGGCCACTCGGTATTCATAGTGGAGAAGGGTACGCCGGGCTTCGACTTCGGCAAGAAAGAGGACAAACTGGGCATCCGCGCTTCGTCTACTATGGAACTTATTTTCGACGATTGCCGGGTTCCCGCGAAGAACCTGCTGGGCAAAGAAGGGCGCGGCTTCATCGGCGTTATGCGCACCTTCGACTACACTCGCCCGGGAGTGGCGGCGCAGGCGTTGGGCGTAGCTCAGGGCGCACTGGACTGGGCGATTAAATACAGCAAGGAACGGCAGCAGTTCGGCCAACCCATCAGCGCCTTCCAGGGCATTCAGTTTATGCTGGCCGATATGGCCACCAAGCTGGAAGCCGCACGGGCTCTGGTATACTCGGTAGCGCGTCTCATAGACAGCGGCGCCAAGGACACCAGCCGCTACAGCGCCGAGGCCAAGCTGTTCGCCTCCGACACCGCGATGGAGGTTACCACCGACGCGATGCAGATTTTCGGCGGCTACGGCTATATGAAGGAATATCCGGTAGAGAAGTACTTCCGCGACGCCAAGATAACCCAGCTATACGAGGGCACCAACCAGATACAGCGGCAGGTCATCGCCCTTGACCTTATCCGCACCGCAAACCGGGAGATATATTTTGAGTAGGTAGAATAAGGTAAAGAAGATATTTAACGGCGCGGTTTACCCGCGCCGTTTTTTATATACGGAATAAGTCCGTTATTGACTAAAAGACTCCGCCTGCTTCAGCAGGCGGAGTCTCACCCGCGTAGCGTAAACGTCAGGTTTCAACCTGACGAAAACCCCTTGCATTCCCTTATTCCCTCTGCTATATTTGCGCCCTGCGAACACGACTTATGGACGAAGGTTTTCGGAGCTGGCTAAAACTCAAAGCGTATTACCTGAACGATACTACGGTTTTTACGCTGGTCGCTCTATCCGTAGCCGTCGCTACTGCAATCGCGCTGTTGACCGCCAGCGCTTACGCGAACCTGATCGTCATCGGGCTAACGATATTGCCGCTCTACCTGCTGGCGATGTGGCGCAAGAAGTATATCGCGGTTTCCGGGCTGGTGTTGTTTTTCGTTGCAGTAGTCGTGGCGATAACGCTGACGACGACGCTGCTGCTGCCGGAACGGACCGGGTCCATCGTCGCCGGAGGGGAGGAGTTTAGTGACGAGACCTACGCCTGGATACAGACCGGCTCGGGCGACGAGGTATCTCCGGGGAACTATAGCCTGGGGCTGCTCAAAGAAGCCGGGATATTCGCCGCAGTAAGCGCGTTGACCGGGGGCGCCGGGGGGTTGATACTACTGGCGATACGTGCCGCCCGCGATGCTTATGTCTGGGGTAACCTGTTCGGCGACGGCAAGGACAGCCTGATAATACTACTGATGGGTTGGCCTTTCTGGCGAATAGTCGGGCTTCTGGGCTATGCCAATCTTGCGGTAGGTTTTGGTTCTCCGCTCGCGGGATTAATCTTTAAGCGGACGAATTGGTTCAAAGAGGGAAAGGACTTCGTATATTTCGGGCTGATCCTGCTATTTTTGGATGCTTTCCTGCATTGGCAACTGGCCCCTTTCTGGAGAGAGATACTAAATAACGTACTAATAACCGGAGTTATAGAATGAAAAGGATATTACTACTGTCATTACTGACATTTTCGACCGTCTCGGCGACTGTTTTGATTTGGGATAACGATACCGGGGCTACCTTCACCGACCCGGACGACGGCACGAGCACACGCGGCAGCCAATTCGCCGTAATACAGGCCCTGGAGGACAACGGCTTCTCCGGCGAAATAGACGTGTTCACCTATCTCCCGCTCGACATCTCGGCTTATAACGCTGTATTCGTATTGGCCGGTTGGTGGCCCACCGCCGGGAGCCTGTCTATGAGCCAGCGGGACCGCCTGATGGACTACATGGATTCCGGGGGCCCGCTTTACATCGAAGGCGGCGAAGTGGGTAATACGTACGCTTACACGCCTTTCTACGATTACCTCGGTGTAGAATACGTGGACGATGGCCGCCCCAAAGCGGAGGGCAACGTCAATGAAGCCCTCGGCACCAATTCACTCGACGGCATCGACCTCGAATACCCGCCGTATATGTCCGAAAACCCGGACAACTTCATAGACGAGTTGCGCGAGGAAGGCGATAACGCCGAAATGGTGATGGTATCCAAACGACCCGGCAATCAATCAAACGGACGCGTGGTCTGGTTTGCCGACCCGAACGGGAGTTCCCGAGTGGTTTATAGCTCTATCATCTTTGGCGGATTGAAGGATGGTACATCGGGCAATAAAAACCAACTGATGGGACAATACGTTGCCTTCTTAAAAATCGAGGGCGATCCGTATAGTGGTATCGAGAGCGCGTCGCTGGGAGAGATAAAAGCCGCGTTTAAATAATTAGATCCGTGTTATATTTTCTATTGATAATATCCCGTTATATGTTTTAATAGGTATAATATTATCGAAATATTGAGCGCGTTTTAGATAAAACCGGAGGATATCACAATGGGCTACGATCCCAGCCTAAAGAAGATAATCAAGACGGTCGAAGCCACCCGCCCCAAACGCCTCGCCGAGTACAAGGCCGGAGAGCATTTCGAGCGGATGACGATGGAGCAGCGTCAGGAGATACTCGAAGCCTATCACCCCGACTTCCGTTCGGACGCCAAGCGCGAGATGGTGGTCGGCCCTAACGCCGGCGAAATATACCCCAACGAACTGGTGGACGTTCTCGAATCGCTTTCCAAGCTCGACCCCAAAGAGGTAGATTTAGAGAAGATAGACTACGACGTTGACGTGCTCATCCTGGGCGGCGGCGGAGCCGGTTGCAGCGCAGCCATCAAGGCCGACGACGCCGGCGCCGAAAGCATCCTGCTGGCTACCAAGCTGCGCCTGGGCGACGCCAATACTATGATGGCCGAGGGCGGCATTCAGGCCGCCGACAAGGAGAACGACTCCCCGGTCATCCACTACCTCGACATTATGGGCGGGGGCCGCTTCGTCAATAAACGCGAGCTGGTTCGCGCCCTGGTAACCGACGCGCCCGTCGTCATCGAGTGGCTCGAAGAGCTGGGCACGATGTTCGACAAGACCGAGGACGGCACGATGCGCACCCTGCACGGCGGGGGAACCAGCCGCAAGCGAATGCACTCCTGCGCCGATATCACCGGCGCGGAGATTATGCGCACCCTGCGCGACGAAGTAGAGTGCCGCCCCAACGTCAAACTGCTGGAGTTCGCCCCCGCGGTCGAGCTGATTATGGACGAGGGCGGGCAATGCGCCGGAGCCATACTCTACGATATGGACCGCGAGAAATACTTGGTGGTTCGCGCAAAGACCACTATCGTCGCTACCGGCGGGTTGGGCAGGCTGCACATCAGCGGCTTCGCCACTACCAACCACTACGGCGCTACCGCAGACGGCCTGGTGATGGCCTACCGCGCCGGGGCCAAACTGGCATTTCTGGGATCGACCCAGTTCCACCCCACCGGCGCAATCTATCCTGAACAGATTATCGGCCTGCTGATTACCGAGAAGGTGCGCGGCGCGGGAGCCCACGTGCTCAACGTGGACGGCGAGCAGTTCGTCTACCCGCTGGAGACCCGCGACGTGGAGGCTTCGGCCGTCATCCGCGAATGCACCGACCGGGGCAAGGGCGTACCCACCCCCAGCGGCCGCTTCGGGGTCTGGCTGGACTCGCCGATGATAGAGGAGATACACGGCAAGGGCTCGGTCAAGCGCGACTTCGCCGGTAAATACCGGCTGTTCGCTAATCACGGCATCGAGATAGACAAGGAACCGATACTGATATACCCCACGCTGCACTACCAGAACGGGGGCATCCTGGCCAACGCCGACGCCTCGTCGGAGACCATCCCGGGCCTCTACATCGCCGGGGAGGTGCTGGGCGGGATACACGGCCAGAACCGGCTGATGGGCAACTCGCTGCTGGACGTCTGCGTATTCGGGCGGCGCGCCGGAACCGCGGCCGCGGCGGCCTACAAGGACGTCGTGCTGGGCAAGCTGAACCTGGACCACGTCGACAAATGGAACGATATGCTCAAGAAGGAGAAGATTGGCTTAGACCGCCAATCGCCCATACTCCTGCCGGATTACAGATATACGATTGCTTAGGTGGGTTTTCGTGAATTATATGGGCGGCGGATTTCCGCCGCCTTTTTCGTTGGATTTATGTTAAAATACTTCTTAATGTAACTATTGCTTAAAATACATTCCATTATGAGTAGATATAGATATCCACAACCATCTAACGAAGACGAATTCGAAGAATTTTGTCTTGTCCTCGCAAAAAAGGTTTGGGACCTCCCACAACTTGAAAGATACGGGCATCGCGGCGAACGCCAGTATGGTGTTGATTTAATCGATATGAGCGGCCAAACCCCGCTTGTTGCGATCCAATGTAAGCACCGTAGGCAGGATAAGACGTTAACCCCAGGTGAAATAGAAGAAGAGGTCAAGAAAGCGTTAAAATTCCCGGGAGAAATAGGGGAGTATTACATCCTAACGACTGCGAAGAAAAGTGCACTAACGCAAGATAAGGTCCGCGAAATGAACACCGCCCATCTTGATAAAGGTTTGTTTAGTATCCGCCTAAAAACGTGGGACGAAATCGAAGGGCTTATTGAAGAAAGCCCGGTTACGAAGCAGTTCCTTGATTTAGAACCTAGCGATGGAGTAGTTCGCGCGTTCGGGGATGCGGTTTTACCTATTGAGGGTTTGTTACGTCACCAAATCGACGATTCACAGCACGCTAAACTCGACGAAGCCAAAGCCTACCTTGATCGAGGCGAACCGCAAGTAGCCATTATATTAGTCCGACGACTTCGGCAGCGTTCTTGGGCGGAGCTAGCGCCTGCCCATCAAGCTAGATTGTGTACGTTGGAAGCGGCCGCACTCTTACGGAACGGCGACTATAAGGATGCAGCGAAATTATTCATTGAAGCCTATACTTATACGCCCGACGATGAAAGGGCTATGATTAACAAAGCAATAGGTTGTTATATGTTAGGCGAAGTTGACAAAGCAAGAACGATAGCAGAAAAGGCAAGGACGCGATTTCCTCACTCGGCGGTCGCTTATGGCGCTTGCATCGAGTTTGCAGTTTCTACGCGAGAAGCTGAGTCGCTCGCGCGCTCGGTACCTACGGAGATGTTGGAAACCCCGGAGATACTTATAGGAATTGCGGCACGCCGTGATTTAGAAGGATTTGCCAAAGATGCAGCCAGGCGTGGAACCGAAATCAGCCCTAATGATGCGCGGATGTGGTTTCTCCTTGGGGGTCTTCTACTGGATACGGAGTTACAAAAAGTGAACCCGATTCTGCCCGGACCACAGCAACGTCTATCTCTAGCTGCCTTAAACGAAGCAAAGGATACGTTCTCGAGAGTAATAGAAATTTCGATGAGAACAGGTCACATCAGGTCGCGAGTGGCCGCGCTGTTAGGTCGTATGGTAACCGCGGGTTTACTTAGGGACAAACAAGACATTCAAGAAGATGCGGAAAGCGTTCTCCGGCTTGATCCTAATAATCCTGATGTATTAGTAGCGACCGCGCGGGCCGCCGGGGAACGCGGGGATAATGAAACGACTTTAAAATACCTTCGGCGTGTCGTAGGGCAAGGTGATGACGGAGAAGCTCCGTTCTTCCTTGGTACCGTTTTATGGAACAAGAACAGCCCTGGAGATAGAGAAGAAGCTAATAAGATAATGACCGATATAGCCGAGGGATCGAGTTCTCATAGGGAATTAGCGCTAGCGTTCTTAGTAGAAAATTCAGTTTATTTCGGGAACCCGACTGAAGCGACCGTTTTACTAGATAAATTAGACGAGACTTTCGATCCTATTCTTACGGGAAGCCTTCGGGCACTTATCGCTATTAATCGTGGCGAAAACGCAGAAGCACTAGCGCTTGCTAATAAAGCATTAGACGAAGTAACAGATACAACATCGCGCTCTAAGATAACGAAATTAGCTAAAGCTTTAATGAAACTCGAACGTTATAACGATGCGCTAACCCTTCTTAAAGGCATTGCTTTCCCAGGGGTCAATGAAGAGATAGACTATTTTTTACTAACATGCGCAGAACGAATGAAGCGCGACGATATCATACTCGATTATTGTAAACTCGCGCGCGAAAACGGCATATACGAAGAGTATCTATTAGAGCATGAGTTACAACTTCTCGACCGTTACGATCCGCCGGTCGCGCTAGATATATTAAAAACTATTCTATTAAAAAAACCATCAAATCACCAAGCCCGAGTATATTTGATCATGTTTGCATTACGGCTTGGAGATAGAGAACTAGCAGAGGAACATTTACCGGAATTACCGAACGTATCAGATGTAGGTCCGCATGAGGGCGTAAATATTATTCGTATTTTGCAGGAATTTGGACAAAG
>SDBT01018835.1_pt1 | contig 10838 bp, 21 predicted proteins | sample 2277101 | NCBI WGS metagenome assembly SDBT01 (sample SAMN10404973, study PRJNA504765) | marine sediment metagenome | isolation source: marine sediment core GS10_PC15, 103 cmbsf | place: Arctic Ocean: Southern Knipovich Ridge | collected 2010 | reverse complement strand
TAATCTGGATGAAGTAATCGGTCATTATGGATTTGTTTTAAAAGAAAACGGAACGGTTAAAAAATGCCCCAAATGCAACCATAGGCTTAATGTCTACTTTTCCGATGAAGAAACTGAGTATAATTATGAATGTCCAAAATATGACAGCGGTTGTGGATGGGTGTCTGGAATAAGCAGAAACTATGAGAGCGAATACGCTAAACAATTAGGATTATACAAGAAAGGAGAAAAGCTATGAAAAGAATAATCGTATTAATCACAGTTTGTATCTTTGTATTATTCTCACTTGCCTGGGCAGCCGATGAAGCCCTGGTGGTACCGTACACTTTTGAGAATGGCACCGTGGCAGACGCAGATCAACTAAACGAGGTTATCAAGGCCATACAGGCTATCATGAATAGCAACTTGGTAGTGATGGGCAATTACAAGGCTCCAGAAGGCATTACTAAAACCTTTGAGCACACCGGTTCACCAACAACCCTGGCCTCCATAATCACGGAGCCTGGCATGGAGACATGGCTATACTCAGACGGGTCGAGCGTGGAATACCTGACCGCCGATAGCCCGGAAGGCACTATGGAGACTGGTCGCAGAATGTATAATACCTCTGGCGTGCTTGTGCAGGATCTGACATATTATCCTCCGTTACTCGGAGTTGACTTGGCTGGCCCTAAAGAGGTGGGCAAAATCTGGGGCGGTGGATATATGGCTAAAAAGCCAGATGGTAGTATATATGGTGCTGAGACAATAATGTTTTCCATCCTGGCCATTGAGGATGTCACTGTACCCGCGGGGACTTTTATCGGATGCATCAAAGTCCATCATACCACCGGCAATTATAAGGCGGTCGCTTGGTATGCCGAGGGTATTGGCATGGTCAAGCGCATTGGAGTTATCGGCCCTCGTGGCACACACGGATTGATGGAGTTGCAAAGCCTCGAGTAATGGCAGATAAATAGCCTTCAAGCAAGGGGGTGATATAAATGACAAATTTATCAGAAAAGCCATATGCTGTATTCATAGGCCGCCAAGAGGATGTTGATGGAAGGCCGCCGTTAGCGTTGTACAATATCATTGGCGGCCCGAGCCATGGCGCTACAGTCCCTTTAAGAATTCTTAAAGAAAAAGGCATCAAGATTCTCAGAACTAAGAGATACCGTTTTACAAAGCGTGCCTTTATGCAATGGGATTTGGTGGAAATAGCGTGATGAAGGAAGACCTGAGAGCATACCTTGACCGAGAAATCCCCGGCTGGCAGAAGCTGTCATCCCTTGAGCTTGACGTGCAAGTGCGCCGGAGGTGGAAAGCTGGGAAGTTTAAGAAGCTTGTCACGGCCGTCCGAGATGACAAGGCAGTGAAGGTAGGGAGTGGATATTATTCTTATATCATCTTTTAATCAATAGGAGGATTTAAAATGGGATCAGGATCTTATTCAAGCAAAGACTGGAGTAATTTTTCAACAAGCAGGGGTTATCACGACCCCAAAACCACAACCAAGGACATCTATAGCCGCAGCAAGATAGACGAGGATTTGGACCCGAAAAAGTTCTCAATCCGGGAATCGGTTGACAGCCCCGACAATCCGGAGTCGACCCCGATCATCATCGGGCTTGACGTCACCGGCTCAATGAACCCTGTATTGGATGCAATGGCTCGTAAGGGCATGAAAACCCTTTGCGAGGAGATCTACAAGCGGAAGCCCGTCACCGATCCGCATATCTGTACATTGGGAATCGGGGACGTCGAGTGTGATAGTTACCCCTTTCAAGCCACGCAGTTTGAAGCTGATGTCAGGATCTTCAAGCATCTTGAGAAAATCTACCTTGAGGGGGGTGGTGGTGGCAATGACCATGAGTCATATATCTTGGCGTGGTATTTTGCTACGTACCGGACAAAAACGGACTCTTTCGCGAAGCGGGGCCGGAAGGGGTTCATCTTTACAATGGGGGACGAGGAGATCACCCCTAAGATCATCAGTGAAGATTTCCGAAAGCATCTTAACGAGGGAGAGATGCGGGACATGACCTGCCAGGAACTCTTTGATCTAGCCTTCCCTGAGTGGGAGATCTTCCATGTAATTATCAAGGAGGGCTCCCATGCGAGGCGTGCCTTTGATGAGGTGAAGCAGTCCTGGGAGGATGTGATCGGTGTCCAGCGGACCATCCCTCTGGATGACCATACTAAGATCGGCGAGGTGATTGTGTCCGTATTGGAGATTGCTTCTGGTAAAAATCTTTCAAAGGTAGTTGATTCATGGAATGGAAACACGTCCATTGCCGTTGCCAACTGTCTGGGAGCGGTGTCTGTTGGTTCCACTTACCAGCCTAAGCCACTCGACCAGGCTTTATAGAGGGATTATCATGAGAGCGGTTGCGATTATCGGAATGAACTTTGGAGATGAGGGGAAAGGGCATATCGCCGACTTTCTTTCTGACAAAGACACCCTTAACATTAGATTTAATGGGGGTGCTCAAGCGGCACATGCCGTATTTTTATCCGATGGTCGCAACCATATTTTTAGGCAATTCGGCTCTGGTTCTCTTCAGGAGGCGCGCACGCTTTTTGCAAGCCACTTCATTGTCAACCCAATCTTTTTCGCCGCGGAATGGCAAGAACTCTCTAAAAAGACACCGCTGCGAGAAGTGTTTGTAGACCCGCGGTGCAGGGTCACGACAATATGGGATATGCTCATAAACGGGTTTTCTTCTTTCTACCGGAAGAAAAACGACACGACGGGAGTCGGTATAAACGAGACCATTGAGCGCAGCCGGTTCAGGCAGCTCCGTATCTCAGTAAGGGATCTCATAGGCAAGGACAAAAAAGCGCTTGCTGAAATTCTTGAGACCATAAGGGAGGAGTATGTCCCCTGGAGGCTTGAGAAGCTCTCCCTGCCATACCCTGAATTCCGGTTGTATTCTGAGCAGATGATCCACGAGATCAAACAGGCTGAGGAGTCTTTTATGAACACCATTGAGGGCATGCTTCAATGCATCGTGGTTTGGCCCGATGGTGACTTGGTTGACCGATACCTCAACAAGGACAAGGAAAGAAAATTGGTTTTTGAAGGCGCTCAGGGACTTAGGCTTGACCAGAGCAGAAAGGAGTTGATGCCTTATCTCACAAGGTCTAACACGGGACTCCAAAACGTTTTTGACTGCTTAAGGAAAGTAAAAACACCATTAGAATTAGATTGCTACTTAGTAACCAGAACATATTTGACGAGGCACGGAGACGGCCCAATCTGGAATGAGATAGGACAGCCATACGATGGTGTGGAAGAAACCACGAACACTGAAAACTCCTTTCAAGGCAGAATGAGATATGGGTATCTCAACAAGACATGGTATGATATGGCTATTAAGGAGATGAAGGAATACATTAATTTGCATCTTCCAAAATGCGTATCAAAAGTGAATTTATTCACAGCTTTCACGTGCCTTGACCAGGTAGATGGTAGTTTGATCTATTCAATGGATGGATCAAAGGACTTTGTCACCAGCAGCATTGAAGATTTTGAGAATGTAAAAATAATATCAAAAGGAAATAAGGAGACAGACTGTTGTTACATAAACCATTAAATACTCAAATGACAACAAGTCGCTGTCCAACCTTGACGGCGGGAAGCCCATGCCAACGGGGGTATGACACGGCTAAAAGGAGAAATATGGAGCAAGTTATTCTAAAGATATATGAGCCATATACAGCCAAATGGTCTTTAAATCGCCGGCTGCTAAATGGCCTTGTCCGAGTTGCCAAGAAAGATATCACCTATACACCAATGAGTGAGCTTGAGATGACATTCAAGATCCAGGAAGAGCTTGGCCGAACTTGGAAGACTGAGAGGATAAAGGAGAATCATGGAAGTAATTAGTTGGGATAATTGGATACAAAAGGCAAAAGATTTATTTGGCAAAAATCCACATGATTGGAAATTCAAATGCGTTAGCTGCGGCACCGTTCAATCAATCCCTGATTTTATCAATGCTGGTGTTCACCGAGACGTTGCAGCTCAGGCCGTCTATCAGGAATGCATCGGGCGGCATGTCAAGGGCATGGGATGTTACTGGACTTTATATGGCTTGCTCAGCATTCATGAGCTAGAGGTTGAGCGAGATGGGAAGAGAATGCCAGTGTTCAGATTCGCTGAAAAAGAATAGAGAACCATACTGTCCCCTTGGTATAGCCAGGAGACGGTTAACCGAACACCTGCCCGCTCTTAACTGACCAATAGCGGACCCATTGGGATAGCTTAAAAGGTCTGAGAGCCGATGGTGAGAGACAGTTCTTTGAAATATATGCTGGCAGTGGTACGGGGAAATATGCCTGCGCCCCAAAGTCCTTGAGCGCAATATTACTGAGTAGGTTAATGCCGAAAGGGACATCTAAGAGTGGGAAGTGATACCTTCAATGTTATAGAAGGTGATCTAAAATCTTTTAGATGGAATTTATAATGATCCCCTGCTTGGGTAAAGCGAGGCAAACCTAATAAAAGTCTTACCCTATCGGTGAAAAACCGATCTGCCAGCTCCCTATTTGCTGGTAGGCAGGTTGGCAAGTGCTACGGAGCGGGTTGGAAACCACGCTCGTCTTATGGCTTGCCATTGCAGCAAGAGTATTCGGGCAATGGGTAAGTGATTGCAAGCACAAACCTAATCTTAAATGATTAATCCAAATGCTCTTAATATGCATGTGTGGTTGCCTGCCAGCATTAATCTTGCTGGCATCTGGCTCCTCCTGATAGCCTCTTATTTCGCTGCCATGGCGGCGCGGAATCGACGCTTACACGACTGAGCAGATGTCGGCATACCAGCGAGCCGTCATGAGACTGGGTCTGGGAGCCAACAAAGGGGTGTCCTGCATAGCTAATACACAGCAAAGCAGTACAGGTGACAGGAGGTTGGTGGCTCGCTTTTAAATATTACTTGTTGGGAGGCCAAGATGGAACTGAGAGAAATTGCAAAAGAATATGAGAGTAGAGGAGTGCAATGTGATTGTGATCTGGATCGTTGGGAACCGGAGCCAACAACCGGCCATAGTTTTGTTTGCAGAATCCATAAATTATCAATAGAACAGCACCGCCATCCTAATACATCGTTCAAGACGACCTCGGAAGCCGATCCCATCTGTGGCACTTGCAACGGTTCCAGGGAGATCCCCTGTCCAGATGGTTTCGCAATTTGCAGGGAATGCTGGGGTCGCTAACATAACCAAGAGGCAGTTATGAAAGTCAAATTAATTCCATTTCGCAAGCAACCGGCACAAGAGGTTGAGGTGTTGTATGTCATGTGGCACACAGGGCCGGGACAGATGCCGGCAAAACACCGACACAATACACCAGGATCACGGGATGTTATCTACGCATGGGTGCCAGACCACAGGATGAGATATGGATTGCTGTCAAAAACATGCCAATCTGCTCACACAGAATGGGGGAAAGGGCAATACTACCGCCCTCCACGTGGCGGCAATGCAACTCCGGTGCGGATTTTCGGCGGCAGGAAATGGACATGGTATTGGCTGTACAAGTAAAAGGGATTATGACGGACATAAAGATAACTCTTACCTCCATAAACGGCTTCCCTGTGAGCCCGCTGTAAGCAAACGCGCCCGTTTTTGCTTCTTCTTTTTCTCGGGCGCCCCAGGGATTTACAGAAAACCAACGAGACTGAAATGAATGAAATAACACATTGGGCACTCGGTGCCAGTTGGACAGCATGCATGCAGAAAATAGCTATTCCATACATTGCCTATCGGACAAGAGGCCATGGACAAGTGCCAAACCAGAAACCAGGATTTATAGCATTACAGCAAATGTTTGCACCTAAGTACGTTTTAGAAGCCAGAAAAATTGACGAAGTGAACTGTCCTGCTTGCATTGCAGTCATGAAGCTATCCCGCTGGTATTGCATACACCACGGCTTTGTCCAGGGCAAGGACGTTACATTTGATGAAAATTGTGCTATTTGTGGGAATCCCGTTTAATGATGAAATTCTACCGCATTACTGAAATATTAGAGAAGTACGTCAACCGCGAAAACATCCCCGATTATTATTGGGATTGTGCCACTGACAGAGGCCAGCGATTGCACACCTGTATAAAAAATTACCTCAACCACATTTACATATCCCATGTCGATATTGACGTGGAGCCTTATTTCGACAGCTTCGTATCCTGGGGGGAGGAAATGATTGAAAAGGTTCTCTTGGTAGAGAGGGAGCTTAAATGCCCTGCTTACGGATTCCTTGGCCATCCAGATTTCGCCGGTATCCTGAAAACTCGGACAAACGGAGCCACCACAGTAGACTGGAAAAGCCCGGTTTCGGAGGGGAATACCTGGAAAACGCAAGTTTCGGCATACAATTATTTGGTGGGCAAATACGGTAAGCTGCCATTGCCTGCGAAATATTGCGGGGCATTGCAGCTTAACCCAAGAGGACGGATAGCCCGATACACAGACTACACAAACCAAAAGGAAATGAGTTTCAATGTCTTCTTGCAGGCACTTAACGCACATAGGCATTTGATTGGATAAAGGAAGGCCACAATGACTGAAGAAAAAACATACGATTTCAAGACCAGAAAGGAAGCGCAAAAAGCGCTTGATAATGCGAGAGAAAAGAGTTTGGGATTCTGTCCTGAAATAGGCCAGGAATGTCGCAAAGACTGTGTATGCTATCAGGCGGGCAGTTTTTCATCCTATCAGCGTGGCGAGTCTGAAAAACAGTGGAGAATTTGCCAGCCATATTGCACACATGTAAATATAATGAGTATAATAACCATCTATCCTGGATAATAAAGGAGGCAACCAAAATGTCACAAATATATTTAGCAATAAATTATGGGACATATGAAGGATGGAAACTCACGCCATATGATTTAGCTGCTGAAGCCATGCAAGCAGTCAAAGATGGCGAAGGATATGGTCAGGAATGGAAAATATTAAAAGAATTGGATATTAAAATTGCAGAGGAAGAAGATGAAAAAGAGGCAACGTATAAATTATCAGATAAAGACTTATCAACTATCGTAGACAGTCTTGACGATACCGCTGGCTTTTTGATAAAGGAAAGTACGCTACGGTATTGGATAGAGCGAATTGTAAATGAGGATAGAGAAAGGAGGTAACCATGAAATGGATACGTTTTGGCACGCGTCTTGTAAACCTGGATAATGTTCAATCAATATTAGCTGATGGTAGCATAATCACCTTTTGCTTCAGTCAAGAGAGCGGAGATACCATAACTATAGCATCCACATATTATCTGCCAGAAGAATGGAAAATGCTCTGCGATTTCTTAGAGCATATATTAGGAGCGTATAAAATCTTTTAAATGAGAAAGGAGGCAATGATGGAAATTGACTTTCAGTCAGTAAGCAACGGCAAAAAACAGCCCGAGGTTATCCAAACGGAAGGTAGCCTTGTCATAAAGACCGTGGAGAGCAAGGCCATAATAGACGCATTTCTGCCCAAGGCCGAGCTCATCCGGAATCAGGCATTTGCCATAAAGGTCAAGGATGACAAGACCAAAGGTCAGGCGTCGGAGACTGGCGTGCGGATAAAGAACTTAGTAAAGGAGATCGACCTTGCAGTCGAGGTCCATATCAAGGAGCCGAAAAGCTTCGTCAATGGGATCGTTAATGTTGCCAAGAAGATAAAGGCGGAGTTGGACAGAGGCAAGCGATATCTTGCGGATGAACTCCTCAAGGACAAGCAACGCCAGGATCTTGAGAGGGCAAAACAGCAAGAGGCCATACGCAAGGCAGACATAGCAAGACAGGCCGCGCTTGCAAAAGAGGCGAAAAAACTGAACATTGAACCGCCCGAAATGCCAGAACTTGTATTGCCAAAGACAACCAAAGAGGAGACTCAGACAAGGACGGATGCTGGGGTATCGTTTGCGAAGGGTAGGTGGACTTACGAGCTGTTGGACATCAATCAGGTGCCGAGGGAATATTTATTGCCAAAGGAGAATGGCCCGCTCATCAACCAGAAGATTAAACAGGGACTTAGAGATGAGGTGGACAAGGACAACAAGGTGATAAAGGCCGCCATACCTGGGGTTAAAATTTTCTACAAGGAGGATATCAGCTTCAGATGAAAACAAAAAGGAAAAAGTATCAAACGTCTTACCTTATAACAAATCTTGGAGACCTTGCGTTTTTGTTAGATCAAGGTGATTGGATTTACATACGGGACAGGCCGAAGCACCCGAGGGTTATTGAGAACATGAGCATAGTAACCCTAAAAATGCTTATTAGTAAAAAGGTGTTAAGAAAAGCAATCTTAAACAAGGAGGATTAACTCATGGCACACGATCTCACAGCTACACAAAAAAAGGCTATCACGGTGCGAGACTACATCAACCAGCCCCATATCATCAAACAGCTTGGAGATGCACTACCCTCTTTCCTTAACCCGGACAGGTTTTTGAGGACATGCTGGACGGCAATGCTCAGAAACCCTGCGCTCTTGGATTGCACAAAAGAGAGCATGCTGGGCGCGATGATTGAATCGGCCCAGCTCGGCATTGAGCCAGTACTCGGCAAAGGCGCCCTCATCCCTTATGGGAAGGAGATGCAATTCCAGCCCATGTACCGGGGGCTTATCGACCTCGCACGCAGGACGGCGGACATCAAAGTCACGGCGCACGTAGTATACGAAAAAGACGCCTTCGACATAGAATACGGCGACAATGAGAAGTGCTATCACAAACCGTATCTTTATGGCGACCGTGGCGATAAGCTGGGCGCTTACACTGTTTGGAGCTTTGTTAATTCAGGCACACAGTCTTTCCTCTTTATGCCTACTGTGGATATTCTGCAAGTCAGGGACACCTACAGTAAGGCATGGAAAAAGTCAGGCAAGGATAGCGTCTGGGGCAAGAGCGAGGCTGAGATGTTCAAAAAGACCGTGATCAAGAACCATTCCAAACTGCAACCTTGCAGCATAGAGATGGAAAGGGCGGTCGAGTTAGACAACCGGGCAGAGATAGGGACATCCCAGGAGGACATGCTCGGAACCTTTGACGGCTTCGGCCCAACAAGCGTGGCTCCTAAAACCGAGCCTAAAGGAAAAATACATGACCAGCACCTCATCGACAAGTTTGATTCTATGGTAAAAGAGCAAGACAATGTGGACATGGACAACCTCACCGCATATCTCAAGCTGTCCGCCGAGACCCAGCAGGGAACGACAATAGAGGACGTGAAGGCGTTCGTGGTCAGCAAAAAAGGCTTCACTGGCTTCTGGGATTTCTATCAGAGCTGGGAGGGATATAAGCCTGTAAAGAAGACAGGGCCTAAAGAGGGCAAACATTCTGCTTTTATGCAGCAGTTCATAAACCTGAGAAAGGGCGATGGTGAAAATACCGGCCTTCTGCCCGCTATCATCAAAAACAAGGCGGCAATTCAGGCGGCACCGACAGAGGATCAAGAGGCCATACGGAAAAAGTTCTACGACGTGTATGGCTCAGATGTAGAGTATCCGATTGACAAGAAACCGGAGTCGGTTGATATAGCCGAGTCTAAGGATGCCAGCAGTAGCGAATCTAATGGGGCTGGCACATCTGAACTCTCCAAAAAGGAGAAAGAGGTCAAAGTTCTTAACCTCGTGGACGGGTCAAAAAGAGATGATATGCTGGGCGTCGTAGTGCCTTGCCAAAACAGGGAAGGGGACTTGATAAAAATGGATATGTGCGATGCCTGCCTATATGATCTGAGGGAGAAGTGTCCCACGTGGTCAAAATATGATAAGCAGGTTGGGGATTAGTTTTTTATGTCTATCCTACTGTTAGGTGGAATTTATGGATGAAATAACACTTTTAAGAGATGTTGATGATAATGTTAGACGATATCTCGAAAAGAAGAAGTCCTGGGATAATCGTCTGCCAGAACTGAGAGCGTTGAAAGATGCCCTGAGAGAACTTGACGGATTCCACCTAACAAGGCGTTCAAGCAGAGCGGCGAAAGCCAGGGCAATTCGGGATTGCCAGCATGTATTTAAACAGCCAGGTTGTAAGGGATGCTGGGGTATACCGCCGCCAGCTTAACTAATCGTTAGGTGATTTATGGATTTAAGAAAATTATGCGGTACCTTGGAAGATCGTCAAGCCGAGTTATTCCGACTTATGGGTGATGATGAGAGTAAGTCTATTGATTGGTACGATGGTGCAGGTAATGAATTAACACGTACTATCTCACTAATAAAGCATCACCTAACAAGTCGTTCAAGCTGACCCAAGGGGACACGGCCTGATTGGAATTGAAAGGTCATCGTTCCCCTTGGGCAGCTTATCTAAACGTCAGGATTCTTGGAGGCTCAAATGAAATGGTATCAGAAATTAAAATTTGCCAGAAGAGTCAAGGGCCTCTCCTTAGACCAAGTAGCATCAGAAATCCTAATATCGAAATCATATCTATGCGAGATTGAGAGAGGCAAAGTTAAAGATCCCTCATTTTTCAAGATAGTAAATTTGCTGCATTTGTATAACTTGACTTTTGATGACATGGAAGAAACTTAACACTAAGGAGAGCAACATGGGATATTCAGCGCACGCATTGCCAAATAAAGATTGGCAGCTATGGACAAGGGGCGGCACTAACGACGTTTATGTCCAAAAGAAAGGCTCGGGTGAGGAAATAGAATTGCCATCAGAACTGCTCAAAATGCTTGTTGCCTCCGATGTGATATCACACAGGATTAGCGAGCTTGAGCAAATGGAGAGTAACGAAGCTTTAGGTCTACCAAGTGATACGACGTGACCATCGGTACATAACTCGTATAGATCAAGACAGCAAAAGAACTCATGGCTGGTGGGTGCGCTTGCGCTGGTACGGC
>SDBT01018834.1_pt1 | contig 10838 bp, 6 predicted proteins | sample 2277101 | NCBI WGS metagenome assembly SDBT01 (sample SAMN10404973, study PRJNA504765) | marine sediment metagenome | isolation source: marine sediment core GS10_PC15, 103 cmbsf | place: Arctic Ocean: Southern Knipovich Ridge | collected 2010 | reverse complement strand
CACTGGCCCGCCTGTGAAAAGCACAATACGGAGTTTTATTACCGAACTGTACAAGATGACCAGGTATGTCAGCAAGTACTTTTTCCTGGCGGTGATACTTGCTGCTGCCATCAAAATCACTGTTATGCGGATGAAAGCAGAAAAAGGAGCGCAAATTCTAGTAAAAAAACCCGTTTCTGCGCTCCTCAAACTTAACTTAATACAAATCTACTTGCAAAAATAGAACCTACTACTCTATTATAAGTTTCTGAGCCTGCTGGTTGCCATTCATCCGGACCTTCACAAAGTAAAGGCCTGAGGCAAATTCTGACAGATCAATTTGTTCGTTATGTAATCCCCGGCTATACACCTGGAGATCCCGGTAGACCACTTGTCCCACCGCATTGATCATTGTAAGTTCCACTTCATCTGGATATTCAACATCAAACTGTACAGTGGTAATGGAACTTGAAGGATTGGGATACACCAGGGTATTGAAATCAGCTGCCCTGTGATCTTTAACGCCGACTTCTTCAACAAGGTCCAGCAACCATTTCACACTTCCGGAGGTAAGCTGGTTCATTTCTTCAGTCGGGAACTCTAAATACCTCTGGTGAGTTCCGAGAACAACGTGCTTCTTACAACCCGGGTTCTCCTCGATGACATAAAGGATATTAATGGCGTTCATACCGCTGTCTAATGCTAAAGTACTAATAGCCAGGGCAGTTGCATTGTCGGCTATCTCAGTATCCGTGATGGTAAAGGTCTGGATATTCGGCCCGCCAAGGAACTCCTCAGCAACTTCGGTAGCCAGACTAAATGTGCCTCCTACTTCAACATCGATGTCATCCAGAATGGGATGATCCTCTTGGATCTCAATTTCGGTTTCGGCAGGGACATTCGTATTCGGAAGCTCAGGTGCCCACCAGTTGCCCTCGGTCCCATCATCCACCCAGGGCCAGTTCTCCTTACTGGTCCTGATGGCCCAGGATTTGTAATTCAGGGTGGGTAATGTTTTCACACCCGTTATACCATAGTATTTGGCAAATCCTGATCCGGGATTTTCAGTCATGAAACACAGATCGTAGGAATCATAATCGGCAAATTTTTCAATGGCACCCCTTGCGAAATAGTCAAATTCCCATGTAACACCTTCAATGGATTTGATAACATCAACCTGGGATGTCACGCCTGCCAATAAAGTATCTGCCAGCGTTTCGCCAACAAATACCAGGACTTTTTTCACATCCTGTGCCATGACGGTTGAAACCACAATGGCCATCAGGATAAACAAACTGTAAATTTTTTTCATAATTGATACATTTTAGTTGTTAATTATTGATGATGCCCGAACTTTACTATCCGGGCCATAAATTTTCAGTGTTGCTTTCGTTTAATCAATCACCTCAATTTTCATTGTCCTTACTTCATTCTTAACCTGCAGTTTCAGCAGGTAGATCCCGGGGGTAACCTTCAGCCCCTGATTATCAATCCCATTCCATGCGAACTGGTTCCGGTCCGGAACGGTCGCTCCCTGGGCCAGTCTCCTGATCTCCTGACCATAGATATTGTATACAGACAGGTGAAGAGCTTCATCAGGCCATGGATTACAGATCCGGATGGTCGTGTTCGAATTCATGGGATTGGGAAATGCCCGAAATGAAAATTCCTCCCCTGAATACCCATCCTCCATACCTGTTCCAACGGGAGAATTCCCCAGGCCAAAGACATTCACCGTGGTCAGGCTGTTCCAGTCATTGGCATTGTTCCCATGGCCAAATATCCTTACATATTTCCCGGATATATCTGAAAAATCATATATTTCCGGCTGGAGTGTTGTCCCACTGGACAGCCCTGAAAAAACAGGGATCCAGTTCTCCTGATTGAGTGATACCTCAATGTCGAGAGAAAGCCTTATCTGGTCTCCGTGGTGAATGGAGATTGCGACATATGAAATGGTATCCTCCTCTTCCATCTCATAGTTGATCCACTGGTCCCCTTCGGCCGACCAGCGGGTTCCTGTATTGCCATCCAGCGTATTTTCCGGAACATTGGGATCTTCATAGGTACTTGCTGTAACCCCCACCAGGCTGTAGGCAATAAAAGGTCTGTCCTGCTGGCTGAAAATTGCAGTCACAGTCATATCCCCTGAAACCACTGCTTGTATGGGACTCTGATCATCGGCGATATCACTGCTCCATTGGTCAAATTGAAATCCGGGATCTGGCGTGGCAGTTAAGGAAATCTCGGTACCCACAAAATAGGTTCCCCCTGTTGGAAGCAGGGAAACGGCACCCGACCCTTCGGCGGCTGTGGTGACCGCATATTTTGCCACTGGCATAAATGTTGCTTCAATGGTTTTGTCGCTATCCATGGTAACAAACTCGGGATTGCCTGCATCGCTTATATCACCGGACCAGCCCTGGAAAGCGTACCCTTCTTCCGGAGTGGCTGTCAGCTTAACCTCCGATCCGGAGGTATATTTCCCGCCCGATGGAGTAACACTTCCGCCGGATCCTATCACGCTCACATCAAGGTTGTATTGTGTAGGATAGGTTCCTGTAGGAAATTCATAGGCTCCAATATCCCACTCACTCCCCTGAGGCCTTACCTCACCATCGATGGCATAACTGATATCAAGTCCATAGAGGTCATAGAAATTATGAATGACTCCTCCACGCGGCGTTCCTTCATCCACAGCCGGGCTTGTTTCAAGCAGTCTGAAATCCTGGTTCAGAGGATCCTGAAACTGGGGATCCTGGTTGATGGCATTTTCCCCGTGTACAGACGACTTCCAGAAAAGGTTGTGGCTTATCTCTGATTTCTCAAGAATGGCACTGCCAAGCTTGATGCTGTTTTTGCTTACATCTGAGAATACATTATTGTAAATATAGAGACTGAAATCTTCCCTCCAGGGATCGGATATACCTGTTTCTACGTTATAAATTGTATTGTTCAGAATGTGGGTGATAGTCCCTTTCTTTTCAGGAATGATGGCAGAACCCGTGATATCGTATATGAGGTTACCGATGATCCATAAATCATCGATTTCTTCTATGCGGATTCCTTTGCGGCAGTTGTAAATGGTATTAAAAAGGATCCAGACACGTGTGGGTGCACCATCGCTTCCAATGACCATGGGGCTCACATCACCGGTTTCCGCCGTAAGTATATAGTCGTGCAACACATTTTCTGAAATGATGACATCTGACGCGTATTTTAAATCAATTCCGTTTTCTTTATCGCCATAAAATTCATTTCGGCCAATATAGAGGTACCTTGGACCGGGGTTGCAACTATGACAGGCCTGAATACCATCGCCGCCATTGTTATAAATCTGGTTGTCCAGCACCCAGATTCGGTTTCCGTGATTGCTGGCCTGAACACCATGGCAATCCAGGTTGTCAGCTTTATTATTGTCATGTATTTGATTGCTATAGAGGACGATATGTTCACCTGTTGCTGAAACAGTTGGATTGCTGGCTCCAATGGACCCAACGGGATTATGAACCTCAGAATACCTTAATGTTCCATACCTGACCTCTGTTGAAAATCTGATGGGTGTTTTATCATAGAAATCCAGGTTCTCGACAATGAAGTACTGACCATTCAACCTTATTGTGGATTTACTGATTACCGGCCGGTCAGATTCAGACTCACCCCTTAAAAACACAGGGTTTTCAGCTGTTCCATTTAGCAAATAGGTTCCTCCTGCACCAGTATAAGGACCGCCATGAATTTCTACAACACTGCCGGGCTGGACCTCCTTTGGGATGGTCATGCGAGGCTTTTCAGGAGTTCCAAAAAGATTGTCACTGTCGGTGGCACTCCCATGTGTATTATCCACATAATGGGTATTAAAAGTACCTGATCCATAGACGCTTTCAACAGTTTCATCAATCCCGAATTCCGGTGCCGGGATCCCGATAGGCGGTGAATACTTCTGCGCAAAAGCAGAAGTGGAAGCGATCAGAAATAATACGCCAATAATAGAGCTAATTTTCTGATTATAAGCAGATTTCACGTATCTAATATATAATTAAGAACCGTATTTCACAGCTCTCTTATTAAAGACAAGATTCTATATCAAAAACTACTATCTGAAAGCGGGTTTTTTAACCCTTAGTCCAGAAGCAGCATTTTTGCCTGAGTCCCTGTCTTTTCAAAAGGAGATAACCTGCAAAAGTATAAGCCAGGTGATACCCGGACACCATTCTGGCCCTTTCCGTTCCAGTCAACCGTGTGCCTTCCGGAGGAGTAAAAATCACTAGCCAGTGTGACGATTTTACTTCCCGATGTGTTATATATCTCGATGGTCATCTCCGAAGACTCTTCCATCTCAAACCGAATGGAAGTAGCCCTGTGGAATGGATTCGGGAAGTTCCCCATCCAACGGATACCAGGGGGGACAGTTTGATGGATCCCCACAATTGGCTCTCCTTCCTCAAACATTGAAGGATCAGCTCCAATTTCATAAACCTCCCCAACCTCGTATGCTCCCAGGTCAGGGGCCTCACCCTGGAATTCAAAGAACACCTCCTCATCCACATCCCAGGTGACTTCCTGATCGACTGTGATTTTGTTTAAATCATAGTCAACATCCACTATGGTAAGCTGCTGTGAATGAATGAGAATCTTGTCCGGATTCACAAGGCCATAACCATCGGTGAACCAGATGGCATCCAATACAGGAATCACAGTTCCCTGTCCGGCCGACACCGCTTTGGTTAATGCTATTCCCAGGTCAATACATTCACTGCCGGAGGTCAGTTTATAATTTCCTTCAGGGGAGTTTTCAAATTTGGGATTTACCTCTGAATTCCCGAATGCACACTGCGGGTAAGTCAGTTCAAAGGACAGAATGGAAGAATTCCTCTCCTGGGGTGGATCCCAGAGAGGAGCATCCAAAAAGTAGAATGCGTCAGATCCGGTTGATCCGTTATAAATATTATTGTGTTGTATGGTTGCATAGTCAGGTGTGGCATTCCAGTTAAAAGCGATCTGGGAGCTTTCCGATGCTTTGTCCAGCATGGTATTGGAATTCATATAGAAAATATTATTCACTACAATGTTGTCCCCATAGGCCACATCGGGATATTCAGCCATGGGAGGGTTGAAAAGATTGGTCAGATAAACCATACCGAATCCTTCAGTTCTTACCGACTCGGCCACATTGATCCCCTTGGACGCATTGTCTTCAATGATCCCGGCGACGATATCGTTGGACCCGCACTCTGTGATCACATTGTTATAGAACCGGTTGTGCTCATCATGCCAGGCCTCCGGGGTTTTTGCACCTCCTAAATAATTCGACCAACTCATGCCTGTAAGTCCACGCCTGAAAATGTTGCGGCGAATGATGGAGTAATTGCCTGCATATTGTATGCTTTTGGCAGGAGAAAAGTCAAAATAGTTGTTCTCTATCAGGTTATACATAGAAAGACGGAAAGGTTCGTGCCGTTGGCTCTCCACCTCCATGCAGCGCCATAGACGGTTGGTCATGGTGTTGTTCCTGACCACCGAATTCTGAACTCCCAGGAAAACCAGCCCCGTGTGACTGGCATCCCCGAAAAAATTACCTTCAACAAGGTGGCCATTCCCTCCATCCAGCGTCAGAAGATCAGTACCGCCATGAAAGTAATTATCAGTAATTCTCATTCCATCCCCGTTCTCCTCAAACCGGCAATTATTCCAGCCTGATCCTTCAGTCAGGTAACATTGATCCATGGTGATGTGGTGGCTTTTCACCCCCATCACCCACCGCTTCACACCGGTTACCTTCATCCCCACAATAGCGATGTATGATTTGTCATTCAAAAAAAACGCCACAGGCCCCCGTGAGTCCGGCAGCTCGCTGATATCCTGAAAAACTGCCATGTGCCTGTTTTGTGCCCTGAATGTGACATAGGCTCCCTCCTCCCCGGATCGGGACGGTGCGATGGGAGTTCCCCGGTAGGTGCCATTCAGCAGGATGGCTGTTTCCCCGGGTAGCAGCGAGGCGTTTGCCTTGCCCAGCGACCAGGGAGCTTCCTCTGTCCCGGGATTGGATGGACTCCCACCAGGTGAAACATAATATACCTGACCATTGCTGTTTACAGCCATCAGCATCAGGAATATGTTTATAATGACAATAAACTGTTTCATAGAATTCTCCGTTTAAGAATGAAATCCAGATTGATTACTATGATTAATACGATTGAAAGCCTTGTTGCCCTTACAAGGCCTCTGCTATTCTATTGAATTTGATGGAATCCAGATTGATTACTATTATTGCAAAATGAACTTTGCCGACTGTGCTATTTAAACGCCTTGTCTACCCCGGGAAACCACTCAACGGCATTCTGGTAATAAATTTTTTGAAGCACATCCAACGGCAGGGCCAGACCCTGTACATCATAAGCGGGAGCAGGCTGCGGCTTGTCACCGTAGATATCGTTGGCCCAGGGAATCAGATCGTCGGTGGCATAATAGCGCAGGAAGAAGTTATACCGGTCCAGGAAATCGTTTTTCAGCGCTTCCTGTTCTTTCTCTGTCAGCATTTCACCGGTGCTGTTATAAAGGGAAGCCTTCTTGTCAGTGCCATACATGATCCTGTCCTGGTAATCCATGAAGAATGATCTCACTTTCCCCCTGGCCTGCCACATCAGGTAACGGGTTCTGCCCCCGATGTCAACGGCGAAATTCGGATAGCGGTCCAGTCGTTTGATGACCTCATTGACATCAAATGAAAGGCTTCCCATATGGGCTCCCACAAAACGCATATCAGGGTATTTCTCCAGCACATGGTCCCTGGACGCCATAATGTCACTGTAGGAGGGCTTTTCCGGGTTGTCCCAGAAGTGGAATTCAGGATGCCTGGCATAGTAATGCTGGGGTTTCCTCTCCACATGGATGGGCGACCATGCATCAATGGGTTCGCCAATATGTGCCAATACGGTTTTACCTTCAGCCTGGATAAATTCAAATATCGGATCAAACATCGGGTCATCCAGTTGAATGTAAGCTCCCTCCCCGTTCCTGATATCCATGCCAATATCTTTCCAGACCTTCACCCCCACAGCCCCATGGTCAAAATCATCCTTCAGTTGGGCAATTACCTGTTCTGCCCAGTCCGGTTCATCTCGACCTGTCAGGTCAAATGTGGTGACCCATGCATAATATCTTGGATTGTTTTCTGCAAAAGCCCGGGCTGAATCAATGGATCTGTTCATTCTTTCGGGATTTGTTCCCCCCGTACAGATGGTGGCTACCTTCATATTGATGCTGTCCATCAATTCTCTGAAATAAGGTGCATCGTTTGAAATATGGGTATGGATGTCAATTTTCCTGATGGATTTAAATTCATCCAATAGCTTGCTGGTACGATTTGAAATTGCTTCAGGATCATTGTTCTGCTGTCCTGGCTTGCACCCGATAAAAAGGGATATCCCTATGAGGGCAACCAATAGATATCGTTTCATGGTAATTGGTATTTAAATTTCAGTGGGCACTGCCTTTACAAAAAGGTATTTCTCGAATTTCAAATGTAGACTCTCTCCAGCCTCTATCGTTCCCAGTGTCTTCTGATTCACATAATCGATCATGGAATAGGTACCTTCTCCCAGTCCCCTGAACTCCACCACACCGTCCCATGCAGGCGCAAAAAGATTGTAATGCATGATGCCCTTTTTCCTGATCACGTGGGCTTCCGGCAGATCGAAGGCAATGTCATACAGGTTCAGGTACTCCCCGCTGCTCAGCATCGCGTTATTGTAAATATCCAGCCAGAAGGAGAGATGCTCTTCCCGGTCGGGAGAAAGATAACAGGGGTATTTGACCCTGAGGAATTCCACGTTATCTTCCGGCCTGGTCACAAACATGGTTCCGGGTATACCACCCACACCGACCATTGATGGCAAATTCTCCTCCGAGTAATAGCGTTCCATGTGATCGCCGTAATATGCACTTCCGGATCCCATTAAAGCCTTGAGGGTCTTCCCCCTGTGCCTGATCTGCCATGGGTTTACGAAATCGGAAGAGACCGACTGGTTATAGAAGGGCATATTATAATAGGAGGGAAACATTCCACAGGGGCAAACTTCAAGAATTGCATCCGGTTTCAGTTTCGTGGACTCCTCGTACAGAATCTTAAATATTTCAGGAAGGGCTTCCACGGATGCCTCAGGGTATTCGTGCTGGTGATCAGGGGCATAACACCTTCCCACAAAATTGATCAAGCTCTGATCCACTTTAAATCCATCAAAATCCCAATCACCAATAAACGTTCTGACCAATTGCCGGTAATAGTCCTGTACCTCCTTCACGTCCGGACATAAATAGGGTGTGTTTTGGACTTTCATGTAATCAAACCCTGTTGTTTCACCATGCTCATTTCGAAGCAACCATTCCGGATGCTCCCGAATGATCTCAGGGCCTGCAATGTCCGTGGTGATCCATAGTTTAATCTTAAGACCGTTGTCATGAAATTTCTTTACAAAACTTTTCATGTCAACCTCACCCAAAGGGTAGGTGTCATCCCGTGGCACATAGTCACCATTCTGGTAATACCATCCCGCATCCACTGTTACTACTTTGAAACCGAGCGCTTTGACCACGGGGATCATTTCGAACATCTGCTCCCGGGTGAAATCGGGTCCGAAACCCCAGCCACACCATATGGCTTCATAAGCATCGGTAGGAGGAGTTATCATCTCCAGTCCATTTCGCGCCATCAACCTGGAATACTCCGCTAATCCATTGTAATAATCCCCTTCATGAACGCCAATCACCGATGAAATAGAGTGGTAGGGTTCGGTAAACTCGAGGTGGTCCCTGGTGTATTCCATTCCTACTTCAAGCAACCCTGCAGTATTCACCCGGGCCGGCAGAGAAAGCAGGGTTGGTTTTTCTCTTAAACTCCCGATTATTAAACCCGACTCCTTGCACCAGACATCAAGAACAGGGAGTCCGCCCCCGACATCTCCCAGCTCAAATCGCTGACCCTGGTAATTTTCTGAGTAAAAATCATCGGTCACCGGCATAATCCAATCAGGACGCTCTTTATAGGATCCACCCTGCAGGATCCAGAAATCATGATTTCCATACTGCCTATCGATCAGGGATGCATCAAGAGTAAACTGATTATTTACCTCTTTATCGATGGTCAGGCCTTCGGTTTCGTTGAGGTTCAGATAGGTATTATTGATGACCGCGCTATTGGGGAATTCACGATATAGATCAATGGTCATCCTTCTCTCAATTAAGGAACCCAGGGGGCCCTCAGCCCTTGCGACGACCAACAACCGTTTGCCTGTCCCATACTGGTTCACCACATCCGATACCCCTGTTAACTGCGGATCCACTGAGAACTGATCAACAGAGGTGCCGTTTATTACAATATGGTGTGAGGCATTGCCTTCAGAGACAAAGGAAAATGAAGAATCCTCCGACTTTCTGTACACCACCAATCCGGCAGATTGATCGATTTCTATTTTAATCGTTCCATTTTCAAATATGTAACCTCCCTTATTCTTCTCAAATTCAATCTTTTCCTGCCCACCCGCACAGGAATTTAAAACCATGGTGACAAGAAGCATACAAATCCACATTCGCGTCGTATACCAAGGATTGATCTTCATCTGTTTGATTGTTTCTATGAAAAGAGGAAAAACGATTTACTCCCTCCTTATTTTCTGCATGGCATCTGCACCTCCAATGTGTTGCTCGTGAGTTTTCAGGTCAAACTCTTCAAGAACATCAGCAATCTTTACATCTGGTGACAGACTTTCAATGATCGACCACTCTTCCTCATCAAAGTGCGTAAATTTGATGCTGCGCCCATACTTGGCCTGTATCTTCTTAAATTGTTTGTTAAATGGCCAAGTATGTAAGAATGCCTTCTCAAGGTTCACCGAGCCGATGGCCCAGTCGGGACTCCAGCGGCCTGTAGTGGCTACCTCTTCGCCGGTAATATCACATATTCTGGAAGGACCCGACACCACGCTGGAAGCAACCACGAACTTGTTCTGCCAGGCCCTGGTATTCAAGGTAATCCCTCCCGAGTAGGCCGATGAGAAAAAGACAATTTCAGCCCCCTTCTCCCTGAGCCTCTTCCAGCCATCAGACCACTCTATATCAAAGCAAATCTGCATCCCGATGATTCCAAAATCGGTCCTAAAAACAGGTGGATCCATGGAACCCGGGGATACACCGCTATTCATTTCACTCACCGTCGGATGCATCTTCTCATAGTGGCCCACATACTCGCCCTGCCTGTCAATCAACACTGAGGTATTATAATACTTCCCGCTGCGTTCTATGTAAATCGGACAGATGACATATACCTGGTGTTTCTTTGCAAATTCTGCCAACCGGGAAGATACTTCTCCCATGGGTTGCCCGGCATCATCCTCTACCCGTCGCTCGCCCGGAACATGAAAAAATGGAAAGACCTCGGGCAGACAAATGATGTCGGGATGATAGTGGCTGATGAATTCCATTTTCCGGAGCACCTCTTCCACCATTTCATCCGGACTGTCAGCAAAGGTTTTTGTGAGTGAAATGCATGCGATCCACACCTCTCTTGGTAATTTCGGATCTCCCGGAGCCTTGAATTTAGGAACTTCCGATCTGAGTTGTGCAGGCATCACTGACAGGCCAGCCCCTCCTAATAATGATGTTTGAAGAAAATTTCGTCTTTCCATGATGAGCTCCTATGGGTATTTCAAAATTTAATATCCCGGATTCTGGGGCAATAGATTATTGGCAACATCCAGCTCTGTCTGCGGTATGGGTATAAGGTAATGCTTTGATTTATCAAAGTTCGACTGGGGCTCCAGGCCATCCGGGCCGAAGGCTTCATCACCTAGGTCCCTTCTGAC
>SDBT01018833.1_pt1 | contig 10839 bp, 9 predicted proteins | sample 2277101 | NCBI WGS metagenome assembly SDBT01 (sample SAMN10404973, study PRJNA504765) | marine sediment metagenome | isolation source: marine sediment core GS10_PC15, 103 cmbsf | place: Arctic Ocean: Southern Knipovich Ridge | collected 2010 | reverse complement strand
TAATCTTCAATGCCGCCGTGCGGATACACAAGCGACCGACGGAAGCCAACATTGCCCGGCAATGTGCCTTCGTTTGCAGCCGGTTGTTTCCGTCCCGGCTTCGAAGGCGAATCGGGCAGAAATCCTACCACAATCAAGGCCACAACTACGAAGGCATCGTGGAGCACCTCTCCGATGCGAAGATTCGTTCCGCGAGAGAGTTTCTCTATTTCTTCTACAGCTATCAGGCTTTTCAACTTGGAAAGAAACACTTGGCAGTGAAGAGCGACGACATCTGGGAGAGCATCTCGCATTTGCAGCCCATCCTCGGAGATCCACGATATATTCTTAACGTCCGTGATTGCCGCGACAACGCGTTATCGATCGCGAATAAGCCGTGGGGACCGAAGACGCTATACCGAACGTCGCGATACGTCAAGCATCGCCTGGATGCCTACTGGCGGGAGACGGCAACACTTCCCGACCAGACCGTGGTCGTCAAGTATGAGCAAATCCTGACCGACCCGGAGGCGGCTGTGCAGAAACTGGCTTCCACATTTGGTTTGGAACTTACGGCCGGCTGGGAGGACGAGTTGCAACAGTTACAGATTCGACGAACCAATTTCAACAAGTGGAAACGGATGAAGCCGGCAGACGTGTCTGTGTGCGAGGCCGTTCTCAAAGATTGCTTGCAAAGGCACGGATATGAGATGGCATGTGCTGACAATCCGAAGTTGACAGTATGGCAGGCCGGCGCGGACTACTTCAGGGATATGGCGATGCGGGCACCTCAGAAGCTCCGGTCTCGTGGACGGAAACTGCTTGGATTATGATTTGTAGCCCACGGTGACTCCGATGTTCGGTGGCCTCAGCGACCACTATCCAAGAAGACGGAGCGCAGTAGGTGGCATACAGTAGATACACTCGTAGCGGCCAGTTGACAATTCGATAGTAACCGTGTGTAGTCTGAGAGGAATGTGACAATGGCGAATCGCGCAAAATCTATAATGTTCATCTCCTGGGCTCCCTACTGTAGCCGAAGCGACAGCATTGCCGCGCGGCTCGATGGTGAGTCGCATCTGGTCTATTCGCCGTTCTGGGGTAGCCGAGGTAGCACGATTCTATTCAAGTACCTTGTCCAGTTCGTGCGAACTTTCGTACTCCTGCTGCGACGGCGCCCCAAGGCCGTCTTCGTGATGACGCCACCCGTCGTTACGTGCTTTCCGATATGGCTCTACTGCAAACTGGCGCGAGCCAAGTTTCTGATCGACGCACACACCGGCGCATTCCTGGACCGGCGATGGCAGTCGACGATGTTCCTCCACCGTTTCTTCTCGCGAGCGGCCGCGACCACCATCGTCACGAACGACCATCTGGCCGACACGGTCCGGCAATGGGGCGGCCACGCCACCATCGTCCGTGACGTGCCCGTCGAGTTCGCCGAACCGACGGCCGTCCCTCTCGAACAGGGTTGCAATATGGTGCTGGTGAGCAGCTTCGCCGACGACGAGCCGATCGACGTCTTCTTCGAGGCAGCCAGGCAATGTGCCGACGTCACCTTCCATGTGACGGGTAATCACCGCTCCGCACCGCCGGAATTGCTTCGCCAAAAGCCGAAGAACGTGCGGCTGACGGGATTCCTTTCAGATGGCGAATACGTCGGTCTGCTCAAGTCCTCCGATGCCGTGTTGGCACTGACAACGCGCGATCACACGATGCAACGAGGTGCCTACGAGGCGGTCTACTTGGAAACGCCCGTGATCGTCTCAAACTTCGGAGTGCTGCGCGAGTCATTTGATCACGGGGCCGTGCATGTTGACAACACGGCGGCCGACATCGCTCGCGGAGTGTGCCAAATGCAGGAACACCTAGCACGATATCGGAAAGAAGTTCAAGAGCTACGTCAACGGAAGCTGGCCATTTGGGAGACGACTAAGGCGGGGTTGTTGGCCACAATCCACGGTAGCCGTCGCCCTGAGAAACTGGCCGTTCGAAGTGCGTCGCGTTGTTCGTAAGGCCTTCTCGCCGAAATGCCTTCTCGCCGAAATGCCTTCTCGCCGAAATGCCTTCTCGCCGAAATGCCTTCTCGCCGAAATGATGGAACTGCTAATGCCTATGATTCTTACGATCGCTGAAGGTGTCTTCTGGTGCTGCGTCACGGCAGTGCTGTCAACCTATGTCGTTTACCCCGTCGTGTTGGCGATCTTGACGAAGTTGTATCGGCGTCCTTCTGTGGCCGGAGAGTCGACGCCTTCGGTGACGTTCGTCATCAGCGCCTATAATGAAGCGGGAATCATTCGGGAAAAACTCGAGAACACGTTGAAGCTGGACTATCCACGCGAACAACTTGACATTGTCGTCGTGTCGGACGCTTCGGACGACGGCACGGACGAGATCGTCAGGTCCTTCGAGGATCGTGGCGTCCGTCTTTGGCGTCAGGAGCCGCGCGGCGGGAAGTCCCGGGGGCTCAGTGCATTCGTCCCCCAAGCAAACAGCGATATCACGCTATTCAGCGATGCCAACTCGATGTACGAGCCCGACGCGATGCGACTGCTCACACGGCACTTCGCCGACGCCACGGTCGGCTATGTGGTGGGCCGCCAGGAATACAAGAACGACGAGGAGTCGGCGGTCGGTGCATCGGAGGGCCTCTATTGGCGATACGAGCTGTTCATCAAGCAGTGTGAGTCATCCGTGGGGTCCGTCGTCGGTGCCGACGGAGCGATTTACGCTATCCGTACCCCGCTGTTTAGTCCGCTCAGAGATGACGACATCAACGATCTCGTCAACCCGCTACAGATCGTATCGCAAGGCTACCGTGGCGTCTTCGAGCATCGAGCCGTCTGCTACGAGTCGACGGCCGAAGACTATGCGGGCGAGTTTCGCCGGAAAGTTCGCATCGTCAATCGCAGCTTCCGGGGGTTGCTCCGAGTGCCAACCGCAATGAACCCGTTTCGGGTCGGTCGCTTTGCCCTGCAAGTGATCGTTCACAAACTCATTCGATGGTTTGTTCCGTTTCTGCTCTTGGGTATCCTCGCCACGAACGTCACGCTCGCCGTCTGGGGTAACTTACCGTTCTACCAACTGACGCTGGGCGTGCAAGTTGCTTTCTACACGACCGCTTTGCTGCACTTCATGCCCGGCACGAAGCGGCTGAGAGTCGTACATTTCGCGTTCTACTTCTGTATGGTCAACTTGGCCGCCGCTTTGGGAATCCTAAGTTTCGTCGGTCGGCGGCGTTTTACGACTTGGAATCCGGAACGACCGCAACCGTCGGATTGTAGCGACGTTCGGCCCGCGGACTGCCGGCAAGCGACGATTGAATAAAATGAGCACTGCAATACTGATCGTGTTTTGGCTAGGGTTCGCGATCCTCGCCTATGCGCATGTGGTTTATCCGCTGCTATTCGCAGGCCTCATTCGCCGCGCCAAGAGTGTGGCCTCCCCCGAGACAGACCGTCCAACGGTTACACTCGTGATCCCCGCTCACAACGAAGCGGCCATTCTGCGAATGAAACTTGACAACGCGGCCGCCATCGATTATCCAAACGAGAAACTCCAAGTATTGGTCGTCGACGACTGCAGTACGGACGAAACGGCCACTATTGCACGAGGTTACCAGCGTTCAGGTGTCGAAGTGATCGTGTCGGCGCAACGTCGTGGAAAAGCCGTCGCGATCGCCGACGCAGTAGCTCATGCAACCGGAGACGTCCTTTGTCTGTGCGATGCCAATGTTCTCTTCGAGCCGGATGCCCTCGGACTTCTAGTCGGGCGACTCATGGAACCGGAAGTCGGCGCCGTCTCCGGGGACGTGCGCCTCACGCACGAGTTGTCGGATCTCGGTTGCGGCGAGAGTGTTTACTACCGATGCGAGAGACGGCTGCAAGTCGTCGAGTCCCAGCGGGCTTCCATGATGGGTGTCGACGGCGGCATGTACGTCCTTCGAAAGGAACTCTTTCGGCCGTTGCCGGCGGATACCATCCTCGATGATTTTGTCATCAGCATGCAGGTTATTCGGCAAGGATATCGGGTCGTCTATGAACCGAGAGCCGTTGCCCATGAGAAAGCGACGCCCAACGCCCGACAAGAATGGCGCAGGCGAGTACGCGTGGCGGCCGGGGCTATGCAGTCGATCATGCGGGGACAGTGGCCGCCGATTCGACGCCCGGTCGAGCTGTGGCAATACGTCTCCCACAAGCTCCTGCGTTGGATGACTCCATTTGTGCTGGTCGTGCTGGCGGTTTCCAACATAATGCTCGTATCGGACGGATGGTTCTATCAGGTCAGTCTGGCCGCGCAGGGTGTCCTATACTTGATTGCCGCGTGTGGGGCCCTTTGCGTTCCATTGCGAGCGACGCCCATCGGCGGGATCCCCTTCTATTTCGTTATGAGCAACGTGGCGATGGCCCTCGGATTGGCCAAAGGACTGTTCAACCTACAGCCGGTCACCTGGCAACAGGCCGATCGGATCGGAAGTAAGCAACAAGAGAAACTGGCCGTCGGAAAAGAGGCCGGGCAATGAAGGAGAAGACTCCCATGGCAAATGTCGCCGTTTTCGGTGTGGGTTACGTCGGGTGCGTGACGGCCGCCTGTCTGGCTCGTGACGGCCATCGCGTGATCGGCGTCGACATTGATCCCGGAAAAGTCGAGATGCTCAATCGGGGTGAATCCCCCGTCGCCGAGCCGGGACTCGAAGAACTCGTCACCGAGCAGGTCGCCCAGGGGAGACTTTCCGCCACCGAAGACCTTGATCGGGCCGTCCGCGAAACTCAAATCGCACTGATCGCCGTCGGCACTCCCTCCGAACGAGACGGAGCCGTTTCCACCAAAGCCGTCAAGGCGGTCGTTGAATCGATCGGTCGTGTACTTCGCGATTCCGGCCAAGAATATGCGATCGTGGTTCGCTCGACCTTGTTGCCGGGTATCCTCGAGGATGAACTGGCGCCGCTATTATCCGAGGCCGCCGGACGTTCAACCGGCGACGGATTGCGGATCTGCAACAATCCCGAGTTCCTGCGAGAAAGCACCGCCATTCGCGACTACGACGACCCGCCGTTCGTCGTGGTCGGTACCACGGACGATTGGGACGCCCGAGCCGTGCTCGAACTCTACGCCGACATCGACGCCGAACAGATCGTTACCGACACGCGATCCGCCGCCTTGGTGAAATACGCTTGCAATGCGTTCCATGCCTTGAAGGTGGCGTTCGCCAATGAGATCGGCAGCTTTGCGAAATTGCTCGGCGGCGACGGGCAAAAGGTCATGGAGCTGGTCTGCCGCGATACGAAGCTGAACATCTCGTCGGCCTATTTGCGTCCCGGCTTTGCGTTCGGCGGCTCGTGTCTGCCGAAGGATGTCCGCGCCATCGCCCGCTATGCCGAGCGGGAGGCCCTGCGTCTGAGCCTATTGGGTTCGCTCATGGCTTCCAACGGCGAGCACATCCAGCGCGCAATCGACGCCGTCGAACAGACGGGCCATCGGCAAGTCGGCATCGTAGGGCTCAGCTTCAAGACCGATACGGACGACCTCCGCGAAAGCCCCTTCGTCACGCTCGTCGAGACGCTCGTCGGGCGAGGCTATGACGTCAAGATCTTCGACCCGAACATCTCGGTGAGCCGGCTGCGAGGGCGCAATCTGGCCTATATCGACCAACACCTACCCCATTTGGCCGCACTGCTGGTCGACGACCCGGCCGAGCTGTACAAGCATGCCTCGCTATGTGTGGTCTGTACGGGCGTCGCCAAGGAACTGAACCTGGCGACGGACTTCGCGGGGGATGTAATCGATCTGCGCGAGGATCTTGTCAAAGCGAACGCGACGCTTGCGCCGATTGCAATTGCCACCGCGGAGCGATGAGATGTCACTCGCCATGAAGTCCTCGACCGTTGAAACGTGGTCCGCCCCGTTTCCAGCCGATCGGCAGCCACTCTGGCAAGCGTGTGCCGACGCGGCCGGTGCCGACGGCTTCCATAGCGATCCCCGCTGGCTCACGGCGATCGGCGACGGCCTTCGTCATTCGACCTACATGATCGATGCGGAGTGCGACGGTCGGGTCGTCGGTCTTCTGCCGTTGAGCTTCGTTCGGAGTATGCTCTTCGGCCGATTCTTAGTGAGTTTACCCTACGTCAACTCGGCCGGCATCATTGCCCAGGACGACGACGTGGCGACCGTGCTGATCGATCAGGCCGTCGAGCTGGCCGATCAACTCAACGTCCGCTATCTCGAACTCCGCCACGAATCCGAGCGGTCGCATCCCGCGATGGCGCATCAATTGACGTCGAAAGTCCATATGCGGCTTCCGTTGCCCGACTCGGAAGACGAATTGTGGAAACGGTTCAAGCCAAAGGTTCGCAACCAGATTCGCAAGGGCGAGAAGCACGAGTTCACGATCCACTTCGGCCACCTCGAATTGCTCGAAGACTTCTACGCCGTGTTCAGCCGTAATATGCGAGATTTGGGCACCCCCGTCTTCGGCCGATCGCTCTTTCGCAGTATCCTCGGGCAGTTTCCCGATCGGGCCGAACTGTGCGTCGTTCGCCAGGGCCAGCGGCCGGCCGCCGCGGCGATCTTGGTCCATGGAAACGGCATGACCGAAGTCCCCAGCGCCAGCTCTCTTCGCGAATTGAATCGGACCAACGTCAATATGCTCATGTATTGGCACTTGCTCCGCCGAACGATCCAGCGAGAACAGGGCGTTTTCGATTTCGGCCGCAGCACGATCGACGGCAATACGTACCGCTTCAAGAAGCAATGGGGGGCGATGCCGGAGCCGGCTGTCTGGCAGTATTACGTCCGGCAGGGTGACTTCGAGGCCATGCGTCGCGAAAGCGGCAGCTACGATCGCATGATCCGCATCTGGCAGCGGCTCCCGCTGAGCCTCACCCGACTGATCGGGCCACCGATCGTCCGAGGGATTCCGTAGCTTGCCTTGCAATGGGCGCCCCTCGTGGTACACTCAGCGGTTGTGACATACAGCCGCTGGTCTTTGCCATCGAACGAGGAGGAGTCTCATGCGTACGCATTGCAGGATGTTGGCGATCGTGTTGTTGGCCGTTGCCGCTTCCGGTTCATGCGCCCCAGGGGTCGAGGACGAATCGGGAGCCGCCGCGAACGAGGACGCGAAGCTTCGCGTGGCCGTTGTTACCGGCGGCCATGCCTTCGATGTGCCCCACTTCTATCAGATGCTCAGGAAACTGCCCGGCATCGATGCCTATCCACAGCATCTGGAACATTTCGCCTCGTCGGACGTCGAGGTTCGCGATAAGTACGACGCGGTGATCTTCTACGGCATGGAGCAGCCGCTGCCAGCCGACGGCAAGCCCAAGGAGGCGTTGGAGCGGCTCGTCGAGCAAGGCCAAGGCATCGTCATCCTGCACCACGCCCTGCTCGCCTGGAAGGACTGGGGTCTCTGGAACGAACTGATCGGCTACGACAACCGCAACTTCGCATTCAAAGAGGGACTCGAGTTGAAGGTGGCCGTCGCCAAGGCCGGGCACCCGATCATCAAGGGGATCGACTCGCTGGAAATCCACGACGAGGGCTACAAGCTCCACGGCACATACGACGGCCAAGGCAATGTCTTGCTGACGACCGACCACCAAGACGCCATGCCCCAAGTCGCCTGGGCCCGGCAACACGAAAAGAGCCGCGTCTTCTGCCTGGCATTAGGCCACGACGATCAGGCTTGGACGAATCCGGGGTTTGTCAAGGTTCTGGCCCAAGGGGTTGCTTGGTCTGCCGAAGAGGAGTGACGGGTTTTGTACGATGGCTCTCCGAAGCCGTCGTTGTGTCCGTACGATGGCCTTCCGAGGCCGTTGCTACGTCTACCCTACTTCCCTTCGACGGCCTCGGAGGGCCATCGTACGAAGCCGGGTGCCACTCATGAACAACCTTTGGGCGCATGTTTGAGCGGCCGGGCTTTGTCAGGATCGGCTGCTGGACGGCCACAAAAATGTACACCCTGATATACGCACCATGCCCGGATTGAGGTCATGCCGTCTTCTTTGCAGTGTTCTTGCAATAGGCGATCAGCTTTGTCTCTGTAGATTGCATCATCTAGTTCGTTTTCGCGCATCAACTGATATAGTGCATCGTGAACCAAGGAGCCACGCATGAAATTCTGCGTGTCCAACGTCGGACCTGAAGGGCCATCCCATGCGTATCCACTCTTTATAAACAGATTGCCGTCGCGACTTAGAGTGATGAAGGCGGACGTTATATCTGCTTCTGGCTTAATGGGAATGTCAAGCGTGTAGTCGCGCTTAAGTTGATACTTATATCCGCCCTTATATGCAATGCATTTCATGTGTTTTCTCCTAGCAACTAACGTAACAGTTCAGCCGCCGGGTGCCACTGCTGGCTTGCCCAGCAGTGCTGAGGAAGCGCCTCATTCCGGCGCAACTTTGGCATTCTATCATCTGCAACATGACAGTACCGAGGCCATAATGTAACGACTTCCAGGCACGGCACTGCTGGGCAAGCCAGCAGTGGCACCCGGCGTTGATTTCAGATTCCGCCGGATTCGCCGCTCCGGTTCACGCAATTGTTAGCCGCCGCTTTCGAGTGTGAGGCGATCAGCAAGCGACATCAATGTATCAGTTTCAGTGGGCGTCAACGCACTGAGCGTCTCGCGATTCAGGAAAAGGCGAACACAGTCACGACGCACTTCTTCTAATTCTTGGTCTCGGTAGTGTGCGACACAGAAGGCGTCCCAATGGGCATACGTTGCAGTTTCGTCAATCAGTCGGTTGATGAACACGCGAAACTGCGAGCGAAGATCAGCAGTATCTGTAAGTGCCGGAGACCCCATTGAGGTCCATCTGACGGAATCTGGAGAACGGAAATGTCCCATCGCACGCATCGGCAAGCCTGAATCAGGATCGACGGGATCTAAGTCGTACCAAATGCCCCAGTCATTTGCTGTCGGGTGATCCTCCGTTCGTCGCGAAAATGTGAAAGGAACGCCGCAAAACATGGTTTGCCCGGATACGGGTCCGTCGTCATCGCTCACTGCACTGAGGGCGGGTTGATACGATAGCTCTTCGATTCGTTCGCGATCGTCCATGTGGCGGCTAACGACAAAGCTCACGCGGCGGGCGCGTTTGACGTTGATTTCAAAACCGACGCTGCCGCCCGCTCGCGTGCAACGCCTGGTTACATGGTGTAACACACTGCCATGCTGCTAGATCGAATATCGTGAAAGGCCGAACAAGTCCTCGACCAGTTTTCCAACGATCTGTTGTGATGCTAAGAGTGCATAAGTAACTGCTTCATTGTTTAGTAGCAAGTGGCCGTCCTTGGTAACGGTATACATGTCCTCACGTGCGGCGATTTCCTGGACATGCTCGCTGTTTTGGCATTCGTTGACGTTGCCCCACGTATGGGTAATACAATTTCGGATGGGCACGACATTTGCCATCTTGTCCCAGTGCTCTCCCACGGCGGCAATGTCAACAGACCGTTCGGCTTCAAGCAATCGGCGGTGTTTCGTGAGCCAACTTCCCTTTCTGATCGCCTTGAGTTTTTGGCTGTAGTCTGTGATCGATACATGGCACAGTAGCTTGACTGCTTCTTCAAGGAAGGAGCAGGCGGCGATCAACATGGAATAGCGGAATGTGTTGGCGACCACGCAGTCGATGTGGAACAGAAATCGGTTAACAGTGTCTTCATCATCTTCGGAGTTGATGAACTCGAACGACTCATCCGAAAGTTTGTTTTCAATATGGATGCGGCAGTTGCGGAGGTACTCGAGACGAGTCCGTAGGTATTCGGCTATGCGTTGTGGGTCGTGGGCGGAGTCGGACATTTCGGAAAGGCTACCAAAGTTGGGGGAGACGATGCAGCTTTAGCCATGTAACTTGTCTTTAGGAAGATCTCACACAACACCTGTAGACTGCAAGCTTGCGGCCTAACACGCAGGTGGCTTGTTTCCGTAACTTCTCTTGCAGTAGTAGCATACGCACAACTCGTCGTCGCGCCTGCGCGTTGGGCAGCTTATCAATAACGCTTAGCGGGGCCGTTGCAGCCAGCCGGACTGCGAACGCCCGTCCGCCGCGGTTGAAACGCTCCCCAAAAGTGTAGCCGCTTGGCGTGGCGGATTCAATCACCTGCGTGGATCGCGCCGACTGCCCCCATCAGAGACGTGTTGCGCGATCGGTTGTGCATAACTCGTGCCGTGGCAGTAGGTTAGGGTCTCACGGTGTCGAGAATGCGACCTGAGCCTTCCTCCCCCTTTTCAGAAACAAGCACCAAATGTGCAACATTCCGGCGGCTCGATTGAATAACCGGATAGGAGCCCTTGGCGGGCATTGCCGATTGCTGAAACAAGGGCGCCCAATCGCGTGGCACGGACGGTCTTACTTCCGGGAGCATCATGACGGACGAAGCCGAGGCAATCCGAAGGGTCCTGTCCGGTGAGGTCGACGCATTTCGTACGCTGGTCGGACGGTATCAGCGGCCCCTGTTCGTCTTCGTCGGCAACCTGATCGCCGACTCCTTTTCCGCCTTGCTCTTTCGGATCTTCTCGATGACGGCCTCCCAGGCGGGGATCGCTTCGGCGGGGATCGGCATCGGGGTTAGCGACTCGTGGTTGATCTCCTCGTCGGCCGGGATCTGGCGCAGGCGGAGATTGCGATACCATACCGCGCCGCCATGGTCCTGGAAGAAGAGGCTGCCGCCGCGAAAGTCCATGTCGCTGCCATGGAACTTCAATAGGTCGACGTATTCCTTCATCGCCGGATCGGTGAAATCCAGATCGACGACCTTTCGGCCGCCGAGCCAATGCTGGATGACGCTCCCCTTACAGACGATTCGCCCCATGTTCCACCGGCCGGGCTCTTTCGTCATGTCGCAACACGGGGC
>SDBT01018832.1_pt1 | contig 10839 bp, 12 predicted proteins | sample 2277101 | NCBI WGS metagenome assembly SDBT01 (sample SAMN10404973, study PRJNA504765) | marine sediment metagenome | isolation source: marine sediment core GS10_PC15, 103 cmbsf | place: Arctic Ocean: Southern Knipovich Ridge | collected 2010 | reverse complement strand
GATATTACATAATTCAAATTAATAACACAGGTAAATAATATTAAGTAACTTTTGGAATTCTTCTTGGTAGTGTTGAAACCCTTTGCCAATCTTTTCCATTAGTAACAGATAGTACAATTTCACCTGCTACAAGTTTTCGTGTATTTGGTACGGATACACCTCCTTCACTAACCCAAAACTCTGCATCTGGTGGCTGCTCATTGGTGTTCTCTTTAATACAGGTATAGATAACTCCAGCATCCTTTACAATATTATTTGGAATGTAATCAGTAACACCCGACCAAGTTGTTACATCTGCAATAAGAAGGTCAGAATCAGATATAAGAAATTCCTCTCTAAAATAGACTGTATTTTGTAAATCAAAGTCAGCCACATCATTTTGGGTTAAAGTGTACTGCTCATATTGGAATGTTGATACATCAATATCTGCTAGTGCTGCACGGTTCAACTGCTCAATGTTACTAATATTTGGATAGTCTTTAATTTCAGGGAATATTATTCTGCCAAAAGAGTCATCCTTTGCTATAGCAATAGGAGTTTTCACCCACTGGAAATAATCAAAGTCTCCCACAAATTCCACCTTGGTTGTAACTGTTGTGCTACTAAACATGGAGAATACTGTTGGTTTTATGATATTTTCCCAGAAATCAGGCATATATCTACCATGTTCATCATAAGCACCTTCTAACTGAAATCCCTGCATGACAATTCTGCTGGGGATTAATCTCTCTCTAATTTCCAGTTCAGGGACAAGGATGTTAGTTACAACATTAGATATGCCAAATGGAGACCTTGCTCTATACACTGGAGAAAAGTCACCAAAATTGAATGTCATTCTTTGAATATCACCCAAGAGTCGATATGGTTTGGTATTCTTCCATAAAGTTCCATTACTATCCATGCACCAGTAGGCAGTAGGAATTTGACCAGTAAAGGGAATTCTTGTCCCATCTGCCAATATATCTAATCTATACAGGAATGTAACACCAGTAATTTCCATTAAATCTTCAGAGTCTTCTTCATTCCACCCTGCTCGGCCTGACATTGCCACCCTTTCGTTATACTTGTCAAAGTATGGATGGTCTTCTAACTGAGAAAAAGTCTGCCCACCATATAGTTCCCCAATTTCTTCACTAATTCCATTAAAGGTTGATACTGGAAATGGTGCTGATAGAGTAATCCACCAACCCACATTTGCGTAATATGGTGTTGTGAATAAATTATAAACTGACACTATAGCGTTTATTGCAAATTGGGATAGGAAATCTAATCCACTAACAACTCTTCCTATTAGAGTATCGAGTGTTTTTTTCCATATATCCATCTCATTTATCCCACCATACTCATAGATGATTCGTACAGCAGAATTATCAGTGTAGAAACCACCACCCTTTGCAACGGGATTAATCAATCCATCAATGTTAGTAATGGATGAAGGGGAATGAAGACATTCATTGGCCAAAAATTGCCCATCTAGATTTTTCCAGCCATCAGGAACATTAAAATTTTGTCCTCTCAATCTTCTGTTTGAATTATTGGTGTCTGATGCTGGGAATCTTGAATTTGCTGCAAAAGTAAAATTAAACTCGAATAATCCATCAAATCTAGAAACAGTCTGGTCAAAGTCCTCGTGTTTTTTAATCACGAACCATTTGTTATTGGTAAAGATACATTGATTGTCAGCGTATGGTCTTCCATTAGGGTCATTTCCAGCACCTGTGCCAAAGTTATCAGCTGCAAATGCATCGGCTGGAGCTCCTAAACTTGTATCCACTAGTATTCTAATTCCTTCGAATACTTTTGCGTTGGTTCCAGGGTCACTTCTCCAGAGGTATTTTGCTCTGTCATCTGTTTTGAGTAGAACATCAGTGATACTTCGGAAATGAACCCAGTCTCTTTGAGTCTCTACATCATTTATGAAAATATTATAATCTAACATCTTAGGGGAAGTGGCAGATTCAGGGTCAAATGCAGCTTCAGGATTTGTACATTCATTTCTGTATAGTGTAGCCTTGTCAATAGTGAATTCAGAATATTGAATATTTCCAATAAAATCCTCAGCTGATACAGTCTGCCAATTTGCAGAAGGGGGTTGGTCTCCAGTGACTTGATTTAAGGCCTGAAAAATTATTCCACCTTGGTTAGCATAAGCATCCACGTCATAGGTGATGACATCATCATAAACTTGGTCAATAAATATACGTTGGAAAAATTCCAATCTGGAACGGTATTGGTCTCCTTGTCGGGGTGTTCCACCACTTCCAGGTCTTCCTCTTGCAATTACGGCAGTTCCTGTAAGTGCTTGTTTTATTTTTGCAATGTTTTGAATTGGGTTGTATAATGCATCACCTGTAATAACAATGGTCTCACTGGAAGGATTTGTCCCCTGAGATATGAAATTCACAATCATTGTATTCTTATCAATATCTTCGAAAAGTATTGCAAACCTATCACCACCCCCACCAGCAGCAACAGATTGGTCTGCTAGTTTGATAACTGATTTCATAGCATCCAAACAATTATCAATATATTGAAAGTCCCAAAAGTTGGGATTGTATTCTGGAAGTTCATTTGTGTTTAGACCAATAAATGGCTGGTTGGCACCTCTGGTGTCACTATACACAAGAAAAATTCTTTCAATCATAAGATTATGAGGTTCGGGTGGGTCAAAGTATCCACTAAATGGTGTCACTGCAAAGTTTCTTTCTCTCCCTTCTAATGTCAATGGAAGAAGATATTGAGCTTGTTCAGTAAGTTGTCCCAAGTCTGTCATTATTTCAAAAATTTTTGAATAAAAATCTCCTGTTGCAGAAGTGTATGTAAGGTTAATTCTGTCAAATTGCTTTAAGATTGGAGTAGCCCCACCATTATCATTAGTGATAAAGTCACCAAACTCTGCTTGCAATGTGAAAGCAGCTGTAGAGATTCTGCCATCTGAATACAAATGTGTATCATCCATCCGAAAAACAAAATCTGTTATATCAACAGGAGTTGCATCTTCAAGATATTCTACTAGATAAGTTCCCAATTATTGGAAACCTCCAAGAATTGTGTGATCTCCAAGAAATGATAATGTAATATTATAAACCAATAAAGAGGGAGTGTCTTTGTTTGGAACTTGTCTAAATCCCCCAAACTTGTAACCACCCAATTTTATTGGTTCAGCATCCAAATCTGGGTTATCTGTATTTACTAGTCCAAATCTGCCCTTTCTGAATATGGGGTCATTCGACTTTATGAAAAACATCTGTTGTAATAATTTTAAGAGATTGGTTGTTCGTACTGTTGTTCTGTCTTGAATTATTTGTAATTCCACTGTTGCTCTCCCAGTACCAGTGTCTGGTTCAGTTTTGTCCAGTGCTAAGGCATTAGATGTATCAGTCACTCTTTTCATAAATTCATTAGGAATACAATATACTAATTCAATACCATCTATGTTTGAAATTTTTAGTGTGGAACTTGCAGCATCATTATTAGCTAATGATAATGCATAGTATAATGTAAAATCTTCAAAGGCAGTAGTCATATTTATATTCCGTCTAAGATTCCTAATGAACTTTCCCGAAGGCCAATTCTTGCAGTCCTAGATATATCTGCGTTTAAAAGACTACTCCCCACAAAGTCAGGGTCTCCAACTACATATCCTTTGGTTGTTAGTGTAATTGCTGGGTCATCACCCACAAATCTGCTGTATTGTATCATTCTATCAAACTGTTGGTTTTCTTGTTCATCTAATGAATATCTAAAGTCTTGATTTAGTGGTCCTCCTTTAACCCCCAAAGTATCTACAATAGCTTTGAATAATGCGGGTGAAGCGATTACTGCTGAAATAATTGCAACAACCAAAGCACCGTATGGACCTCCAGCACTCAGTAATTTTACGAACCCACTTTCCATGAATCCATTAGGATTTCTAGCAAAATTTGTAAGTTGACGAATTCCCTGTTTGTCTAAAGTATTAACAAGGTCTTTGATGTTATCAACATCAATATCCAATTCTGTCAAGGCTTCATTAGCAAATTTAGATGAGAACTCATCTACACTGCTTTGTACTTCTTGCTGTATTGTTTCAAATAACTCAGGAGACACGTCACCCCCCAGAGTATCTACTTTTTTTTCTAATGCATCTAGCCTATCTTCTCCTTTTTGACCAAAAAAGTCTGGTCTTTCAGTTTCATCAATCCCAGCAGATAGGTCTCCCTCTACAGTAGATTCTAGTTTAACCTTGATTGTAATTACTGCTGATTGGTCTTCAACATCAGCCATTGTTATTTTCCAACTCCTTTTCTACAATTTTACCAGCTTCAACAGCTAATCTCTTACTGCCAATTTTGTAACCAATCTCCATAACTTCAGTTCTAGGAACACCACTGACGTAATGTCCCTTGGAAAACAATGTATCGCCTTCTTTTTGTCCACCTTGAAAAAATATTGCACTAGGATTTCTTCCTCCTGTTGCTGGAAATGCTAAAACTCCATCAGGGTCTAAGGGTTCTATCCAGTGTTGAGAAGTACCATAGTTGAACCATTTTGCAAGTGGTTCTTCTTGACTTCCCCAAGTGTTAATAATTTCACCTTCATTTCTTCCAGTCTTTACAAATTTTACACCAGCGATAAAGTGCTTGGGCATATTAGCTGCTGCTGCAATTATTCTTATCTCATCAACAATGTAATCATTGAATAAATCTTCCATGTTAGCATCTAAAATTGAGTTGATTTGTTCTTTCAGTTCTTCTTTTTGGGTTGGAATAAATTGGTTAGGGTCTATAGTTACTGGCATTAGAATAATTATGTTGGAGAACTACCCTCATCAATTCTAAGTTTGATTCTTGCAACATAGTCTCCCACCTCACCAGCATCTCTCTCATAGTCTGGTACTGTAGCATTGAATGGTCCAACCACATCATCATTTGCTGCACCAGATAAAGATAAACCTGTAAGTGTAAACTCATCTGTAGTCAATTTACTTCTATCATCTAAATTATTTAGTGCATCAAATATTGTACTCATATCTTTAGTAACTAAACAATCAAATGTTAATTCTATTATACTCCATGAATATTGGTCTCTGGGGCCACCTCTTGTATTTGTACGATGGATGGGGTGTGTCTTTCTTCTTTTAATATTGTGAATAGTGATAATTTCATCCAGTGACCCAGTGTTAATTTCTAGTATTACAGCTTGGGCATTTATCGCATCATCTAAATTACCTATGTCTGGCATGCTTTTTACAGTAAAAGATTAATAATAAAAGTTGTCATTATCTAAGATTCACTCTCTGCTGTGGCCTACAAATCACATTGATTGCCTGTAGTGTGGCATTGTCAGTTCTTAAAATGAATGGGACTGCTATCACATCATTGGTATTTGCAATAAAATCATTCAGGTCATCAGGGTCTCTCATTCGGAGATTCTTTTGATAGATGTCTCTCACAATATTAGATAGTTGTTGGCATAGTTTCATAGAGGCCTCTTTGGTGATTCCCCTGGTAATTATTACATTGTAAAATTCTAATCGATATCTTCTTGGCCCAGCCTCATCAAGTGTATCTCTCCCAATGTGTTTCATTTCTCCAATAGGATTCTTGGAATACCCAACGTAAATTATAGGTACAACACCAATGTTAGGAGACTGGTCAATAGGGGGCTCTTGGGCTAGAATAGTTGTAACAAGATTAAGACCATTAATCGGTGGTTGTACTGCTGCTGGTGGAAATAAGTTAATACTAGCTTTTAGCATTTTGACACCTCTATCTATGAATATGTCTAATTCAGGAGATGTAACAGCACTCATCTATCTCACTTATCCCGAACCGTTTGGGTGGTCAAACAAACCTAATTGGCCATAAGTCTGAGAATATGGTGGGAATCTTTGTCCATAACCATTAGATATCAGTCTTCGTGTGGTTACTTTGGAAGGTTTAGCTTTCAACACACTAGCTATTGCTTCTTTATCTTCTAAGAATAATTTGTCAAAGTTTACAGAATTTCTTGAACCGTCATCAAATTGTTTTAGTCGCTTGGCATACTTTAGTGCCATTCCTTGTGAATAACTAAATTCAGCAGTTGTAGTTGATAATGGTAATTTGTCAGCCCATTTGTAAAGAAATGCAGATACAGCCAAGTTTGCTTGTTCAACATAGTCATTGTATCTTTGTTGTTCATCAGCAGGGAGTGAAGACACTCCGCCGGTAATACCATACCCCTTCACTAACTTGTCAGCAGTGACATATTCTGTTAATGTAAAGGGTTCTGTTTCTTTTCCCATTATTTTCTCATATTCCTCTGATTTTTGATAAAGTTAGGAGTTGGAAATATCACATCTAATGTTGCATTTTCTCTAATGGTATCTCTCTTTGCTAGAAAGAAGAATCGATAAGCATTCTCTAATCCTCTACCACCAATATCATTCTCTGAAACAACTGTGAGAGGTTTACAAGCTAGTGGCTTGTAACCATCATTAGATAAATTGATAAATTCTTTGCAGACACCATGAGACATTAGTTAAAGTGAGTTAAGATTTTATTTAATTATTCCTATGTCCTATCTTTCTCAAGTAGACCTGCTGGCGGTTTAATTAAATCCCTTGCTTCAGTAAGAGTAGTAATATCACCAGAGAAATCAGTGGCTGAACCAATAATAATTCCTTTGAATCCTGCTCTTTTAGTGTTGAAGATTGTAATATCAACATAGTCTCTGTATGCTCCTGCATCAGAGTTGGCTTCTGGTTTTGCCCATGATTCAGTGACCATTGGACCTTCTCCAGTAAAGACAAATCTACTGTTAAAGAAATATGCAATTCCTCTTGGACAGAAAGGTGAGATAGCACATCTAATGCTTCTTGCAAATCCAGGGAATTGAATGAGTCCCCAGTTAGATACATCTTTGTATCCTTGCCATCCGTTAGTGTAAAAGTTTGATTCATAGTTTACAAAGTCAACAGGATTCATAACAATAGAGTCAATTTCACCTCTGGTAGATTGCCAGAATTGGGCGAATAATCCCTCATAGAAGGCTTTAGCGTTAGTATCAGCAGCTGGATAACCACCAGATGTATCTGCTGATGGGTCTGGGATGTTACCACCAGAGTTTACGAAACTATCATCAGTTGCTTGGTCTGGTAGTCTGGATAATGCTAAGAGGGTTAATGCTTCTCTTGCTTGTCTAAGACCATCAGATGCTTGTCTGACATAGATGTTGTAAGGGTCAATGGTTGCTCTGTATCTATATTCTCTAGGAATGATAAAGGCAAACTCATTTCTCTTTGCTAGGAAGAAGTGTGAATCGAAATCAGGTCGTCTATTCTCTACGAACTGTGTTGGTTCGAGTTGTAGGTTTGGAGTACCCCAGTCAGTTTCTGGTTGCTCAGCGTGTAGCTGTGGCAATGCAACTTTGGTTGTAAGTTCATTAATCCAGTATTGAGGATTTGGGAAACCTAGTACATCTTGAATAAATGGAATTTGTGTTAATGGGCCAACTACTTGTGCAGCACTGTCATTTCCTCCTGGAGGAACTGAAGCATTGAACATTTGTGCAGCGATATATGGTGGGAGATTTTGGTTATTTTGGATAAATCCCCCATTTTGGATAAATTCTTCTTTAGATTTTTGTTCAGAATTTGCTATCCATAATTCTTTCTTTAGTGAAGCAACAAACTCAATTTGTGGTTCTCCACCTCTGTAATGGGCATCTGCTGTTGCTGCTTTGAATCCACCCGTCTCAGATTCTACATTTGCTGTAAATCTCATACCATTAGAGTTTGGCATCTTGTAGGTAGCAAGTGATTGACTAGCATAATACAAGTTGGGTTCATCCATACTGAATGGTGAATTAGAATGGTCTCCTTTGAGAATCATACCAAGATAAGGAACATAAGTTTGAGTAGAACCAGAGTGACCAAACTTTGAACGGTCAGTATTGATTTGTGCTACTTCATCAGCAAATGCAATACCATATACTTGTCCAGCCATATTATAATCCCAATCCTGTCATTGCAAAGACTCCAATTTCGTTTAGTACACCTTTTTGTGCAAAGGTATCACCTGAACGTTTAATGTATTTAGCAGAACCACCATTTAGAATAGCATCGAAATTAGAGGTTGCAGTTTCAGAACCAAAGTCTGAACTGGTTGTAACAAATGTAAAAGTTGTTGGGTCAACAATAGTTGCAATGGTAACAGGTACTCCAGTTTCATCTAAACTTGCTGATACGATAGTTACTTTATCTCCTACCTTATACCCATGTGGGTCATCAGTAACAACAGTTGCAATCAATGTTGCTACACTAATGTCACCTTCTACTGTAAGAGAATTTGTAAAACCATATTTGAATACACTAGAACCTGAATCAAAAACTACTAGAATAACTGGTTTGTTTGGTAGACAATCTCCAGCCATTAAAGCATAAACCCAAGAACCATTTCCAAATGCTGCTGCATTAACAACACCATCTGCAATATTTGTAGTGAGAATATCTTCTTGTAATTGTATAGCTTCAGTGTTAGGAATTAATCTCGGTGCAGTAACAGCTGCAAGTTGCCAAAAGTCTGTGCCTTCATCGTAAGTTAGCCAATCACCTTTAACACCAACTTGTTCTCCTTCTAAAAGAGCATTAGTTGTTTTCAAATGTGTTGGGTCTGGAATATCTCCAGGAAGTGGTTCTCCCATTAAGCAGTCTTGCCCTCCAGTAAATCTTTGCTTGAGAGTTTTGCAAATTCGGAAAGACTTGAATTTGCGTTTAATTGGATATTATCATAATTTTGTGGATTAATTGCTTCAGCCATAAAGAATGGTGGTGGGGCAGTTATTGTATTAGTTGGAATATTACCTTGGAATGTTCCTTTACCAAGCATTTTTTCCATATCTTCATACATTTTCTTGGAAGCAGTGAAAGAACCTTTTTCAAGTTCTGCTTTGAGAGCAGCTAATCCTACTGGATTACTAACTGCTGCAACTCGTAAAATTTGATTATCAATATCTATTTTTTTATCTGTAATTATTGCTGCAACCTGTACTTTTTCATCTTTTTCATCCTCAGTCATTGCCTCTTTTTTGTCTTTATCTTCATGGCCATAATCACTCATTGCTTTTTTAATTGCTGCATCTTTCTTTTCAGGGGTATCTTCGTCATTTGCTTTTTTAATTGCTGCTTGTAATGAAGCTCGTTTTGCTTCTTTCTTTTCTTCTTCTTTTTCGTCATTTGCTTTTTTAATTGCAGCAGTTTCTTTTTCTTTGTCAGTCTTATCGTGTTCATTAGCAGTTTTGGCAGTAGATGCAATGAAGGTATCTAATTTAGATTCAAAACTTGTTAATTTACTTCCCATTTCTTCGAGAGTAACACCAGACATCTGTTAAGTGCTACAATGGAGTGCTTATAACACCAAGTTTTTAAGTTATGGTACTGTATGGTACTGTATGACAAACCTAATTCCAGTGATTGGATATTTGAATAAAACACAAAAAGAAAAGATGAATAAGAGAAAAGGGGAATTGGGAATTAGATTCAATAGTGTGTATATCAATATGTTAATTGTAAGAGATTTGAAGCAGAAAAATAAATTCTAGATTTTTTCTTGATACAAATCACTTACATGACCAATTAATATTTCCCCTTCTACCACAGAACAACTAGATTCTTTTTCACTGAAATATTTACAGGTTGAACAATTTGTGGTTTTACTATCAGTGTCTCGATATACTGCTGCTTCTTTTGTTGTTTTTATTTTGGCTGCTGATGCTGTTTTGGTACAACCACACTGGGAATTTATTGCAGTTTGTATGGATTGATTTCTAGCTACAAACACATCCATTTTTCTGGCATTAATCCAATACCCTTCAACTCCACCATGAATATGATATTTCATTCCAAATCTTGCTTTATCTAATACGCTGGCCATCTTTGCTGTTTTAGCAATTATTTTTCTAATTAGTGGGATTTGTTCTAATGCAGGTATTCCTTGAGAAACAAACTTCAAATCAGATTTAATTCCATCACTTGAATGGTCAGCAGTCTTTCCTCCTCCTTCCCTACACATTGAATATGCTATAGCAGCAGATTGTTCGTTAGATATGTTAGGACGTTCATGTTTAATGATTTGAATTTTATTAGATACACAATCACTGGCTGATTCGTAAATAGATTTAGCTGCTGTCATCATTCGTAATCGATGATCACATTCCTTTGCATCTCCTGAACAAAGATATGTCATCTTGGCTTTTTCTTTACCATAAGCTGGGTCTCCAACTATTGCTAGATGGATAGGAATAGTTCTCTCTAGAACATCCACACCATTAACTTTCTTTAGATATTCTGAACCTCTTGGAACAACAGCAGGAGACACATATTGTAGTTCACCTGATTTTATTCTCTCTACTATACTACTATCTGTAATTCGTACATAGACAATAATTTTTTTATTAACTTCATCAATTTCATAATCATAAACTGTTCCTCTGTCAAAGTATTGTTGGGTTGAGAACTTTGGATGCTCCAAGTCTTCTTGTAGTACCAATGGAATTCCAGGAATATCTTTTGCATCTTGTTTTAGACCTTCCCAAGTGGCTTGCCAAGTATTGATATTTACAGTATCATCAATGTAGAAAACCTTTAGCAGAACAACATCAGGCCGAGTATCATCAGTATTAATAATTTCAAAGGACTGTGCTGCACCAACATAGTGATTATGGCCATGTTCAAATAATATGGCTTCATCATTCCACATGAATTGTTCATAATTGTGTGTGTGTTAAAAGTTATGATTACAATCCTGAATCAATAACTGCATTAACAGCAGCTATGGGTGCTTCCAAGTCAGGTATAATCTGGGCCATAATTGCAGC
>SDBT01018831.1_pt1 | contig 10839 bp, 7 predicted proteins | sample 2277101 | NCBI WGS metagenome assembly SDBT01 (sample SAMN10404973, study PRJNA504765) | marine sediment metagenome | isolation source: marine sediment core GS10_PC15, 103 cmbsf | place: Arctic Ocean: Southern Knipovich Ridge | collected 2010 | reverse complement strand
ACGAAAAAGCTGATGCAGATCACACGATATGAAACAATGGATTACATAGAAGGCACAAAAGATTATTGATATTGATAACGCCTCACGTAAAGCCTTCAGGTAACCGGTGGAGCCGTTCGCCGGTTCATTTCTCGAGGGCACGGGATGCTGGATGAGCTGGAAAGCAACTGGCGCAAGGCATAGGGCGTAAGGTGCAAGGAAACGCAAACGGAACGAATAACGATTTCAGCAGGAGAGGTGCGCGATGGACAGGAAGATCCTGGTTGTAGACGACGAACAAGCGATATGTGATGTGCTAAAACGAGCTTTTGAAGCGGCCGGTTACACGGTTTATTGTGCTGAGACCGCAGAATGGGCCAAGGAGGTCGTGAAGCGGGAAGATATCCAGGTTATGTTTCTGGACCTTAAGCTTCCTGGGATGAATGGTGTGGAGCTATGCAAAAAGATTAGACACGACAGACCAAGTGCTGTCATCCTTGCCATGACAGGATATAGCTCGCTTTTTGGACCTGAAGACTGCCGAGAAGCCGGTTTTGACAACTATTTCGAAAAGCCCGTTGAATTGAAAGTACTTTTGAAGGCAGCAAAGGATGCTTTTGAAGAACTGGAGCGGCAGAAACAATAACTGCAGTGTTTCGCATAGTCAGTGCAAAACCGCAAACCCACCAGATTGCCTCCCCCTTGAGGGGGAGGGCTAGGGTGGGGCCTACACTTTCACATCCAGATCCTAGGACAAGAAAGTCTCAACCGGGCTGTAATCATGGAGACATACCCGCATGGAGACATACCCGCAAGGAACATTTCGACATGATTTCTGCAGGTTATGACAACGATGGAGTGTTTGCGTATTCAAATCGTTGTGAACCCCGTGGAAGGTGAAACAAAAAGGAACCTTTTCATGGCCAGAAAGTCGATCCAAGAAGAATTGAGTGAGGGGTTTTTTGGAGAATATTATGAAAACCGGAATACAATTTAGAAGTGTCAGAGCTCGTATGCTCTTCTGGTTGCTTGCTATAGCACTGGTGCCTTTGGTCATTGTTGGTATGATTATCTATATGCAGAGGGCCAGTTCTATCAAGCATGAGGCTTTCGACAAGCTCACGGCGATCAGGGATCTCAAAGTTGAACAGCTCAATGCCTGGCTCGATGAAAAGGTTGGTAACGTCAAGACTATTTCCCAGGACTTTGAGATAAGAGGCTTGGAACAAAGAATACACGAGAAACAGAAGATTCAAGATGGCACTGAAGCTATATCAATTGCCAGAAAACTGTTGGATCGCTACCTTGAAAATTACGGAGACTATCATGAACTTTTTGTTATCAATCCCATCTCTGGCATTGTTGAAATATCCACGGACCAGTCACACGAAGGAAAAGACGAGTCAAAAGATCTTTTCTTTACCCAACCTTTGCAGACGAGAGAGGTGTTTGTAAAAGATATCTATTTTTCCAAAACACTCAATGCGCCGTCCATGTCATTTTCCATTCCCATATTCTGTCTCTCCCACAGTGGTGAGCACATAGCTGGGATACTGGTTGCCCGTGTTGATCTCAAACATTCACTATATGCTTTGCTCCTGAACCGTAGCGGCATGGGGCAAACAGGTGAAACGCTCATTGTTAACAAGGACGTATTGGCCCTAAATGAATTGAGATGGTATGAGAACGCTCCTCTCAAGCTAAAAATTCGGGCCAAACCAGCCTTTAGGGCCTCGCAAGGAGAATCAGGCATCACCGAGACCGCCGACTATAGAGATGAACAAGTGCTTGCAGCCTTCACAAATATTGCCGGGATCAAGTGGGGTTTTGTGGCAAAGCAGGATCTAAAAGAAGTCTACGCACCCATCCGAGTATTGTTTGGGAATATTTTGATACTGCTTGTGATTTCTGCAGTGGCCGTTTTTTGGCTAGCGATTTTTCTGGCAGGGAATCTTTCACGGCCAGTTCTTGAAATGGCAGAGGTTTCAAAGAAGATCCAGGGAGGCGACATCTCAGCCCGGAATAGCATTCAGAGTACTGATGAACTGGGTTATCTGGCAGACAGTTTCAACAACATGGCAGATTCGATATCATCCCAGATCGTTACGATAAAAAAAGCAGGAGATGACCTGCGCAAGGAAAGAGATACCCTTGAAGGGCGCGTTCAGGAACGAACGTTGGCTTTGCAGCAAGAGTTGGAAGAGCGCAAACGAGCCGAGGAGGCGCTGCGGGAGAGCGAGGAGCGCTTTCGCTTGTTGGTGGAGGGCGTGACGGACTACGCGATTTTCATGTTGGATTCCGAGGGACATATACTCAGTTGGAACACCGAGGCCGAACGTATTAAGGGGTATCAGCAGAACGAAATTATAGGGCAACATTTTTCCTGCTTCTATCCTGCCGAAGACATCGAGGACGGCAAACCCCAACGAGGACTGCGAATAGCCACTACCGAAGGTCGGTTCGAAGAAGAGGGCTGGCGTTTGCGCAAAGACGGGTCTCAGTTCTGGGCAAGTGTCCTCATCACTGCCCTACGAGATGAAGCAGGACAACTTCGCGGCTTTTCGAAAGTGACCCGTGACATCAGCGAGCGCAAGCAGGCAGAGGAGGCGCTTGGGGAGAGCGAAGAGGACGCCCGAAGCATGAGCATGGAGTTGGCTCTGAGCCTATCCGAGGTTTTCGAAGCACTGAAAGAGATTTCTTCAGGAAATCCCGAAGTAAGAATACCTGAGACCTCGGGAATCGAGTTGGTGACTAAATTAAAACATATGGTCAACCTGACCGCCGAGGAACTCGCAGAGATCGTTGACCTGTCCCATGAGTTTGCTATGGGCCTTGCTGAGCACTTCGATGTCTTGCATCGGGTCTCAAAAGGTGACCTGGATGCGCGGATATCTGGAACTTCACAAGTGGAGCTATTGGAATCTCTGAAGGAAGTAACAAACCAGATGGTTGAGGATGTATCCGCCGAAGTGGCCAAGCACGAGCGAATGGAAGAGGCGCTATCAAAGTCACGGGATTACTTGGATGGAATCATAAACGGAATATACGAAGGGCTTTTGGTGATCGATCGCAATTTCATCATCAAAGACCTGAACGAACCATTTCTAAAGGAACACGGCAGTGTTCGGGAGGACATAATCGGTCGTCCCTGCTACGAAATAACCCACAAGGCCAACGAGCCGTGTTCAGGTTCTGATCACCGGTGCCCTGTAAGGGAAGTGCTCGATACAGGTAAGCCGGTACGAGTGGAGCATATTCATGAGGACCGCAGTGGCCGAAGACTGATTGTCGAGCTTTATGCGGTTCCACTACTCGGTGCGGATGGAAATGTCGAGCATGTGGTAGAATTATCTCAGAATATTACTGAACGCAAGAAGGCGGAAAAGGAAAAAAAGAAGCTTGAAGCCAACCTTCAGCGTGCTGAGAAGATGGAGGTAGTTGGCACATTGGCAGGAGGAGTGGCTCATGATCTTAACAATATCTTAGGGGGTCTTGTAAGTTACCCAGACCTGTTATTGATGGATCTCCCTAAGGACAGCCCTCTAAGGAAGCCAATCTTGACCATACAGGAGTCGGGACAAAAAGCGGCAGCCATTGTCCAGGATCTGCTGACTCTGGCAAGAAGAGGAGTGGCTGTCTCGGAAGTTGCGAATCCAAATGACATAGTCACAGAGTATTTGGCATCTCCTGAGCATGAAAGACTGAAATCGTTTCATCCACGTGTTCAAGTTGAAACCCGGCTTGAAACAGACCTACTGAATATTTTGACTTCACCGGTTCATTTATCAAAGACTATCATGAATTTGGTGTCTAATGCAGCTGAGGCGTTACCTGATGGAGGCAAGGTCACCATATCCACAAAGAACCAATACATCGACAAACCAGTACGAGGTTATGACGAGGTGAAAGAAGGTGACTATGTGGTCTTGACGGTGGCTGATAATGGGACAGGGATCCTTGCCAGGGACCAGCAAAGAATATTTGAGCCCTTCTATACCAAAAAGGTGATGGGGCGAAGTGGAACGGGCCTTGGGATGGCTGTCGTGTGGGGCACGGTGAAGGATCACAAAGGATATATTGAGCTCAAAAGCACTGAGGGAAAAGGCACGACCTTTGACCTTTATTTTCCAGTGACAAGAAAGGAACTAGGAAAAGAGAAGGCCCCTACGTCAATTGAAGAGTTTCTGGGAAATGGCGAAACGATCCTGATAGTAGACGACGTCCACGAGCAAAGAGAAATCGCATCTATGCTATTAACCAAATTGGGATATTCCGTTCACACTGTCTCAAGCGGAGAAGAGGCTGTTGAATATGTGAAAACCAACTCTGCAGACCTATTGGTTCTGGATATGATCATGGATCCTGGCATTGATGGTCTTGATACTTACAAGAAGATTCGAGAACTGTACCCAGAACAAAGGGCAATCATTGCAAGCGGCTTTTCTGAAACACGCCGCGTCAAGCAGGCTCAAAAACTGGGCGCAGGGCAATACATCAAGAAACCATATACGTTAGAAAAGGTCGGGGTGGCTGTGAAAGCTGAATTAGACGCATGAAAGTGTTCGGATTCAAATCATTGGCACATTAGTACAAGACCACAGGAAAAGGAACTTTGTCGTGGCCAAGAAACCCACTTATGAAGAATTGGAGCATGGGGTTAAAGACCTGGAGAAGAAGGCTGTTGAGCGCACGGGCGCGGAGAAAGGGCCGCGAGAGAATGAAAGAATGCTTTCTCAAATCCTTCAAGGAAGTTCTATACCAACATTTGTAATTGATAAAAAGCACACGGTTACTCACTGGAACAAGGCTTGCGAGAACCTCACAGGCATTTGGGCAAACGAAGTAATCGGAACTCAGAAACAGTGGTTGGCCTTCTATGGCGAGGAAAGACCGGTTATGGCTGACCTTGTAGTAGATGGCACGTCACAAGAAGAAATAGTCAGGTATTACGGCCACAAATATCGAGAATCAGCTGTCACGGAGGGAGCATACGAGGCTGAAGATTTCTTCCCCGAACTGGGGGAAAAAGGCAAATGGCTTTTCTTTACCGCAGCACCATTGAGAGACGTTAAAGGCAAAGTTGTTGGGGCCATAGAAACTTTGCAGGATTTAAGCGAACACAAGCGGGTGGAGAAAAAACTTCTTGAGACTGAGGAGAGATATGGCGCAGTATTGGAGGCATGTCCAGACCCTGTTGTTGTGTATGACATGGCGGGAAATGCTGTCTATTTGAATCCGGCTTTCACAAATGTTTTTGGGTGGCAGCCAGACGAGCTCTTGGGCAGGAAGATAGATTATGTCCCGGAGGAAAACCGGTCTGAAACCCAAATGATGATTGACAAGGTGCTGGCGGGACAGAGTTTCTCTGGGATTGAAAGCTGCAGATACACGAAGCAAAGAAACATTGTTGACGTCAGTATAAGCTCGGCCACCTACCTTAATCGTGATTGGAATCCAGAGGGCAGTGTCCACATTTTACGAGATATTAGAGGTAAAAAGAAAATGGAAGCCCAATTGCAGCAAGCCCAGAAGATGGAAGCCATTGGCACCTTGGCTGGAGGGATTGCACATGATTTCAACAATATCCTTTCGGCCATTACGGGTTTCACGGAGCTTGTGCAGATGGACGTTCCAGAGGGTAGCGAAGCAAAGGCCAATCTGGCCGAGGTACTCAAGGCCGCAAGCCGTGCAAAGGATCTGGTGAAGCAGATACTTACTTTCAGTCGACAGAGCGAAGGCAAGCAAAAACCGTTACGAGTTAGCCTCATTGCCAGAGAAGCGCTCAAACTGCTGAGGGTATCGATACCCGCGACTATCGAAATTCGCCAAGACATAAGCAAAGATTCCGGCACGGTACTGGCTGACGCTACCCAAATTCACCAGGTGTTGATGAATCTTTGCACCAATGCAGGCCACGCCATGCGAGAAAACGGAGGTATACTGGATGTGAGCCTGTTGAATCTGGATCTTGATGCCAATGCGGTAGCCCAATATCCAAATCTGAAATCTGGGCCGTATGTGAGGCTCACTGTGAGCGATACGGGTTGTGGTATGGACGACACGGTCAAGGAACGAATCTTTGATCCATTTTTTACGACCAAGGCGCATGGTGAAGGCACAGGCATGGGTCTTTCCGTAGTGCATGGGATTGTCAAAAAGCACGGTGGAAATGTCGCTGTCTACAGTGAACCAGGTAAGGGCACAACATTTCATGTGTATCTGCCCCGCATAGACACTTCCCCCACTGTGAAAGATACCGCATCCACTGAGCCACTCCCGACAGGTAATGAACATATTCTGTTCGTTGATGACGAAGCACAGGTCGTTGATATGGGGCGACAGATGTTAGAACGTCTCGGCTACCATGTGACGGCCCGGACCAGCAGCGTGGAAGCATTGGAGGCGTTCCGTGCGCAACCAGAAGACTTTGATCTTGTTATCACCGACCAGACCATGCCCAACATGACAGGCACCCAGTTGGCTAAGAAGTTGTTGGCGATAATGCCTGGTATTCCAATTATTCTTTGCACAGGATTTAGTGAGGTGGTTTCGGAAAACACAGCCAAGGCCATGGGCATTCGGGAGTATGTCATGAAACCTGTTATCCAGAGCGAGATAACCAAGACCATTCGAAAAGTGCTGGATACAAAATAGGCTCAGTCTATTGCTAACTATTTATGGGGGTTAGAACCTTTCTCTCATTTCCTCTTTGCGCGCGCCCTTAGTTTGTCGGCCTTGACAGGGAATAAGAATGATGTATAATGCTGATGTATACAGCATTGGAGGTGTGGCATGGTACGAACGCAGATATACCTGACAGAGCGCCAACGTGACGAACTTGCTGCTATGGCCAAGACCGTGGGGAAGAAACAGAGCGAGCTCATTCGAGAGGCCATTGATCGCCTCATCGATCACACGGGCCGCAGTCGGCGGGAGGCGGTATTGCGCGAGGCTGCCGGAATCTGGAAGGACCGTAAGGATCTTCCTGACTTCAAGGCAACGCGGGCCGAATGGGACAGGAACTAATCATGGCAGGGTCAATCCTTCTCGACACAGATATTCTTGTTGATTTTTTCCGCGGCCACAGTAAAGCGGTGGCCTTCGTTAACGCCCACTCTGCTCAGATTATCCTGTCATCCATCGTCGTTGCGGAGTTGTACGCCGGAGTGAAAGGAGATGCAGAACAAGCTGTTCTGGAGAGCTTTGTCTCCCTCTTTCGTGTTGTCCCTGTAAGTGCCGACATCGCGAAGGCTGGAGGGCTCTACAAGCGCGATTACGGCAAGTCGCACGGCGTCGGACTTGCAGACGCCATCTTGGCTGCTACCGCTGGAACCGAGAATGCGGAGCTGAAGACCCTCAACACCAAGCACTACCCTATGTTGAAGGGCCTCAGGCCAGCCTACAAGAAGTGATGGTCTCGTAAAAAGCCCGAATTAGACGGCAAAGCAAAAAGCTCCAAGTTCAAGGCGCAGGCCATTGCCATTGAAGATTGTCGATTGAAGATTGTGCTGTTGAAGACGAAGGCTGCAAAACACTATACCGTATTCTTTTTTGTGTTTTCGTGGTTATTTCTTCCGCTTTTCGTTGTTGAAAGAACAATCGTCAATCCTTAACGGGCACTGTCAGGTGTTCGTTCAGAAATGGTAGATTTTGGTCCGAGGCAAGGCCGCACAAGGGTTTTCGCCGCAGGCGTAGCAGGGCTACGTCGAGGACGGAAGCCCACGGAGAACGCCGCATCGGGCCAAAATATGCCATTTGTGGATGGACACTAATTAAACAAACAAAGGGGGTACCCATGTCGAAACAAAGATTGGCTGGAGCCCTGATCATAGTTGTAATCATAGCTGTTGGAACTTGGGTTTGGCGTACTCAAAACTCCGTCGAGAAAAAAAACAGACATCTCAATAAACTGACCATTGCAACCATATCCCCGTCATTTACCAGTTATTCCGTTTATGTGGCCAAAGAAGAAGGTTTCTTTGAAGACCAAGGATTGGATGTGACATTGCAACCATATCCTCATGGAACAGCAACCCTCAATGCGCTGGTTGAACGAAAGGCTGAATTCGCAACTTGTTCCGAGACTCCGTTCATGCACGCTATTTTAAGAGGCGCTGAAATATACGCCTTGGCTACAACAGTGACTGCCGAAAAACATCTAGCTATAGTTGCACGAAAAGACAAAGGCATCTCTGACCCCAAAGATCTGAGAAATAAAACGATTGGAGTGACACTCGGAACAAACGGGGAATACTTCATGGAGTCAGTTTTGCTGTTGAATGGACTTTCACGAAATCAAGTGAAGGCCGTGCATCTCAAACCTGGCCAAATGTTTGATGCCCTGATAAATGGGGAAGTAGACGCAATTGCCACATGGAATCCTCAAATGTACAAAGCGAGAAAAGAGCTGGGTGATCAAGGTAGTACATTCTACGCAGAGGGGTTATATGCCCCCTTTTTTGTTATTTCGGCACGACAAGACTACGTGCATGACAATGCCGATGTAATAGAAAGGGTTCTCCGATCTCTGAGAAACGCATCAAGGTTTATCCAAGATAATCCAGATAGATCTCGAAAAATTGTAGCTCAACATCTTAATATCGACGAAGCTCTGCTCAGTGAATTAACCGCGACCTACCGTTTCAAGACGTCCCTGGATCAATCCTTTCTGCTAACACTTGAAAATCAAGCGAGTTGGGCGATCAGAAACGAGCTTACAAAACAAACAACGATCCCCAATTTCTTGAATTCAATATATCTTGATGGATTGGCCAAGGTAGGACCTCGCGGTGTAACTATTATTCGATAGAGGGAAGCCAAATGAAGATCAACACAAAGTTTCAACTGATCACAGTATTTTCTGTTGTCATGGTGCTGGCAGTGGGTTCTGTCCTTTATTATTCGCATCGGCAGTTGGAAGAGGCCGTCCAGGCAGAGACAACTATATCTCGGATGGTACAAGGTGTTTTTCAGCTCACTCTCCTTACCAATGACTATTTGTTGCATCATTCGGACCGCGCACAGGACCAATGGCAATTGAGACATGCCTCTCTTTCAAAGCTTGTTCGAAGTCAGAGATTCTCAGACCCTGGTGATCAAGTTTTGTTAGAGGAAATACAAGGCAACCATGACAGGCTGCGAACCATCCTTGACAAACTCATGGGAAGCTATGGGAGCAGAGGCAATCCTGACAAAAGGACTCCTGAATCTCAAGAGTTGGAAAAGCGATTAGTCGACCAGTTGTTTACAACAACTCAAGCCATGGTTTCCACTGCGGGGCAGCTGTTGGAAAAAGCACACAATGCAGAAATAGTCGCCGAACGAAATAATAGTTATGTGATTTTGGCCCTGGTTCTCATCATGGCAGTGATGATAGGCTGTAACTCACTCTTTGTGAGGAGGACAATCATAAGACCTATCTGCAAATTGCAGGATGACACTGGCATTATAGGAGAGGGCAACTTGGACCACACAGCTGCGACAGCTGAAAATGATGAGATCGGTGAGTTGTCCAGGGACTTTGATCGAATGACTACGAGCCTAAGACAGATTACCGTTTCAAGAGAGGCATTAGTTAAAGAGATCACCGAACGCAAGTCGGCGGAGGAGGCGCTTCGGAACAGCGAGAACAGGCTTAGAGACTTGAGGGAAAGTGTTCCCGTTGGCGTTTCAATAAGCTCTCCTGAGGGCGACGTTACTGAGATCAATTCGGCTGTATTAAAGATATTTGGTTACCACTCAAAGGAAGAGTTCTTGAAGATACCTGCTTCTGCTCACTACCACGACAAAAAAGACAGAGAGCGTTTTGTTGACCTCCTGAAAAAGGGTTTGGCTAGAGATTTTGAGGCAAAGTTCATCCGTAGGGACGGTACTGTATTCTGGGGCTCCATTACTTCGTTACCCCGAACTAGCTCAACAGGGGCAATTCAGTATATCAATACATTTCAGGACATCACAGATCGCAAGCGGGCGGAGGAGGAGGTCGAGAGTCTGGCAAGATACCCAAGGGAAAACCCAAACCCTGTGCTTCGTGTCTCAAAGGATGGCACCGTCAACTACGCCAACAATGGTAGCTTGCCCTTGTTGGATACCTGGGGATGTCAAATCGGCCAACCTTTGCCTGACGACTGGTGCAAATTAGTCGCAGATGTTCACGGTTCCGGCTCAAGAAAAAATGCTGATATTGAGTGTGGAGATACGGCATTCTTATTAACGTTTGCCCCAGTAGCAGACGCTGACTACGTCAACGTATATGGACTCGATATTACCGAGCGCAAGCGGGCGGAGGAGGCGCTGCGGGAGAGCGAGAAGCGATACCGGTCCTTCGTCCAGAACTTCCAGGGCATAGCCTTCCAAGGCCAAATGGACTTCACTCCGGTCTTCTTCCACGGCTCCGTCAAGGAGATCACCGGTTACACGGAAGAGGAGTTCACCTGCGGGAGACTGAGGTGGGACCAGGTCATCCACCCGGACGACCTTCCCGCGGTTTACAAAACCGCGGAGCAGGTGATCACGGTCCCAGGCCATTCGGCCGACCGGGAGTACCGCATTATCCGCAAGGACGGCCAGGTAAGATGGGTCCGCGAGCTCATCCAGAACATTTGCGACGACTCTGGCCGACCCTCCTTTGTCCAGGGGGCGCTCTACGACATCACGGACCGCAAGCAAGCTGAGGGCCAAATCAAGGCATCGCTCAAAGAAAAAGGGGTGCTTCTCCAAGAAGTTCACCACCGGGTCAAGAACAACATGCAGGTCATTATGAGTCTGCTCAGGCTTCAGGCTGATAATATTGGTGATGAGAAGTATGCTGACTTGTTGAAAGAGAGCCAGGATCGGATCAGATCAATGGCCCTTATTCAC
>SDBT01018830.1_pt1 | contig 10839 bp, 23 predicted proteins | sample 2277101 | NCBI WGS metagenome assembly SDBT01 (sample SAMN10404973, study PRJNA504765) | marine sediment metagenome | isolation source: marine sediment core GS10_PC15, 103 cmbsf | place: Arctic Ocean: Southern Knipovich Ridge | collected 2010 | reverse complement strand
ATTTCGGATATGGCGTCCTCGGAGAGGCTCATGTAATTGTGAGCTTCCCGCTCTTTGAGGAGAGCGGCCAGGTCCTGGTTGAGGGAGTGTATCCTGTCCCTGGTCTCCTTTATCTTTGACTCGATTTTCATCGCCATAGTTCGTTGCGGCGCTTGTAGTTTATAGGCGTTTATTATTATGGACGCGCGTCAAATAGCGTTGAAAACCCTTTTCTTGGGACCCGGTAGCTGTTATTGAGATTGAAGCGCATCGGACTCATCGTTAACCCGTACGCGGGCCTGGGGGGCAGGGTCGGCCTCAAGGGCAGCGACGGCGTCGAGACCCGTCGGAGGGCCCTTGAGTTGGGGGCCGTCCCTCGGTCACCAGCCCGCACCGTTGAGGCCCTACGAGAGCTGGAGGGACTGGACGGGTTTTTGATCATAACCTATTCTGGTGAGATGGGTGAGGACGAGGCTAGAGATGCGGGGTTTGAGCCTGAGGTCATCGGGGCTACATCCGGCGAGACCAGCGCGTGAGATTAAGCATTACACAGGCCCTCGCGCACCCTTACTTCCAAGGCATCAAGATACAAATTTATTGGCTGTGTATTAGATGCTTTTTATCAAGCTTTAAGTAATACCAATGCAAGATTATACCAAGATGGTGAAGGAAGTTATGAATGGAATGAGATTCTATGTGAAGAATTAGAATTACTTAATACCCAGAATCCCAAGAATCAGAACGAAGGTGATAAGATTGACTAAAGAAGATAAAATTGCTAAAAAAATAAGTATCGATTTAAAATATCCTAAATGGGATAAAGATAGAGAGTTCTGGAAATGTAGTTGTGGTAAGCAAATGATTCAACTTCCTTTCAAAAGATGGAAAGAAGATGTTGTGAATAGGATGTATAGATTGAGATTACGGGAGGTCAATAAGAAAGCAGAGGAAATATTTGATGAGATTGAGGATTGGCTTTCAGCAGAAGGGGAAGAAGATTGGAGAGCATGGGACTCAGATTACTTAGACAAATATGACCAGTTAAAGGCAAAACACCTTAATACCCCATCTCCAAAACAAACGAATGAGGTGAAGAAATGAGGTTTTGTAATATATGTCATAGAGTATATCAAACAAAAGTAAAGAAATGTAGGAATTGTAGAAATACTTTTCTTATTGATGTTGTCGAAGCAACAGCTAAATTTAGTAGTATAAAAAACAGATGGGTTTTAGAATTATTAGGTGAGTGGGGTAAGAGGAAATGACTAAAGAAGAACCAAAGGAAAAAAAGAATCTATGTGATAATTGTAAAAACCAAATGTTTTGAATGGACTTTGGAGAAAATAAAGTATTTTGCACTATAACTCAAACTAGAAGATTCGCAGTAACTAAATGCTCTCACTTTGAAGAAGCTCCTAAGTCTTGGGCAGAACAAAGTGTGAAAGCACAAGAGTTAGTAAAGAAAGGCAAACCACCTAGAAAGCAGCCTAAGAAGAAAGAAAGCGGTAGTTTCCTAGGTTTTCCAGATACACAAATGAGGTGATTGAAGTATGATAAAAGAATTAATAGTAGGAGTAACTGAAGGAATTAAAATCCAAGAGATAAAAGATTTGCTTGGAACAGAAGATGTAAGACCATTTGATTCAAAGAAATTAATAGAAAAGGCACATCAGGAAGCACATATGTACAACGCTCTACAAGAAGTGCACGATTGGATAGATTGGTTTGAGAAGGAACTTAATTCACAAAAGTAAATAAAATGGGAGAAAACCACGATTTAGAAATAAAGAAAGCAGAAGACCACGCAGAATGGTATTCAGAAATGCTAAAACAGATAGCTAAGAAGGTTTACAAAGATGCCTTTATTCACGGATATAAGCATGGTTGGGATGATTATGAAGCAGGACATGAATAGTCCTTAATACAACAAAGCAGAATTGGAGGTATTTAATATGGAATGTCAGATATTTTTTACTGAAATGGCATCTTTAATTGGTGTAATGTTTATAATATTTGGAATTGGGTATTGGATGGGAAGAACACATAAAGTTCGTTAAACAGAATAAAATGGAACAAGTAATTGAAATTTATAGCCATAAGGAAAAGGAAGTAATTGGATATTTATATCCAAAGAGTTTTGAGATTGAATTGAAATTAGGATATGAAGATAGGTTTTTATCAGTTTTAAATCAATTGGCAAATAAGGTTAATACGCAAGATTAAACAAAAAAGAACAATGAACATCTATAATCAATATCAAGAATCAGCAAAAAAAGAACTAGACAAAGATTTAGATAACTATAGTGAAATAGTCTGCTGGAACAAAACCAAATATGAACATAGGTTAAGTTTTATGTTAGATTTAGCAAAGAGATTAGACTTTTCAACTGTATTAGATGTAGGTTGTGGAAGTGGAATTTATATCAAGAAACTTAAGGAGTTAGGATTAGATGTGAAAGGAATAGACTTTTCACCTAATCAAATAAAGAATTGTGAAACATTTTTTAATTTAAAAAAAGACGTGAAAGTTGGGAGCATACTTGAGATTGAATATAAAAATAATAGTTTTGATTTAGTATTTAGTATGGGGACACATTTATTGGTTGAAGATATATCTCAAGCAATAAATGAATTAGTTAGGGTTTCAAAAAAATATATAGTTATAGATATATCCAATGCTACATTTTTATTTAACAAAGACAAAACAAAAAAGAAATGGACTAGGAAATATATATCTAACTTATTGAAAAATAATGATTTAAAGAAAGTTTCAGAACAAAAGTTTGCAATACATAAAGCATTAAATAAATTAACTCAATCTAAATTATTAGGTTGGACTAATCTATTCAATGAATATTCAATAATAGTGCTTAAACGTAATACGCAAGATTGATGAGCTATGGATTAGAGGAACAAATGACACAAAGTCAGGTTTATGAAATCTTTAAAAAGAATCCGTATTTTGAATTCAAAGCAGAAGATTTACGTCAGGAACTTTTGTCCGAAGGACAAGAATTAAACATACAAAGTTGTTACAATAACATAAGCAAATTAGAAAAAGCAGATTATATAATAAAAACAAAAAGAGGGTGGTATTATGGATCTAAAAGAGAAGACAAAGCTATTGAAAGAATATTGCAAAGCTGTAACACAAAACTACATGAAACTAGGAGAATTACTAAAAGAAATAAGAGACAAGAGATTATACGAAGAATCTCACGAAAACTTCACAGAATACTTAAATGGCAATGACTTTGAGTTTACCAGACAATATGCTTATAAGTTAATTAAGGTATTTGAAGAGTTCGGAAATGTAAACTCGAGTTTACATTTGACTAAACTACTTGCTTTAACTCATGTCTCCGACAAAGAAGAAAGAGAGGAATTACTTGAAAGAACAAAAGATATGTCTGTTTCTGAGACAAAACAAGAAGTAGATAACATAAACACAGAGTATCTAGCTAAAAAGAACATAAGAGCTGAACAACGAGAAGATGGAGACTTGTTGACGAAGTCAGACAGTCATTTAGATAAAGGAAGAAGAATAGCAAATGAAATACTCGAAATGTCTAATTTTGTCATAGTTCAAGTAGAGACTTGGATTAAAAGGGTAGATGAATGGAATAAAACCTATGGCCAAAAGTTTCCTGTTGAATTAGATAAACTAAAAGGAGCTATACTTGTTAAATTAAAAGAGGTGAAGGAAATATGAAAGAAACAGATATATTTAAAGGATTAATTAAAGAACAATGGCCTAAAAGCCCAGTTCCACTTAGAGCATTTTGCATAAGTAAAGCAATGGAATCAATGGGAGTTGTGATTCCTTGGGTAAGTGAAAGTGGAAACAGACAATTTGAATTAATAATGGAAAGGGCAAGAATAATATATAAGTTTTGTTACAAAAAGAGGTGAAAGAGATATGGTTGATAAAAACAAATATATTAATGAAATGATGAAAGATACTAAGGATAAATTCTATTATAAACGAATAGGTAAATGTGATTATAAGAAATGCCAAGCTGCTTGTTGTAGATTTGAATGTGTTGTTGGAGAAAAAAAGAAGCATAAGGCACAATATCTTAATGCTTATTCTCCTTTTGGAGTGACTGATATAAGGCATATAAATGGCTATGATGTCTATATTAAGCCCAAATGGTGCGATAAAATCGCTTTAAATGGTAAATGTAAGTTACATAACAATAAAAGGCAACCAAGAGTCTGTAAGTTCTTTCCCATGGTTCCTGAAGATGGAATGTATATAGCGCTTAAACAAGTTTGTGGATATAAATTCAAGAAAATAAAGAATAAAAATTATATGCCGAAGGCAAAGAAGGTGAATTAAAATGAATGAAGAAAAGACATTCTTAGATTCCCATCCGAGTTTGAAAGGTGATATTATTAAACCTGGACAATACCTCAAAAATCCAATCAGCAGTGGAAAAAACATAAAAATATTTGGCACTGAAGAAATCCACGAAACACAACTAGATAAACAAATGATTAAACAACTTCCAGATGGGGATTTTATTATAAAATTACCAAAAAATAGTACACAAGAACAAATGCATCATTTCATTAGAGGTTTAACCAAATCTGGAAGCAAAAGAAAAGGCAAGATATATGTGACTAATCAAGATTTCAAAATAGCATTATTAGATGAAATAAGTCCTTATATCATGAAACAGAAAGTTAAGGAAGCATTTGAACCTACAAAGATAAAATCATTATTAATGGGTTCCCCTTTTGATGAACATCCTAAGATAATCCAACGAATACTTAAAGAAGAATTGGGCCTTTAATGTGCGAAGCACATAAAATGATAAACTATGAAGAATCATTAGAACGCTTTTATCAAGTAGATATGCTAAATAGTAAAGGTTTAAAAGATTATGTTAAAATCTTAAGATCTAAGATAACTCAGTTAAAATTAGAAAGAATTTAAGATGGATAAAGTTGTGAAAAAGAACAATCTACAGAAGGAACAAGATGCAGTAATTGTGCGAAAGCACGAAGAGAATATGCAAATAAATATAATAAAGAAAAAAAATAAGGTATTAAACCTTATTAGAAGCGTATTCTCTTACTTCTATGGCAGTATCTATTTTTACTTTAAAAGCTTCTTTGTTTTCAAAGTTGCCATATACTTTGATAGCACCACCTTTTGATGGTGTTCCGATTTCTAAACTATCTGGATTATCATTTATAATCCTTTGAATTGTTGTTGTTTCCAATTTTATCATCTCCTTCCTTTTTAGGAATGTGATTTAGGAAAAGGGTTTAGAATAACTTTCATTCCAGAATTTAGGCAAATTAAACGTATGCTTTCTGTTTAATTCATTAAATTTTCTGTTATAAAACACAAACTCATTCTTTTTTATATTATCACAATAACCTTCTGGTGTTAGAGTAGATAATTCATTTATTATTTGTTTTATCTTAGACCCTCGTTTAATCATCTGATAGTCTATTCTTTTTATTATATAAGTACTGATGTAAAATTCTTCACTTGCAGTAATATATCTAGTATCTGAAGTAGAAAGGATTAAGGTAACTTCTCTTTGCCTAGCTAAGCTAAGTAACTTATTTAACACAATAGATCCTCTTCTTTCGTATTTAGGAAAAACAATCTGAGGCTCATCTATCCAAAGGACTATACCTTGAAGATTCTCTAGTTCGTCTATTGAATACATATTCTTATAGCCTATTTTAGTTATCAACTCAGGTTTAGGGTGTCTAAATACATAAATGGGCTTGAATCTCTTTAATCTTTCTAAAAACCAATAAGAACAAGCTGTTTTTCCTTCTCCTGTGTCTGCAGACACAAATATAGTCTTTAAATTTTCTATTATTTCTTTAGAAAAAGCTATTTTATGAGGAGATGGTTTACCTATTTCGTATTCATTATTTCTTTTGACTTGTTCTTTTAGAAAAGTACCATTATTTACTAAAATCTTTAGTTTTTCTTCTAAAATATTAATATTCTCTTCATAAGTGATACTTGAATCTATTTCTGATTCTATATCAAACAAATCTGAATCAAGTTTATGCTTATAACACCATTTATTATACCAACCTAATATTTTCTCTTTCATTTATTCCACCTCAACTAGTTTAAATCATCCCCTTTAGAATACTTAAGTAAAACTAGTTTATGATTCTTCAAGGCAATTCCTATATAGTTATGACCTTCTTTTCTTTTTATCAAATCACCAATTTCTATTTCATTTGCGTCTGTCTTACCTAATTCTATCTTCATTTCTTCACCTTCCCTAAGCAGTCTTTGCTACTTAGGTATAAAGGAAGTTGTGAAACGTAGTTTCACATACTATTCCATAAAGGACTTAAGCTCTTCCTCAAATCCTTTACTCATATTACATAAGATAAATCCTTTTCGTATTAAGAACACCTTACGCAATAACTTAACTCCTCTTCCTATCAATCCGATTCTTCCATATGTTCTTATTGTCATTTTTACTCACCTCTTGTTATACTACATTACTATGATACTACACATACATACAATATATAATATATATATTATAAAATAAAATATATATTATACAATATATGCCTTTTCCTAGTATAAATATGATTTCTTTGCATACTCATATAATACATTGTATCATACTACTATATAAATACTATTGTTATATAATAATATATATCATACACTATATAATATACTATATTACTATCATATAACATAGTAGATTACATAGTATATTATGTAGCATATTACTATGAAGATATACTATACTCATATGATACTATATATAGTATTATATATAATACATCATATACTATATTGTTACTACTAGAAGATTATGACAATATTGTATTTCTCTAGTTCCTTCTTTTCTGATTTAGTAAGCTCATTCTTGTGTAGTGCTTTGTGATGGGTGGGACATAATAACCAATACTCATTAAGTCTTGTGATCCCATAATCCATCTTTCTCTTTTCTCCTTTCCATCTCTTACTATACCTATGGTGTATTTGTATACTCCTACTATCATTACATATAAAACAACTGTTACCTAGACGTTCTTTTATCTGTTTCATTACTCCTGTCTTATTCCACTTCTTCCTATACTCTGGATGTCTTGCTTTGTACTCTCTTTGTTTCCTATTGTAATACTCTCTTCCATAATCATATTTCATTTGTGTATCACCACCATATTTGTAGTGGTAATAATATATAAATGTTTGTTACTACCTGTGGGGGTGGAAAAATAGATGTTGTAAGTAGTAAAGCACCACTCTTCACAAATTTTTGCTATTTTCAAAAAGCTAATGATTATAAGAAGATAGTTTAGCTATTGTGTTTATTGCTTCTTGATTGGCTTCAATACTTCTCTTTAGTACCTTATCATATTTACTTTGTCCTTTGTCCTGCGGACTGGCTTGAGACGAAATAAAAGAAGAATCTAAGAAACCTACAGCGTTTTTTGCTACAAAGCAAGCGTTCGCTAAAGCATCTGGCTCATCATCTTTAACTCCTTCTGTCTTATGGTGGACTTTGATATGAATAGATCCAACAGGTTGTTCTACTTTAAGCGCAAGAATCTGTTCTCCTAATTTAGGTATATCACATCCTTCTAGCATATCTTGATGAAATAACTGTTGAAGATTCAAATAGACTTCTGACTTGTTTGGAAGAGAATAAGTAAGAGCTTCTATTTGATGATCGTTTAAAATGCCTCTATTGTTCAAATCTCTCTTAACACTATCTCCTACTCCGATTTTATCATAACCAAATTTGCCTGTATAAACACCAGGTAACTTCTTCAACATAGCTATTTCATTATAATAATCCTCTCTTGGAGTACCCGGCGCAAAGTCTTTTCTATGAACAACACGAAGTCTAGGATTTTGTGGAAATAATGGATTCTTTACTTGGACAACTGCATATAAAGTGGACCAATCGGTATTCTTTGATTGAGGCTCTTCAGAAGCAAAATCCCCACCTAAGTAAAGTGTAGAACCAGGAGGGATGACTAAAGGGCAATTATAGGCTTTAAAACGCTCATACTGGTCTAATGTAATAAAGCCACCACTTGCAAGAAGATATTGAGCTGCATATACAGAAGCGAACCGAATAGGTGGTAAACTCTTCTCTTTTGCCTTATATTCCTTTAGAGTGTTATTTGGGTTAGCAAGCCAACAATAAGTATAATTATGGAATTCAGAGTTATTGCGTAACCACCAGGCAAGTCCATTTTGACCATTTGGGTTCGTTATTCCAACTATCTGGCCCATAGTAAGAAAAGGATGATACCAATTTTTAGTTGCGTTAGTTCTTGGTTCAACACATTGTTGATAATAAGCAGTTGGATCCATAGTACAAGTTTTACTTTCCCAAAATCCGTTTTCGTCCATTATGATTAAAGTTGCAGGAAAAGAGAGGATTGCAGGAGTTGGAGGAAAAACTCGTATTACACTAGTTCCTATGCCATCTGGACTAGTTAGATGATATTCGAATCTATTCTCTACATCATCTACAAAAGGAGTATAATCTATATTTGCTCTTTTGAGCATCCATTTGATTTCATCTAATATACCCTTAGCTTGATTCTCAGAACGAGATATAAGCATTACACTTGCGTTGTTTACATGGAGTGCATGATGTGTCCCTTTTATTATTCCAGCCCCCCATGTCTTCCCCATTTGGTTTCCTGCAGAACATTGAACAAATCTATATCTATCATTCATTACAACATCTTGAAAATGATAACTACGCAATTTTACGTTTTGTTTATCTTGAAGAGTAGCATAAGACCAAATAGTGGGATCTTTCATTAATTCTGCTGTTTTTTTCTTAAATATATCTATAGAAAGATTAGCCTTGCAAACATGATCCCATGAATCAAATTTCTTCTGAATAAGCAATTCTCCTTTTTTGAGTTCCTCTTCAAAATTCTGTTCGGTAATTTCATGGATTAGCATTATCTTTGGGTTTTCCCATCATCATCTCCCTTATATCATTATAATCTGCTTTAACACTAAGTTTCTTCTCGCCATACTTCATTTTGTGAACTATTGCTAAAGCATCTATAAAAGCACGAAATACAGAAATATCATTTTTATTTAGTTCTTTGCCTCTTTCTATCTTTGTCATTGTTCTTCGTGCTAAATCTACATCTAAAGCCCGGATAGCACTATCTGCTTTTTCTATGTAAGTTAATGATTTAGCATCATAAGATCTAAGAAATATCTCAAATAAATTTCTTTTATCCAGAGCTTCTTTTATTGAATCAAATTCAATTCCTGAATCAGCAATTAATTTATCTACTGCTGAACTGTTTAAATTCATAGATTTTTTTATCTTTCCTAATTCTGTTTTTGCTCTTTTATCAGTTCCTTTAGTATCTTCGACTATGTTTGGGTTTCCTGCCATAAATGACTAGGATATAATATGTTATTTAAATATATCCCCCACTACCGAAAAGTTTATATAGTATATCATATTATACTTAATATCATATAGGAGGTTATAAAATGAAATTTAGAGCTAAAGTACAAATGAATTTTGGTCATTTATTTATTTATCTTCCATTGGCCCAGTGTAGAGATGATAACATAGAAAAAGGAAGTAAGATATATTGCATTACCGAAAACACAGGTCTGCCGCCAGAGAAACCATTGAAAAAAGGACATTGGCCTAGTGTTAAAAAAGATGAAAATACCGAGCGAGAGCAGTCTGAACCAGTTATATAGTATTGATATAGCAAGAAGGATCTGCACTTGTCCTGATTTCTATTACAGAAGAAAGCCAAGCTTTCCTTGCAAGCATATTAAGAAATGGTTAGATGAAGGAAAATAGGTTATGCTCCGGATTTCGCTTTCGCCAAAAAGCACATAACCGTTTCCTTCTGTAGTTTACTATATGTATGTTCTACTATATTAATGTTTGGTTTATTTTTCTATTTATTTAAATAACAAAATAGATTAGAAACTCCCATGAAAGGGGAAAGAATTAAAGAAAATTCTGAGTTAATTGAGAAATATGGCAATAAAATCATCCCTAAATTACTTGTTTATCTTGGAAAATTAAAATCAGCTAGCCAATATGAAGATTACCTCAAACAAGTAAATGTTGTTTTATTTCAATGGTTCTTTCTTACTTTCGTCACAAGAGCATTTCTTATTTTTATATGCCTTTTGGTTGCTGATGCAACTATTTCTCATATCACCCCCACGATATTAGGAAAGGCAATAGCAGCCGAAGGCATTTCAATCTTATGGTATCTTTGGCTTGAACTTCTAGGAGGATCAGCAAAAAAAATAAGAGGTGAAAAAAATGGATAAAGGAGTTAAGGAAGAAAGAGAAGAAAAGAACAGTTGTATACAGTGCGGAAAAGAATTAAAAGGATACAATGACATAAACATAGGCGGACAAACATTTAAAGTCTGTAACAAAGAATGCGGAAAAGAATTAAAAAGACAAATAAAAGAAGAAAGAGCAGAAAAACTAATTGAGAAACACAATGATCTGGTTATGATAAAAAGAGAGTTAGCCTATAAAAAAACACAAATAGACACAGCAGTAATAGAAAATAACGAATCAAAGCTATATACTCTACTTAGCTTTCCTAAAGACGGATTAAAGCCTAAATTCGTACTAGAAAACGAAATAGGCATGATAAACATAATGATAGAAAGAAAAGAAAAAGAAATAGCAAATATAAAAGAACTCGAGGAAAAAGATGGAACTGCCTGATTTTAAAGAAAGACCGATTATTAACTCAGTTTTTATGCCAAGTAAGGAATTTGGAGAACCTAGGTCTTTTGATTTAAGAACTTTACTTTGGTACATAAAAAGAACGCCAGAATGCATTGGAATATTAAAACGGATAGCAACT
>SDBT01018829.1_pt1 | contig 10839 bp, 10 predicted proteins | sample 2277101 | NCBI WGS metagenome assembly SDBT01 (sample SAMN10404973, study PRJNA504765) | marine sediment metagenome | isolation source: marine sediment core GS10_PC15, 103 cmbsf | place: Arctic Ocean: Southern Knipovich Ridge | collected 2010 | reverse complement strand
GGAGCTAAATTCGCTTTTCATAAGTAGCTGACTGTTAGCAGTCACCTTCTTACTCCAAAACGAATTTTTCTTCCGAAATCCATCTGAACCTGAAATTTCGGAGTTGTTCAGTGTCTCCTTAAGTCATGGGACTGATCCAATTTAGAAACAATTGGTAATTAAATTAATTTATTGTAATAATTGAACTAGATATAATTTTCTGGTGAATTATGGATATAGGGCGCGGCAAGGAAGAGCTCTCAGTAATGGAGGCAGTCGACAATCTGTCAAATATGGCGGAAATCGACCTAAAGGTTCCTATCGACCTCGATGAAGAAGAGATTTCCACGGAAATCAATTGGCGTGACCCTAAGCAGGCGCTTCGCAACGAAGACCTGGTGAAGGAAACGTTTCGTGTTCTTCATAGATATTTACAAAACATGGTTCGACGTGACCGTTCTACGTTGAGAGACCCTCAGATCCAGAAGGGGATCCAAGCGATCATGGCTATTGCCACTGAGGCAGTCCAGAAGATGGATCGCTTTGCAGCTCTCTATCCAGGCCAATATAACCCCATTTCAAAACTTAAGGAATATACCGATCTTCAAAAGTACTACCGGCAGCAGATATTGGAACAGATGCCCAAGCCCACTGAAACTCCTGAGGAATGGGAAGAGAATTTAGAAGAAGAGCTGAAGGGAATTGAAGCGGAAAAACTCGGGCTTAGAGACCTTGAGGCAGTGCGAAAAGACCAAAACTATGAGTTATTCTTCATTAAGAATGAAAACAATAAGCCCTATTTTACTCGTACTCTTCTAAGACATATCCGCCTGATGGGGAATTTCGATGAGTTGATCTCTAAGGCAGAAGGGGAAGATCCTTTATTACGTCTAAGAGAAATGCTCGACTATGAGTTGCATGAAGGAGCCAAAGAAGTACTGCAATTATCCGCTCCCTATCTCGATGAATTTTATAAGGGAGGGATGAAGTATAAAGACCGCCCTTATGAAGGGAGTTTAAATAAAGCGATCATGGCTCTTCGCATGGCAGCTAATCCCAAAAACTTGATTGAGAACCAGAGCTTTAAAAGCTGTTTAGAATACTATGCTGATTTTCATCGTTTCTTGCGTCAAGCCTTGAAGGCACCCCGCTATTTGAAGGGGGTTGGAGGAGAGATGAAAGATGACCCCTATACCCATGCAGTATTGCGGCTGACACATGCGCTATGTTGTTATTTTTTCATGCGGATTGAACCGCGAAAAGAGGCGTTAAAACTGATCCATCGGATGATGGAGCGGGGCGATGAGATGCGAAAGGGGCGTGAAAAGGTGAAAGCAGAGAAAAAAGAACTGCAGATCTGGGCCGATCTACTCGATGAGGATGAAAATCTCCGTTATTTAGCAGCCCATTATCCCAATGGTCCTTTGTTGCGGACATTAGATATGTTCCGTGAAGAAGAAGAGTACGAAGGGTATGACCCTCTGATGCATTACAATTTTCCCGCGCAGCTGTTTGCTTTTACTGGAGAAGATTTTCACGTGACGGTGATGCGGATCCCATCTCCTGTAAAGCAGGTTTACATTCAGCAGGCAGAGATAGTGGAAGAGTTTGAAGGGTTTATCCGCTTTTTGAAAAGGGAACTCAAACCCGACTCTCATTTGCTTGTGAATTTGCAAGATCGTACCTCATGGCAGGGAGTAGCAAGAGCACGTGCGATCGATGAGCTTGCAGTTGAAAGTGAATATTATGAGACTTTCTATACCCTTGGCCTTGCAAAAAAGACCCCCTTCTATTCTCAGAGTGATGAATATCAAACAGTCGGAGGAGCTCCTGTTTTTTTGGAGTTGTTTGAAGAGCAAATCTTAAGTGGTGCCGATTGTGGCTTCCACCTTGTCGATTCCATCGAGAAAAAGGAAATTGCAAAATTCTTAAAACCGGGTTTAAAGCTTGTTCACGAATGTTTTTTTGAGGGGAAAACGACGCTAACCCGGTTAGAGCGGATCAGCTTTATTGAGATTTTTTATGTTCTATTTGTCTTGAAAATCATCGAGATGACCGGTGTCGACTCGGTGAGTTTCACCTGTAAAGATGCAATTGATGCGGGAATGCAACAAACCGCTGTCTTCTATGGTTTTTTACGTCTCATGAACAGTACCAAGGCTTGGAGTGAAGAAGAAAAAAAACAGCTTCTTTGGATTTTATATAGCCCTGCATTGTTGATCCGAGAGCGACCTATTCATCAAGCCGACTTCAGGCGGACTTGCATAGTGTTAGAAACGATCCACTCCCAGTGTTTGAAGAAGCATGCAGAGATCATAAAGCAACTCAATACGTTTTTTTCCAAGCTTAAATTTCCCCTTCAGATCAAAAGGGAAAAGTCTAATTAAAGATCTTTTCAAAGTCGAGATTTTCGCCAGCGAGGGCAAAAGCGAGCTGAGGTACTTCTTGGGTCTTTTCAATCATGGAAAGAAGGTAGCTCTGGTATTTTTCAAAAGATTCCGTTTCCTCGCATTCTCGTAATCCAAGAAAGGTAAAATCGACATCTTTTGAATGCTGAATCAAATTAGGAAAGAAAGCTTCGTGTGGATCGAGGATCGATTCAAATTCGAGGTTCTTGATCCGTAATTTTTTCCTGTAGCGCCGAAATAGATGTTCGAGTTTTTTCTTGCGCGCTTCATCTACCACAATGGATTTAATAGAAATGGTCGAACTATTCCATGCAGTGCTTCCAGACATCGAGTAAGAGAGGGCTAAGCAAAGCTCGAAATTGCGTTGGTTGCCGCCACGCCACCAGAGGTTAATTTTTTTAGGAGAGATGCTGTGCTCGGTAAACAGTTGAGTTGCATCTTTGAAAAGGATGATATTTTTTTTGTATTTTTGAATGTCCCAAAAGAGACGGCTAAAATACTCAAAGCGCTTTTGTGCTTGATTCAGGGAAAGGATGATCGTGTTGGGTTTGAGGGGACCAAAGCCATAGTTCTCAATCATCTGTTTGAGATCATCTTTAAGCCTATTGATATGGATGTAAGCGGGAATATTGTATTCCTCTAACTGTTTCTGTAGGTTTTCTTCTGTGCAGAGAGCTTCAGCATTTTTCCCTTGATGGGTCCCAAAAGTCAAAAATCCCATCCCCTGATCTAAGCAATGGGAAAAGTGGGCAAGCCCTTTTTCCAAATTGGCATCGAACACAGTCAATATATGGGGTCTCCAGCTTTTGGGATTGGGTTGTAGGCGATTGAGTTTTGCCATTGCTTTTTGCACAATGAAAGAAAGGAGGCTATGACGGATGTCATCCCAGTTGCCCTCTAGTTTTCGGCTCGATGTCCACAGGCAAAGCAATCCGGTTAACCCGAGGATCAGGATGGCAGCAACTGAATTGATAAGGAGCATCGCGAAAAAGCAGCCCAAGCAGCCTGCTAAGGAGAAGCTCCAGTGAAAAGAAAAGCTAGGCCGCCAGCTGGGGTTTTTAATGAAGCTTTCAAAGAAGGCGACAAAGTTGATCATCCCATAGGAAACAAGCGCGATCATCGTCAACATGGGGATGATCTGGTTGATATTTGCCATGAGTGCGACAGCCAAGGCGATACCAAAAATTACGAGCATGGCCCTACGAGGTTGATTGGAGGGTCCATGTCCTTGGCCGAGAAAAGAGGGCAATACACCGTCACGTGCAAGAGCTTGTACGACTCTTGGAGTTCCCAAAAGACCCGTTAGGGAATTAGAAAATGTGGCTCCCCATAAGCCGATCAACACTAAAAGTCCAAACTTGGAAAGTTCGTGAAAGATGAAGGGGTGATGGCGGAGCATTTCAGGTGTGGCAACGTAAGATAGAAAAAGAGATAGAGAAAGATAAAGACCAAAAGCTAATAAAACAGCACTCAATGTTCCGATAGAAAGCGAGCGGTTTGGGACTTTTAGATCTCCTGACATGGACATCCCCACTTCGATCCCGGTAATGGCAGGAAAAAACATCGCAAATCCGATCCAAAAGGGAAGAGATGAGATGGTCGATGAAGCGATGGGATTTTCACTTGGAGAGATGCCTCCAAAGAAAATCGAAGCAATGGAGAGTCCAATTGCGATCAGAATGACTGTTTGTGCTCTCAGAGCCAATGAGGTGGAAAAATAAGCAACAATAACAAGAATGGATAAAAGGCTACTTTTGATGAGCATTGGTGAGGTGTGAGGGAAAAATTCTTGAATCGAGAGGGTAAACCCTGAAATATTTAAGACGATTGAAGCAATTTGAGATAAACACAGTAAAATCCCAATGGCAGCTCCAAATTCGACACCCAAGATTCTAGAGATGATGTAATAGGCTCCTCCACCTCCAACTTGCATATTGGAAATGATGGAGATCATGGATAGGCTCGTAATCAGTAATAAACTGGAAGCGAGGACGATGATCATCGCCATATTTGCAAGGCCGACGTGACCTAAGATCCATCCTAGGCGTAAAAATAGGATGACTCCCATCATTTGGACGATGTTAGGAAGGAATACTCCCTTAAATGTCCCTAGTTTTTCTGTCGCCTCACTCGAAGGAGAACTTTTAGATAAAAGCGCCATAATGGAATGATTTTATGATAAAAACTGAATCTTATCTAGTGGAAATAAAGATTTTAATTAAGACTCAAATCTTCAGGAATCATTGAGAGTGAAGCGTATTTTCCACCCATCTCCCGCAAGATTGTTTGCCAAATTTTTTCTGGAGGTGTTTCGAAGACATGGCGTGCAGCACCAGGGGCTAAAAACCAATCGCCACTGAGGAATTCTCGCTCGAGTTGACCCGCATCCCACCCCGTGTAACCAAAGCAGAGGAGGAGGTTGGGGCCACGGGCATCATTGAGAGCTTCTTGCAGAAACTGCATGTCGGCTCCTAAATAAACCCCGTCCATGATTTTTAATGCCTGATCAGCGAGTGCTTGCGATGAGTGGAGGAGCATCATTTGATTGGGTTGGATCGGGCCTCCGGCTCGGATGCCGATGTGAGGATTGGCCCCACTCTTTAAATTGATTAAGTCCTCGGGAAGGTCAATGGAAACGGGCTTATTGATGATGAGGCCAAATGAACCACTAGGGGTGTGTTCACAGACGAGGATAACGCTGCGAAAATAGATTCCTGCATTGATTTCCGGGCTTGCAATTAAAAAACTCCCTTTTGAGAGTTCAGAGTAGGGGGCTTGGTCCATTGTTAATTTCCTATAGCCTCTGTCAGCTGCTGGTTATAAAGGCGTAAATTATCAGAGAGCTCATCTGCTTTTTTCAAAAGATCGGCAAAATTTCGTCTGAACTGTTGGCTTTCGAGGATTTTTTCTTTTTCTGTAGATTGCTCAGCTTTATGGAGGAGCATTGAGATCCGAGTCATAGAAGCATTGATTTCTTCTACCTCCCTTTGGAAGTAAATGCGGAAGCTTTGAGGGGTTTCTAAGGCATTGAGCTTACTGATCCGCTGTAGGTGGGTCCGTTGCCAATGCTTATTGAGATGGAAGAGAATCCCATATTGGTTCACATCATTCATCAATGTATTGGCTTTCGTCATGATGGCATTGGCTTGCAGATAAAGACCGTTATCAACGATGAGTTTTCCTAGCGTTCCTTTCCCTTGAGCAAGATCATTGGCGACAACATCTGCCGAGTGGCAAACTGACTTAAGGCTTTCCATGACGCAGCCAGCATTTTTAAAGGTATGTTGACTTTCTAATTCGGTCAGAGCGACTTGAATTTTGCCAAGCGTACTGCTCACTTCGCAAATGCCATGTTTCGCTTCATGAACGAGATTTGATTTATTCACATTTGCAAACGTTTGATCAATTTCTTCCAAAGCTGCTCCACCAGCTCGGATGGTGGTGGCGACCTCTTCGCCATGATTGCGGATCCAACTGTTAACTCCTCTAAATGTCTCTTCCATCGAAGCGGCCAGTTCTGAAAAGTCGAGCATGGCATTTTGTAGAGCATCGACAGAATCGGCATAGATAGGCTGGTTTGTAATTTGCTTAGGGGTGACTCCTTTTGGCGGAGCTTTTGGAACAATGGCGATGGATTTTTCTCCTAAGAAACCGGCCGATTGGGTTGAGACCTCATCGGTATTGTAGACTCTGACACTTGAGTCGATGTGGAGAGTTAATTGATAGAAATAAACCCGGCCCAATTCATCAGTTGGTTGTTCGCGGGCATCGTGGATCTCTTCCATCGCGACAACTTCTCCAACTGGCTTACCTGCAAAGAGAACCCGCGTCCCCACATTGAGACTACCAATATCGGAGAAGCGGACATAGAGGGTCTGCTTGCCATCACCAATCGTAGGTTTAAGGAACATGACGATCCCCACAAAAATGGAGATGGCTCCTAAGATAAAAATTCCCACTAGTAGGTTTTTGATTGGTCCATTCATCTAAATTTTCTCGGGTCCTGTGATATACTCCTCTTTAAAAACTCAATAATCGGATCGTCAATTTTTATAAAGGTGTCAGGGTCTCCAATATGGGCAATTTTTCCATCTCGAAGGAGTGCAAGGCGGTCTCCTACATAGAGAGCAGAGCTGAAATCGTGGGTCACCACAATACTTGTCGCTTTTAATTCTTTTTGTGTCTTGACGATCAGTTCATTGATTTGCAGTGAGGTGATTGGGTCAAGCCCCGTCGTCGGCTCATCGTATAAAATCATCAAGGGACGATAGACGATCAGTCGGGCTAAAGCTGCCCGCTTGCGCATTCCTCCCGATAACTCATTCGGCATCATATTGTGGGTATTTTCAAGACCGACCATTTTAAGCGCTTCATCGATGCGTTCTTTGATTTCTTTAGAAGAAACCCGCTCACCTGTTTGAGGATCGTCATGTTCTGAGAGATAGAAGCCTGTGTTTTGTTCCACCGTCATCGAGTCAAAAAGAGCCCCGCTCTGAAATAGCATCCCCATTCTTTTCGTTGCTCGGAGAAGATGCGGTTCTTGGAGATCGGTGATATTGACTCCATTGATCTCGACATAGCCCCGATCAGGCTTCAAAATGCCAATCACATGCTTTAGAAGGACGTTTTTTCCGACACCTGAAGGTCCCAAGACCACGAGAGTTTCTCCCTCTTGAATATCCAAGGTCAGCCCATTGAGAACTTGAAGATCTTTAAAGCGCTTGTAGACATTTCGGATCTTAATCACCCCATCATCCTCATAAAAGCGCGGGTTGAATTCAGTGCTAAGGTGAGGAAGAAGTTGCTGAATAGAATGGCGATGTAACAAATAACCACACTACTGGTTGTGGTCCGTCCTACCCCTTCGGCACCTCCTGTCGTCTTCATTCCCTTATAACAAGAAATGGTCATGATCAAAATTCCAAAGACGAAGGCCTTTACTGTTCCTGCAAATAGATCAAAGATATCAATATGTGCAGGCATCGGATGGAAATAGGCTAAAGGGGTCATTCCAAAAAAGTAGACACAGATGAGATAGCCTCCAAAGATCCCCATCACAGAACTAAACAGAGTTAGAAAAGGCATCATGGTCATCCCCGCAATGAATCGGGGAGCGACGAGATAGCGATAAGGATTGACTGCCATAGTCCGCAAGGCATCGATCTGCTCGGTCACGCCCATTGTTCCCAATTCGGCACACATCGCAGCTCCTACCCGTCCTGTCACCATAAAAGCCGTCAACACGGGACCCAACTCGGTGATCATGGCTTTTCCCACCATCAAGCCAGTGACACCGCCTAACCCCCGGCTCTGCAACTGATAAAAGACTTGGGCGGCGATGACAAGACCAGTGAAAAAGCCGGTAATGGCGACCACTGATAAAGAGCCGACACCAACACCATACATTTGCTTCATGATGAGCCGCATCTTGGGGGGACGCCACAAAATGGCTTTGATAGTATTGATAAGAAGTTGCCAGTATTCGCCAAAGGCAACGAGAAAATGGAGTTTAAATCGGTTGATCCATCTTTCGACTACCTCGTCACGCGAGATGATGAGATCTTCATTCGGGGCCACTTCTTCATTTGCATCCATAGCCATCACTGTAGCGAAAGAGGGCTTTCAGGTCAAAAAAAGAGGTGGGGTGATGACCAGCTTGATTTATCGCTGTTGGGCAATACTTGCAAAGTTTTGCGTTTCTTGCCGTTCAACTTCAAGAGCAAGCTGAAGAAGTTGCTGAAGGGCGTTTTTAATTCCTTCGGTGCTCTGTTTATCGGATTGTACGCTATTAAGATAAAGCTGCTGGTCATGACTGAGAGGGATTAATTGCCCGTCAATAAACTTTGTAAAGATCGATTCTACTGAGCTGGTCAAAGAAGAGTTCGCCAGATCTTTTAAGAAATTGCCCGCATCACCTGGGGTTAGGAGGGCAATGGCATTTAGAAGAAGAATCGCGCCTCCTCCGAAGCTATGAGTGAAAGCTTGATGTCCTTTCCAACTTTTTTGATCTTGGATATTTCCTTGGATTTCTTCTTTGTTTTCTTGCTCTTTTGCCAGCTTAGTAAGAAAGTATTTTTCTGCAACTTCTGAAATTCGGGCGTGAAGCTCAACTAAACGCTGACTTAAGGGCTTATATCCGACTTTTTGGTAAATTTGATCTAAAAGGTCTGTCGCTTCTTTCTGAGCTTCTGGAGAAAAACTGCAGAGTGGAAGAGGCTGTGATTGATTGATTTGAGAAAAATAAGGATCGATTTGATCTTGTCTTTCTTGCATTTTTTGAAAGGGATCTTTGGTGCTATTTCGGAAAGAACCTATTATACTGGTAGGAGAATTGTTAATCACTAAGTCTGCACACATGGGACACTCCTTTATTTAAACTGGTTGCATTGTACTCTGAATGGCTTGACTAGCTTCTTCAATTAGTCTAGCAGCCAATTCTTGGGTTTCAGATTGTTTTTTTTGAAAGTCTTTTATTTCTTCTACCATTGAATCGATATCGAGCTTAACAAGTTCGCCGCTTATTTGCAATTCCGATAATTGGGCATGGGCCCAAGTTAAGTGAGATTGGGATCTTCCATTTGCGAAGGAGGTTAAACCTGCAGCAAGATGACCTGCTGTTTTTAAAATAGAGATCGCTTGGTTACTTCCCGTTGCATAGGCGAGGTTCCATGCATAATAAGATCCGTAAATTCCTGTAGCTGCAGCAGCAATGCCAACAGCACATGGAATATACGTTTTGATTGCAGATTTTAGGTCTTCATGTTCATGGGCAATTTGGTCGGCTACCCAATTCCAAGCATCGGTATACTTAAAAACTAAGTTAGAAATAGACAAAACACCAGAGGCAATGAGAGCGCCTCCTACAACAGTTCCTCCCGAAGAAAGAGCAGAGAAACCATAAAATAGAGAAACAGAACTCATCAAAGTATTTCCCACATCCTCCAAGAGACTCCAAAAACCAACGTCTTTTGCAGTTTGATAGGCCTCTTCCAGTTTTGCCGCTTCTTCTAGATGAAGTTTTTCCATTTCTTTAAGATGAGATTCGATTTGCGATTCTTTATAGGCCCCATGCTGGTTTGCAGCTTTGTCTAGTCTATTGACTTGATTGAGTGTTTCCCAAAAAGGGCTAGAAGGGGGGTCTAAAAGAGGTTTTGAAGGCTTATGAGAAAGGCGCTCAGAAGCTTTGCTAATGGTTGAAGTTGTTCGGGGATCATCACCTGATAATGGTGCTGTAAAAAGAGGCTGAATCGAGGGGATTGAGGTGGTTTCTTGTATTTTTTTAGTTTGTCCGATATCACCCATGGTGAACCTGCTCGTGTAGTTGCTCAATTTTACGTTTGAGAGGATCGTTATTTTGTAGGAAGTGCTTTGCACAATTTAATGCTTTTTTTGCCTCATCTCTATCTTCAAGAGATAGATAGCATTCTGCAGCATGAAAATGTGCTTGTGGGGGATTTTCACCCAATAAAGAGACAATGCTCCATGCATATAGAGCTTCTTTGTATTCGCAGAGCATTTGATGACAACTGGCAAGCCCTTTCCAAAAACGTAAATCGTAAGGGTCGTGTAAAAGCAAGCGAGTGAAAAGATTGGCTCCTTTTTCATATTCTCCGGATTCATAGATCCCATATGCAGCTCCATAGAGCGTTTCTTTTTCACGGGCAGGCAAATCTTGCAAATCAGCAAAACCGGGAAAGGAGTTTTTGAGAGCTTCAATAAAAATCATTAGTGTTTAGCCATGTTTGATAAGATCCGCTCTTTCAAGTTTATCATCCGATTTAACCCACTTCTGAAAATTTCTAGTATTTTAGTCAGTTCGTGCTGTTCTAATACCATCTGTTCAGTAAGTGTGTTGATTTTTCTCTGGAGAGGGCCCTCGATGTGTTGAGTAATCTTTCGAGTGAGGGTTTCAACTTCTGCATCTTTCCACTCATATTTGCCAGGTGGGAAAATGGTGTCAAGGCCTTGTTCGCGTAAATGGTCGACCATTTGTTGTTCCTCTGCAGTTGTGAGGTCGAGTCGATGAGAATCGTCTGTTTTATTTGCAATGTAACTCAAAAATTGCTCGAGGTCTTCCATTTTAGTGACAAGGGCATCGACCTCTTTATTTTTACGATCAATTTTGTCGTATGCATGCATTTCATGAATTAGGAAGAGATTAACCGACTCAGTCTCTAGCTCATATCCAAAAGTTGTCATTATTTATGCTCCTTAATATGCGGGCCGCACATCTAGTCTATTTGGACAGGTAAATTAAAGCAAACAGTTTAACCGCTCCTAAAAATCTATACAAATTTACTCATTGTATAGAGACGCTAGCCAAGCAGTAGTGCTAACGATTCACGTGCTGGGATTTCACCAACAATCTTCGGGATTTTCTTATCTCTTAAATCGGCAGGTGCGGATCTTAAGGATCGAGAGTTTTTCGCCCGAAGGTGCGCTGCAAGCGCCG
>SDBT01018828.1_pt1 | contig 10840 bp, 7 predicted proteins | sample 2277101 | NCBI WGS metagenome assembly SDBT01 (sample SAMN10404973, study PRJNA504765) | marine sediment metagenome | isolation source: marine sediment core GS10_PC15, 103 cmbsf | place: Arctic Ocean: Southern Knipovich Ridge | collected 2010 | reverse complement strand
CTTCATTGGAGAGAGTACCTGAATGTCATCGATCGCATTGAAGTCAAAATGTGCGGGGATATGATGTTCGATGAGCTCGACTATCTTACTCAAGATCTCTTCGGGAGATTCTACTTCGAAGAAGACGAAGTCACTTCCCTTCTCATGCTCAATGACGGGAAAATATCCTGCATTGATACGGTGAGCGTTGTAGACAATGCGGGAGCCTTTCCCTTGACGAAAGATCCGCTTGAGCCGTGTCATGGGTATGCTCTCTGAGTAGATCATATCTTTGAGGACATTGCCAGGACCCACACTGGGAAGTTGGTCGATATCTCCGATTATAATGATACGCGTTTCGTCAGGAAGCGCCTTTAGAAGATGGTACATCAGCTGCGTGTCGATCATGCTCGCTTCATCGATGATCAAGAGGCGGACGTTTAAGGGGTTCTCTCTATTGCGCTTGAAACCTCCCTTCTTAAAATCAAATTCAAGCAAGCTATGAATGGTGAAGGCCTTCTTGTAGGTGATCTCGCTCATCCGTTTTGCTGCGCGCCCAGTCGGTGCTGTAAGGGTGATCTTATCGGTCACCCTCGAGGAGATGGAGAGAATGGCGCGGGTGATGGTGCTCTTTCCCGTCCCGGGGCCACCCGTAATAATATGGATTTTCTCTTCCAAGCTGCTGGCGATAGCGCTCTTCTGCTCTTTGGCAAAACGGATCCGCTGCTTTTCCTGTGCCCATTTGATCGCCTTCTCACTATCGATGGTGCGGATTCTGCAGGGAGCTTCCTGAATGCGTTTCAGTTCGCGTGCCACCCCGATCTCAGCCATATAGAGGGGTTTTACCCAGATAAAAGGCTTTTCATCGAGCTTCGATTCGACGACCTGGCCGTCGTACTCTAAATATTCTAGCTGCTCAGAGATCAAATCGCCCTCTACATCGAGCATTGTCTCTGCTTTAGGAATGAACTCTTCCTTCGGATAGCAGACGTTTCCATCACTGGAGAGCTCCCAGAGAACGTGTTCGATTCCCGCGCGTATTCGGAGGGGGGAGTCTGAGGCAATTCCAAGATTTTGGGCGAGCTCATCAGCTGTCTTAAAGCCGATACCGTAGATCTCTTTTGCAAGGCGGTAGGGGTTTTCAGTGACCTTGTCGATGCTCTCCTCACCATAGGTCTTAAAGATTTTTTGGGCAAAAGAGGGGCGCACCTTGTGCGACTGCAAAAAGATCATGACACTGCGCACGGCTTTCTGCTCGTCCCAGCAGCGCACAATTTTTTCCACCCGTTTCTCCCCGATACCGTCCACTTCTGTCAGCCGCTCAGGCGATTTATCGATGATCTCGAGGGTTTTTACTCCAAAGGTCTCGACAATCCGCTTAGCATAGACCGGACCGACTCCCTTGACCATTCCCGACTCAAGATATTTTTGAATGCCTAAGATATCGACAGGAGCGGTCAATTCATAGCTCTCTACTTCGAACTGTCTCCCATGTTTTGAGTGGTGTTTCCACACTCCGCGGCAGTGCATCGTCTCACCCGGATTCACCTCTGGCATCACCCCGATAATATTGATGGGATCGGGCAATTTCGGTACTTTTAGCTTTGCTACAGTAAAGCCCGTCTCTTCACTTGCAAAAACAATCGAATCGATAAATCCACTAAGCTGATCCATGAAAACACTTTAGCCTACATTGTATCACCATCTCTAGAAAAATCTTTCGCATCTGTTCTCCGACTCATCCAAGAAGCTCTCTCGCCAAGGATAAACCCTGCCCTTCGAGACTTCTCTTGGCGACTCGAAAAACAGACTGCGTAGATTTCCCCAGATCTGGAGAGAAACGCAGGCTAAAAACAGAGCGGCGCAGCTTTTCACAAGATCTGGCTTACAATGTAGGCTTGTCCATCCTCGAATTTTTTTCTTGCGATTGAAAATAAATCCTCTAGATGGTTATGATTGCTTCTCTTGTTCCGGATTAGCTCAGCGGTAGAGCAACGGACTGTTAATCCGTTGGTCGCTGGTTCGAATCCAGCATCCGGAGATTTTCTTTTGATCTCTTTGTATCAATAACTTAAGATCCAATTAGAGGCTCTCAATGAGTCTCTAAATTGGGTGCCTCTCAGGCTAATGCTACAAAAATGCTCCACTCCTCCACAACAAAACAGCAAATGACTTTGATTGGCTAAGCAATGACTTTTACAAGTCAGAAAAATTTTCTTTGAGAAAGTGAGAAGAAAAGCCGAAATTTAAGGCTAGTACTTGGCTCTGTTTTTAACAAGAACATCAACGTCTAGCTGCCTGAACTTAACTTCCATAACCCCTTCTTCTATCTAGTACTATTTATTGATGATTGAGGATTCTTTCTACTAGCTTATAAACGTCTGTACTCCACATTTGGGGCAAATCATTGTTTCGATTCGCATTTCGCCGTTTTGCTCTGGGAATTGCTTTTTTCATGCGTTCTAGTGTGAAATTTTTGCCATCGATATCTTTTTTATAGTTGCGTAAATGACGCTTTAGGCGAATCGAGCATTCTTGAGGCTGTTTCATCCCTTTCCCTTCCTCAAAATGGAGCAAAAGCCAATATTCGAAATTCGGATTACTAAGAGCAAAGTTATAATTGGCTCTTTTCTTTGCCCATTTTGAAAGTTCTAGAAGTTGATCTTCGGTCCAATCGTCTTTATCTACAACAAGCCATGCTTCATACGCGTTTTTTAAAGACTCTTTCCGCAAATAGCCTTCCATTCTCTTAAGCACCTGAGTAGGTGAGCTGTTTGTGGATTTTCTCTTGAGGCATTTCACTAAGACGATCGAGTGTGGTTGATTGAAAAGGGTAAAATATTGCGGTTCAGTTTTAGAGCCCTCTGCTGAAATAACAAATAATTTTTTATACCGACGCTCTCCTAAGGGTCTTTGAAAAGTTCGCGTCTTTCTTGGCATCAGTCATTTCCTTCAGCGAAAGTAGATTGCAGAAGGATACGGGGAATGCCCCCGAATCGTCCTTGGAGATAGCTTTTTCGAATGTCCTTGTCATAACGTACGTCTTTGTATTCGCTTAAGGAAAGTAGACTCGAAACACCCTGCTCATTTCGTTCTGCGATCCACATTTCATCTCGTCTCAACAAATCCTGGTTCATCAATAACACGTTGTGAGTGGTAAATAGTAACTGAGAGCGATTATTATGAGAACACGTTGCGAGATAGTCTTCCAGAAGACATTTGATCAGCAGCGTGTGCAAACTCCTGTCTACTTCATCGATCACAAAGACTTTTTTGGATTGGTCTTTAGACAATTCTAAAAAAGCAGGAAGAAGGTCGATGACACGTTGCGAACCATCCGATTCTTGTCTCATATCGAACTTTATTTCTGAACCATCAGAATTTAAATGATATGTGACTAGCTTTTTTGAGATTAATTCACCATTCTTTCGAGTGACAACGAAACGCTCATTCATTTTATCGGCTAATAATCTGACAGTCATATCTTCTGTTAATTCTTCTCTCAATTTCATTTTGATCGATTCATGGAATGGCAGATTCTCAAAGGGAATTTCTTCACCGCCAAGATGGGATATTCCAGTATCCAACTGGGATAACCTCTTATTCATCGTCGCATATAAAGGATGCCCTTCATCCAAAAATTGCTCAAACGGTCCAAACCTTGAATCAGGTGCAATGAGCTTTAGTGTATTTTCAAACCAATTACACACAGGTCTAAAGGTATCTATTTTTTGAGAAACTGAATTGGTAAGAAAAAGTTGGTTATCGCGGGTACCATTAAAAGCAAAATGGAGTGATTGATCATCTTTCAAAGATATATCAAAGTTAGGCTTTCCTGATACTCGATGATATAACGTCTTTTCGCTATTTCCAGAAATATGAACCAATTTTTCTTCTAAAATAGTTTTGCGATTCACAGAGAAGCTGAATTCGTAAACTGCCTCATCGATTAGCAGTTCAAATTCGAAATGCGCAGGTTGTTCGATTTTTTGGGTGTTTCCAAGTCTAAAAGTATCTACACCAATTAGACTATTGGGCTGAGTTCCTCTAATAATAAGATCTTTTGCAAAGTGAAGAGCCTGAAAAAAATTGGTCTTTCCAGAGGCATTTCCTCCATACATGGCAGCAATAGGTAAAATTCTTAGCTTGAGCTTGCCTACTTTAGAGATACGCTCTCCGTGTTGACGCTCACGGCTGGCTATCAATGAAAAAGTTGCTTTGGTTTGGAATGACATCCAATTTTCGACCGAAAATCGAATCAACATGTGAAAACCTCCTTTTCGAGATATTTTCTCTCAATACAACCTTATTTTAACTTATTTGCAATAAAAATCAACAAATAAAGAGAAAATATCTCATAAGAGAAAATTTTTTAGGATTAAAAGATGTCTATAGATATTCGATTGTGTATGCAATATTATCATATTTAAGGACTTGTAAAAACCCGCGCTTCCTAAAATTTTCTTTTACACCAAAATCACCCTATCCTGCTTTTTTTCAATAGGGCTCACCTAGCTATACGACAATTCCAGTAGACCACTGGCATACAAAAAAGAGCAATAAACAGAATCATTTCTCTAGATCCCATAAACAACTTTTTGCCACACTTTTGCTACACTCGGGGGTAAATATCCACAAAAATCGGCAAATCTCAGCAACTATGAAAAATTCATAAACTTTTAATTCTATTGTTGCCATGTTTTGTGGACAGTTGTGGATGATTGCGAGAAAAGAGACTGTTAATCCGTTGGTCGCTGGTTCGAATCCAGCATCCGGAGTCTCGAGCCCCTCACACGAGGGGCTTTTTTTTTTGCCAAAAGAGCCACTTGCAAAATTCCAGATCAGTTGATTCTTGAAGATGTTTTGACAATATGGCTTTTTTAATTGGCGAGGGGGACTTGCCAGTAGGGGTGGGAGAGATCCTTTTCGTAGTTGCCGGTCTCTTCGCTATAGATCCTGGGGGGGTTGAGGTCTGGGCCATATTTGATGGTGAGGAATGCGACGACTTTGTTGGGGACAGGCACCTCGATGCCATCAAAAAGCCCCAATTTTAATGGAAAAACGACATCGAAGGGGATGGGACCGGCTTGGAGGGTTTCACGCTGCTTCCACTTCTCCGACATGAATGCGCTATCTATGTGAGCGATATTATATCTGATTGTATTGTTCTCCAGATCGATCGTGTTGGTATAGATGTCGATGTGGTTGTGGCTCTCTCTGACGTAGATACGGATATAGCTCCCGGGTTTGCCGCGCCCTGACCAATCCTGAACCACGAATTTCTCTGGGTCGAGCTCATTGAGTGCATTTTTACAATTTTGAAAGTCGGGTTTTAGTATGGAGATATCGATATCATTATCCCAGGGAATGACTCCTGCGTAGCGATAGGTGCCGATACAGGTTCCGCAGTCGACCCAAAAGGGGATCTCGCGTTTTGTGAGGATCTGTGCGATCGCACTCAGCGCCTCTTTGTCAGCGTGGAGGGTCTTTTCATCTCCGGGACGCCTCTTGTACCCTTGAGAGATGAGCTTCTCTCCTTTTTTCCAATCGTTCACCTCGATCTTCATCGATCGGAAGGTCTCATTGTTTGAGATCACATCGAGGGAGTGCATCTGTCTCTTGAAGGCGCTATGACGGGTGCGGACCTCTGGGGAGAGATGGGCGATCGCTTTGAGCGTTCCCCCAATAATAAGGCTGGAAGGGAGAAGGGTGAGGGCGATGGGTGAGTAGAGGATCTTATCTCTCTCATAATGGTAGCGCTCACTAAGGATGAACTTATCTGCTCTCTCATCGTAGGAGATGCGCTTTCCATTGCATAGATATTGGACGGGAGCTAGGACGGCATTGGCAGCCCATTCGATTCCGTGGGCCTGTTCGAAGGTGGTGTTGAGAGGGGAAGAGGAGCAGAAGAGATGGTAGAAATAGACTAAGAGCAAGCCGTAGTGGAGAAATCCTGTTGTGAAGTTAGGAAAGAATTTGCAGACTCTAACAATGAGCTCGATGATATTCATGGGAGCCAGTTTATGACATTCGACTCTTTTTTGGAAATAGGGTATTGAGGAAAATATAACAAGGAGTACGTGATGCAGCAGCCACCGGCAGAGATAGAAATACCTAAACTTTTAATGGGACAGAAAGCGCTTGTGACGGGATCGAGCTCAGGGATCGGAAAGGGAGTGGCGATCGCTTTTGCCCAGGCTGGTGCCGATGTAGTAATCAACTATGCGGGATCCAAGGAGAAGGCGGAAGAGGCCGCAGAGGAGGCCTCTAAGTTTGGGGGGAAGGTGATGGTGATCAGAGCCGATGTCTCTAATGAGGAGGATGTTCAAGCGCTATTCAAGCAGATGGTTGATGAGATGGGAACGGTGGATATCCTTGTCAATAATGCTGGACTTCAGAAAGATGCGAGCTTCGCAGAGATGACTCTTGATCAGTGGAACACAGTGATCGGTATAAATTTAACGGGGCAGTTTTTGTGTGCGCGCGAAGCGGTTCGTGAGTTTTTGAAACGGGGAGTGGTGAAGGAGATCTCACGGGCCGCTGGAAAGATACTCTGCATGAGTTCGGTTCATGAGGTGATTCCATGGTCGGGGCATGCCAACTATGCTGCTTCCAAAGGGGGGGTGATGTTGATGATGAAGAGTCTTGCGCAGGAGTATGCTTCGAAGCGGATTCGCGTAAATAGCATCTGTCCGGGAGCTATCCGTACGCCTATTAATAGGGAGGCGTGGGAGAGCCCTGAAGCTTACGCTAAGTTGATGAATGTGATTCCTTATAAGAGGATTGGTGAGGTTGAGGATATTGGCAGTGCAGCTGTCTGGCTCGCATCTGATCTATCCGACTACATCAATGGAACGAGCATCTTCGTGGATGGCGGAATGACCCTCTTCCCAGGATTCACCACCAACGGATGATCGTTATTCAGGGGGCTCTTCAGGAGCGTTATAGGGATGGGGGGTCTCGTGAGGTTTTCGCTCTTGGATTAACTTCTTCAAGAAGGGTATGAGAGTGAAGAGGAGGATCCCTCCGGCGATCGCACTCCATCCTAAGATGTTGAATGTCTTTGAAAAGGCAGCGTTGGCTTCAAGAGGATGATCGAGTGTTGCACTGTCGATACCCATCTGCGAGAAGTAGTTAGAGAGCGTGGCGGCAACTCCAATTATCATGAGCCAAATTCCCATCATCTGAGCTTGCATTTTTGCGGGAATCAACTGTCCGATCATCGCATAGCCAATAGGGGAGATGAGAAGCTCACCTAGACTTTGAAGGAGATAGGAGATGATGATCCAGGGAAATGCTGTCAATCCTCTCGCATCCGCGAAGTAGATACCGATGGGAAGGATGACGAAGCCGATACCGATCAGAAGTAGGGCAAGGGCAAATTGGAGGGGGATGCGGATGATATAACCCCGCTCCCGGAGTTTTCTAAAGAGATAGGCCATCGCGGGCCCACCAATAATAATAACAATCGTGTTGACGTTGAGCAGCCATTGTGGAGGAACTGTGAAGCCGAAGAACGTCCTATCAACGTTGTGGATAAAGTATAGCGTTAATCCCATGGGCGCCATCTGATAGAGAGTCCAGAAGATGAGAGAGGAGAGAAGGAGAATGAAAAAGGCCCAAATCTTCTTTCCGGCATCCTTAGTATGTTGTTGAAAAGCGAGACAGACGACAACACCTAACATGATGATGCCGATGATCAGGATGAAATCATTACTGAAAGTTGAGTGATTTAAGAGCCATCTCAGAGAGAGGCAGAGTAGAAGAAGGATCACGACTCCAACAATCCCCAATCTCAGATTGTTTTTTGAGGAGCTATGCGAAAGGTAGGTCTCTCTATCCTTCAAAACTTTCCAATTCGTCAGCGCTATCAATAGTGCGATAAGATTTCCAATTCCCGCTGAAAGAATGAGGGGAGTGAAGGAGTGAGAGAGCTGGAAGATCCCACTCATCGTGAAACCGATAAAGAATCCGATGTTCATGCCGCTGTAGTTCCAGAGGAAGGCTGACTCGCGGTTTTTATCGTGCGGATCAAAGAGCTGTATAAGCATACAATTTATGCAGGTAAGGGTGAGTCCGCATCCTGTAAGAAAGGCGGCCAATCCCCAATACATCGTCTCGAGTGTTGTCAGTGAGAGAATCGCGCATCCGAATATCTGGAAGAGCATTCCTATGCAAAAGAGGAGGCGATAGCTCAAAAACCTTCCTCCAATGTAGCCCCCGAGCAGGTGGAGGAAGTAGTTGAAAGCGACGAAGCCTCCTGTGATCGCGATGGCCTGATCTGGATCTAAGTGGAGCCTTTTGGTAATGAAAATGAGAAGAGTGGAGAGGAGGACGCTAAAACTTAGAGTCGAAAAGATCTGAATATAGAAGAGGGTGCGCACGCCATGTCGCTTACTTGGTGAAATCGGATGGTGTGTCATAGTCTATACTCGCTCTCTAGAGGAATGGGAAAATTCCTTCAATTATCTTAATTGGCGCTTCAATGATCGCTTTCAGCCCTTTTTCTAGGAATATTGAGTGGACCATCTTTGTGATGATGATCTCTGAAATTTCCTGAATCGGGATTCCCTTATCTGAACGGACATCATCAAACTCGAGTCGTTTAATTGGGGAGAGGTGGTGGACGCTGCCGTCAGCGAGGATGAGGTCGATCGTGATGTTGGTAAGGATGAGTTTTTTGATGATTGTTACACGTTCATTAGAGAGGGGGCTCTTATGCTCTTCTACCATAGTCTCCATAATGGTCTGCCAATTCCCTCTGGTCTGCTCCTTATTGTAGAGTTGGATATTGACATAGACATCCGCTACGTGGATCTGATCGATATTGATGGGGTCTTCGAAATATCTGCGGTAGGGAGCTTGGACGTCAATGGTTTTGACTTTCAATGCTGTGGGCAGTCGAGCCCCTTTTGGGTTACCCATCTGTATACCGGTGACAACGAAGGACTCTCTATGAAAGTCGATGCGACTGATCGTTACAGGAGTCTTTGTTTTATGAGAGACAATTTGTGCCACGATCAGAGCAGAATTGGCAAATGCGAAGTAGCCGACTCCAACAATTATGACGATGATGGTGCAGAGAATAAACAGTAGTTTCTTCATATCCCTACCGATATAGGATCTGGATATAAAAAAAAAGCACTTCTCATTTTGAAAAGTGCTTTTTAGAGAAAGTTGGGTGGAGTGGTCTAGTACTCCATTCCACCTGCCATTGCAGGAGCAGCAGATTTGCTTGCCTCAACGTCATCAGTGATGATCGCTTCAGTTGTGAGCAGTAGTGAGGCGATCGATGCCGCCAGTTCAATGGTGAGTCTCACCACTTTAGTGGGGTCGATAACGCCCATTTCAACTAAGTTGCCATACTCATCTGTATGAGCATTCCATCCTTCGTTGACTTTCATTGCCATCACTTTTTGCACCACGATCGATCCCTCTTGTCCTGCATTTTCAGCAATTAGACGTAGAGGAGAGGTGATCGCTTTTATGATGATATCGCAGCCTACTCTTGTAGTGCCGTTGACCTCGTTTGCAAGCTTTTTAAGGATAGGGATGCAGTGGATAAAGGCGCTTCCGCCACCGGGAAGAACACCCTCTTCCACAGCTGCTTTGGTCGCTTGAAGGGCATCGTCGACGCGATCCTTCTTCTCTTTCATCTCCACCTCTGTCGCTGCACCGACGCGGACGATGCCAACGCCGCCGGAGAGTTTTGCCAGACGCTCTTCGAGTTTTTCTCGGTCGTAATCTGAGGTAGCCTCCTCGATCTGATGTTTGATGAGAGCGATCTGTTTTTTGATCTTCTCTTTATCACCTGCGCCTGCAACAAGAGTGGTGTCCTCTTTCTTAACGACTACTTTTTTCACGCGACCCAGCATCTCGAGGGTAACATTTTCCAGTTTTAGGCCGATCTCTTCACTGATGAGCTCACCACCAGTTAGTATGGCGATATCTTGGAGCAGCGCTTTGCGGCGGTCACCGAATCCGGGAGCCTTCACGGCGCATACTTTAAGGCCGGCACGCAGGCGGTTGACAACGAGTGTTGCAAGCGCTTCGCCCTCTATATCTTCGGCTATGATGATCAGGGGACGTCCACTCTCAGCAACTGCTTGAAGAACGGGAAGGAAGTCCTTCATCGATGAGATCTTATTGTCATAGATCAGAACATAGGCGTCTTCATAGACTGCTTCTTGGCGTTCAGCATCTGTAACGAAATAGACTGAGAGGTAGCCGCGATCGAAGTTCATTCCTTCGACGATCTCCAGAGTGGTTTCGAAGCCTTTACCCTCTTCCACTGTGACGGTGCCATCTTTTCCGACCTGCTCCATCGCTTTAGCAATAATCTCACCGATCTCTTTGTCATTATTTGATGAAATCGTAGCAACTTGGGCGATCTCATTACGGTTTTGAATCGACTTACTCATCTTCTTGAGCTCTTCGGTTAATGCATTGACAGCTAGCTGGATACCACGCTTGATCTCCATAGGATTGGCGCCAGCAGTGACGTTACGAATCCCTTCACTATAGATCGCTTCAGCAAGGATGGTGGCTGTAGTGGTTCCATCACCTGCCATATCGGCAGTCTTGCTGGCCACTTCGATGACCATTTGAGCGCCCATATTTTCGTGTTTATCTTCGAGTTCAATCTCCTTAGCTACAGTCACCCCATCTTTAGTGATGTGGGGGGGGCCATAGGCTTTGTCCAAGGCGACATTGCGACCCTTGGGTCCTAGCGTGACCTTAACGGCGGCGGCAAGAGTTTTCACTCCTTTTAGAATTTTTTGTCGTGCTTCTTCTTTAAATTTAATGTCTTTAGGTGCCATGATTCCTCCTTCTTATGCTTCAATGATTGCGATGATGTCGT
>SDBT01018827.1_pt1 | contig 10840 bp, 11 predicted proteins | sample 2277101 | NCBI WGS metagenome assembly SDBT01 (sample SAMN10404973, study PRJNA504765) | marine sediment metagenome | isolation source: marine sediment core GS10_PC15, 103 cmbsf | place: Arctic Ocean: Southern Knipovich Ridge | collected 2010 | reverse complement strand
AACCCGGCGTCTTCCATCGCTTGCGCCGCGCTCTCCACCGCCCGCTCCTTCATCTTCATAAAGTCGGTCAGGGTGTTGTCCAGGTCGAATATTACGGCTTTTAGCATATTGAAGCCTTTGAAAAATACAAGGAAGTTACATTTATTCTTCGCCGACTGAAGTCGGCGTTCGCGGCCTTCGGCGGATTAAGGCGTACTCGGAGCCTTTAGGCTTCGAAGGTTAAAACCGGCGGTATCGATCGTTTATATAGAGTTTATATCTTTACTGCCCCATATCCTGAATAACGGCCTCGATTAACTTAACGATACCGCCCTCGGCGCTTTTAACCGTTTCCACGACTTCCTCGTGTTGCGCGGGTTCTCCGGCGCGGTTAGCCGCAACGCAAATAGCCAATACAGGCAAACCGCACTGCGCCGCGACTATCGCTTCGGGAACGACCGACATCCCCACGATGTCGCCGCCCAGTTTCGCAATCATCGAGACTTCGGCAGGCGTCTCGTAGTTCGGGCCGAGTACCGCCGCGTAGACTCCGCCGTGGTGTTTCAGGTTTAGCCCGGCCGCTTTTTCCAGCGCTAAATCGACTAACGATTTATCGTATACATTATAGAGGTCAACAAACCTATCGCCCAACCCCGGAGCGGTTCTTCCGGCGAGGGGATTATCTCCCATTAGATTAATATGGTCATTTACGATAACGATTTCGCCGGGCGCGATAGCCGGGTTTATAGAACCGACCGCTGCGGTCAGGATGAGATATTTACAGCCGAGTTCGGCGAATATCCGTATCGGCAGCGTTACTGTATCCCAGGAATGCCCCTCATAGCGGTGCAAGCGGCCGCAAGCGATTAACGCTTCTTTACCGCCCAACTCCGCTAATACAAATTCGCCGCTATGCCCGGCGACTCCCGGTTCCGGTAAATATGGAATTCCGGCGTACGGAATCCGAACCGACACTTCAATATCACCAAACGACAATCCTGACCCAGCTATAATCCCAATTTCGGTTTCTATGTCGCCCAACTTATCCGCGACCACGGCTGCGCTCTCGGCGACCTGCCCTTTGCTTAAAATAATATCATCGAACCTTTTTCGCATACGAGCGGATAATAACACGGAAAGGGATGAGCGGCAAGCCTGCGCTTCTTCAAATTGACACGAAACCGCCTGCTTCAGCAAGCGGCGGCTCAACCGTTTCACGGTAACGTCAGGTTTTAACCTGACGAAGAATGTTTACCGTAGGCTAAAGCCCACGGTTAACGCTTCGCGGATGAATCACCGGGCGCATAAATGCGCCGGTTTCGTTCAAATTTTTATTGCATTATATTGGTTCGGTTGCTAATATCACTGAAAACTGCACAGGAGGAAAAATGGCCGTTACACTCAACGAGGTTATGAAGTCCATAGCAGAATACTACGACTCGCCTCTAATCGAAGAAGATACCTTTTACACTATGGAGATACCAGTCGGCGAAGAGGGCCGGACCCAGGTCGTTCGCGGAATGGTCAACGAAGACCATCGCGGGCGCGAAGCCCTCGTAATCTTCTCGATAATCGGCGAATGGGATAATAGCATCAACGCCGACGCGCTGCTGGAGCTAAACCTCAAAGCGCCCTTCGTCAAAATCGCCAAACTCGACTCACATCTCATTGTCTGCGGCGAGCAACTGCTGGAAAGCTGCCAGGTTACCGAAATAGTCAACCTGGTGGAGGAGATAGCCTCTTTCGGCGACTTCCTCGAGGAAGCGCTTTACGGTATAGACGATAATTAGTAAACGGAAATAACCCGATGGCCGCCTTCACCGGCGGCTTTTCTATTGGGAACGCTTCGTAAAACCCTCCGTAGCCATATCTGCGCCCCAGATACCGGCAATCGGTTCATTGCAAAAAGCGCACCTGCCGTTAACGATATTGAACTCCATCAGGGTATAACCATAGCGCCCCACTACCGTTTCGCCGCAAGCGGGGCAATAGGTACTGTTGCCCTCGTCGCCGGGGATATTGCCGATATAAACGTAGCGCATCCCCATATCGAGCGCATTAGAGCGGAACTCGGCCAGAGTATCGGGTGAAGTCGGCGGTAGGTCGGTCAGCTTATACATCGGGGTGAAACGCGAGAAGTGCAGCGGTACATCGGGGCCGACGTTATCCAACACCCATTGCACCATCTCCCTGCATTTCGCGATATCGTCGTTTAAGGTAGGCACAACCAGATGGGTCAGTTCTATCCAGACTCCCTCCTCCTGCATAACTTTTATCGCGCGACGTACCGGTTCTAAACGCCCCCCGCAAACTTTACGATAGAAGTCATCGTCGCCCTTCAAATCTATATTGGCCGCGTCTACGTAGCGGCACAACTCGCGCAGCGGCTTCTCCTCGATATAGGCCGCAGTTACCAGTACGTTGAACATCCCTTTGCGGCGGGCGATAATCGAGCTGTCGCGCACGTACTCGAAGAATACCACCGGCTCCGAGTAGGTATAGGCGATAGACCGGCATCCGGCGTCGGCCGCTTGCATAACCAGTTCATCCGGGGGTAGTTCTTCAACCAATATATTCTCCGGTTCTTCCTGGCTGATGGTCCAGTTCTGGCAGTATTTGCAGTGGAGGTTGCAACCGGCGGTCGCTAGCGAGTATATTGATGATCCGGGGAGGAAGTGAAATAGCGGCTTCTTTTCCATCGGGTCTATATGTACCGCGACCGGGCGGCCATGCACCAACGTAAACATCTCGCCGCCTACGTTGACCCGCACCCGGCAGTCGCCCCGCTGATACTCGTCAAGACGGCATTTGCGCGGACAGAGCGTGCATTCGATGACGGTACTCACTCCTCCCCCACCTCTACCTCCTGCCAGTATTCGGCCGGGTGCAGCCGTAGATTGCCCCGTTCCGCCGCCTCCTCGAACTCGGCTTTGTGCGCCGCCAGCTCCGCCGCGGAACCGGCGGGGCGCGACGCCCGCCAGCCGTCGTATATCAGCCAGACCGAGAAGGCCAGGGAGAGGGCGATTAGAGTGATTAAGATGATTTTATTTTTACCTATCTCCATAAACGAAACGAGTATATCATTATATCCGTATTTATAGATTCTTTTTTCAATTCGCTTTCGATTTTCACTTGACAGCCCCGCCCCCCATGTGCTATAAACAATATGTATATTAGTTTATCACTAAATCGATACGGTTATTTGGTTACAGGAGGTGCAGGATTTATGAGACGTAACATCTATGTTATACTTACGGCGCTGGCGGTACTAACAATATCGGGGTTTGCTACCGGTGACTACAAAGCGAGCGGAAATAGCGAATCGTGTTATCAAAAGGGCGTTACGGCTGATGAAGTCGAAGGCGTAGTAATACCGGAGGCCGAATACCGAGGTGAGAAAGACCGTGACCCATTTATACACGTTAACGGCGCGTGGTACGGTGGAGAATTCTCTTTCGATATGGACCCCAAAGAGATAATAGAGTACGGCGGTATAGAGATAGCCAACTACCGTTGGATAAAATACGAAGACGCGTGGTATTGGGAAACATATGCGGGACCATACCAATACCAGATGTTTCACTGGGAAGATTTGTCAACGGCATTCGTTTACCTAAAAGGTAGATACGCCAATAGCGATCCCAGCGAGGTTTTCAGTATATGGGCGTGGGACAACCCAAATGACGAATGGGACCAGTTAGGAACTACAAGCGGCGGCAATCATTATTCCTTCGACGCCAAGGATTACGTACTAAACGGTAATTTAACGGTACTCGTATATTACGGTTCTTATGGGTACTGGACGATGTGGAATAGCTATGTGCACTTATCACCTTACGCAATTATCATCGAACCGTAGAACGAAGAGGATATGGCAGTAAATAAGGGAAATAACCAGACGTTAGTACTTGCGTTACTCTTCATTCCTTCACACTTCTACGCCGGGGCCGCTGTTGACGACAGCGGCCCCGAAGTATCGATCGAGTTACGCGTAGCGGGCGGCGCGTTGAATACGGCATCTTCGGATATTGAAGACGGTGCCGGTTATAAATTTACGTGGGATAGCGCATTCGAAGTCGGATACAACAAGTATTTATTCGGCTATAACTACTTCGGGGAAGGCGATAACGTTATGAAATCGGACAACTTCTCGGTTTATTCGACCGACCACCACTCCGTTATTGCCCAATTCTCCTTACTTGATGGTAAAAATACCTCTATTTATCCCAGGTTGGCGTTACACGTTAACGCGTCGAAATTCTATTATTATACGGGGCCGATAGACTTCAGTAAGATTTATTACCATTTCTACCCTGGCTTTTACGTCGGGGCCGATTTTACTCCTACTAATACCCTAAACTTTTCCGGGTATGCAGGCTATACGCGGATGGTAAAACCGCAAATTGAGTACGGAACGTATCCTTACCTGGATACAGCGTCGATAGTATTTAAAACGCGAATGGAATACAATTTCGCTCGCTTCCTAGGATTAGTTTTACAAGGCGGCTTCTATTACGATTTCGACGGGCGAAAGGCTAGTTTCGTTCAGGGGAATATTGATTACGAGATTCCGAACGCGGTTAGATACGCAATCACGGGCGGATTCGTACTCAGTTTTTCAGAGTTAATGTTAAATTAGCGACAAAGTAAACCCCGCTACTATTACTCGTATCAAACGTACGCCCCCACCGGGCGCGTTTTTTTTCGTACACCGGTTTCATCGGACGGTTCCTCCCATAAACCCCTATTAAAAACCCTTGTCATTTCCCCTATCTATTCTTATACTCAACTCAAATTAGTTTATAACGGTCATATCAAATGCACGCAAAAATTATCGCCGCCGCCCTGATGGGCGTTGACGCCTATAAGGTCGAGGTCGAGGTGGACACCGGCCGCGCCCTAAACCGCCGCATCAACGTAGTGGGCTTGCCGGACAACGCGGTTAAAGAGGCCAAAGAACGAGTAGTTTCGGCTATCCGCAATTCGTCGTATCCAGTCTCCACCAAACACTTCACGGTCAACCTTGCCCCTGCCGACACCCGCAAGGAGGGTTCGGGCTTCGACCTGCCCATCGCGTTGGGGATGCTGGCCGCTATGGGCCAGGTAGAACTGCCCCGGGCACTGCTGTACGCGGCGATGGGCGAACTGGCGCTGGACGGTATGGTACGGCCTATACCGGGCGTACTGCCCATCGCGGTCTGCTGCCGCGAAATCGGCCTGACCGGCGTACTGGTGCCGGAGGAAAACGCCAACGAAGCCGCTGTGGTGGAGGGCATCGAAGTCATTCCCGTCAAATCGCTGAGCGACGCCATCCGCTTTCTCTCCGCCGACGTAGACATTGCGCCGCGCAAGGTAGACGTAAAAACCATCTTCAATACCGACTTCGGCTACGGCCCGGATATGGCCGAAGTCAAGGGGCAGGAACACGTAAAACGCGCCCTCGAAGTCGCCGTAGCCGGAGGGCATAACCTGGTGATGGTGGGGCCGCCCGGTTCCGGTAAGACGATGCTGGCGAAGAGGCTCCCCGGTATCTTCCCCGATTTAACTATCGACGAAGCGCTGGAGACGACAAAAGTACACAGCATAGCCGGATATCTGGGTAAGAACCAGGCGCTTATAACCAAGCGCCCCTTCCGCTCCCCGCATCACACCGTTAGCGATGCCGGGCTTATCGGCGGCGGGCAGTTCCCCCGTCCCGGCGAGGTATCACTGGCGCATAACGGCGTGCTCTTTCTCGACGAACTGCCGGAGTTCAAGCGCAACGTGCTCGAAGTAATGCGCCAGCCGCTGGAGGACGGCACGTTATCTATCAGCCGCGCGATGGGTACGCTAACCTCCCCGGCGCGCTTTATGCTGGCTGCGGCGATGAACCCCTGCCCCTGCGGCTACTTCGGCGCTGCCAGCCGGGAGTGCCGCTGCGTCCCGATGGAGATACAGCGCTATATGTCGCGGGTCAGCGGGCCGCTGCTGGATAGAATAGATATTCACCTGGAAGTTCCCGAAGTTAAGTATAAGGAGCTGTCGGGCAAAATCGGGGGAGAAACCTCCCGTGACATCCGGGCCAGGGTAAACCGTACCCGCGAAGTTCAATCGGCGCGTTTCGCAGATATACCAAATGTACATTGCAACGCTCATATGGACAACCGCTTAATCGAGAAATATTGTATGCCCGACGAGGCCGGCGAAAAGCTGCTGCGTACCGCTATCGAAAAGCTGGGTTTTTCGGCGCGGGCCTATCACCGCGTTCTGAAACTGGCGCGAACCATCGCCGATATGGAGGGCGCCGACGCAGTCGCCGCCCGCCACATAAGCGAAGCGATACAATACAGGACGTTCGATAGAGAGTTTTACTCGTAACCGACACATCTTAAAGAAACGATGGAGAAATTATGCGTGCATTTCTATTCGGGGCCTTTATTATGGTTTTGTTAGTTGCGGTTTACCCCGTTCGCGGAATAGACGAGGCGATAACGCCCCAATATAACACGTGGACGCAAACTGATTGGTCGGGAGGGATCGGGCCCGATATTATTACCGACCCTAAAAACGTAAACAGATATTACCAATCGGATGACGCCCTCACACCCTTCGGCGAAATTGGTCTCGGGGTGACCCCCGAAAATATGACGCTCAACGATTTTGGCGTCGTTGATATACGCGACGTAACGCTGGATATGAGCGTAAGCTGGTACCTTATCGCCGCGAACGAACCGGGTGGCGGGAACAATCGATGTAAAGTATATTGGATGGACGCCATCGACCCGTATCCCGATATATTCGTCGCCCAGGATTTTCCGCCGGTTGGAGGCGATTACCCGGTACAAATAAACTGCATCGAAACTACGTATGACTATTACGCATTCGCCGGGGTCGAGATGAGCGGGGGTTATGCCGGAGTTTATACTACTATAGTACATCCCGTCAACGGGATGATCTACCCCTGGACCTACATCGGTGGACCGGGCGACCCGGGGGACACCACGCCTACCGCTACTTGTACCAACATATATTCAGTTTACGGCGCTTCAGATAATCTACTCATAGCTACCGGAGATTCAGGATATATTTTCCACTTCGACGGTGCGTCGTTTTCCCCGATACATTTAAACGGTGCGGAAACGATACACAGCTTCGAACCGCTAGAGCCATACTTCCTAGTAGCAGTAACCTCCCCGAACGGTAACTACTATACGGCGCCTTTGTTTTACCCGAACGACGAATCTTACTGGAACGATTTCCCGCGAAGCGTTCCTTCGACCAACCTATATGACGCGGTTACGGTCGATACCTACTTCTACGGCGCCGCCGGCGGTCCGGCGGTGGTCTATCGCCAGAGCCATACCCAAGAAAACCTTACCGCCAGCGGCGAACTTCCCGGCAGTCCGGACGCGGTATACAGCGTTGGGCGACTGGGGAACCTCGTCATCGCCGGTTCAGGGCCCGACGGTTTAATATACGGTTCGCGCAATACCGGCGATAGCTGGGCAACGGCCGTTGACCTGGGGGCAAATACTAACGTAAATACGATATTCATTATGGGTGGAGCTTATTCGCCGCACGTAGCGCACGCCTGTGCCGACGGCGACAACGGCGGACTTCATCGGTTGAAATCGGCTGACGACTGCTATTTAGTATCGGCCGCTCTTGACGTGGGCGAAAATGACCCGGTGTTCGGTAAAATATCGTGGGATATTGACGAGAACGAAGGATACTATAACGTCAAAGTACGTACGTTTAACGAGGACGATTTCTCGGACGTAGACGACTGGGATGATGTGGCGGAATGTCCGGAATCCGGTAGCGAACTAGCCGAGTTGGCCAGCGTAACCCGAGGCGATCGATATCTACAATACCGGGTCGAACTTACCCCCAGCGACGATACTCGAGAATCTCCCATATTTAAAGAAATCAGATTAGAATATGGCAGCCTGAACTACGGAGGGCTTCTTCCCGACGAAGCCGTCTTCGCGTTACCTAATCCGATTGTAAACGGCGCCTGCGATTTCTACTTTTCCCTGGCAGAAGCCGCCGATGTCAAGATCAAAATATACGATATCAAGGGACGATTTGTAGATGCCGTATCGGGTCACCGCGACGCAACAGAACAACAGGAATCGATAAGCTGGAATGCTACGGGTGTGGCTCCGGGCGTTTACGTATATCGTGTATTCGCGGAAACCGCCGACGGGTCAACGGATAGCGTCGTTAAAAAAGTCGCTATCCTTAAATAGTAGCATTTCGATCATTCACCAGATAAAAAACGTAGGAGTATATATGCGTACGACACTGTTTCTATTTACCGCCCTGGCGCTGATTTCGGCCCCGGTCTTTGCTACAAACATCATCATTATCAGCGACGAGGGGTGGTGTACTATCTTACTTGACGGTAATGAAGTCGGCGAAATCCCTCTGAATGATGATAAAGTAGTCGTGGAGAATATCTTCCCCGGATCGTATGAGCTAAAAGTTCACGACGCTTTTAACAAGCTCTGGTACCAGGATACGATAAAGGTACCGGATGTAAAGAATATGGTTATCCAGATAGAACCGGATAGCTTCGAGGTTCTGGCATCGGGGTTAGCTTCATACAAAAAACCGGCCCCCGGAACCATTAAAAAAGCGAAGACCATAAGAAGCGAAGTAACCAAATACCCTATAACCGATTTAAGCAGTCTGCTTTACATCACCACCGAACCGGAGGATTGCACGGTCTGGGTCGAGGGCCGAAAAGCAGGTACTGCTCCTTACGTTGATTTCGACGCGCCGACGGGACATCTTGAATTGGAAATCAAGCGGAAGGATTATGAGCCGGTTGAAGAATCGGTCAAAGTTGAGGAAGGTTCGGTAACGCATATTCATATTGAGGTAAAGTAAAATGGCCCGCCCTAAAAAATTCCGCAAGACGATGGCCCTCAAACTGGCTTTGCTGATTGAAGCCCTGCTAATCGTCGCTATCGTAATCACGACATACGTGAACGTCAATCGTGAAGTGGAAAATATCAACGACGACGTCCGCGCCCGAATGAGTATGGTGACCGGGTTAATCCAGCGGGCCTATGACAAGCTGTCCATTCAGGACTTTGACAAGTGGATACAGGATATCTACAACCTGGATACGAAATCGGAAAAATACGGCTCCGAGATAATCTATATCCTGATCCTGGCCGGACAGGAGGAAGTCCTATATGCCTCCCACAATCCCCGCTATAGGCCCAGCGATGACCAGGGCCGCCCGCTGCAACCCAAAGCATACTATCGCATCAACGCGCCCAATATGGACAAGGTAGACGCCTATATCACCGAACCCGGCACGACGCGGGCGAAGTATATGATAAGCGTCGGATACTCGATAGTCGGGATGAAGGCTTTGATGAACCGGGCGATTGTATCGGCGGTATTGATATCCATCGCTTTCATATTCCTCGGCCTGTTCGCCGCCATCGCAATATCTCTGGCCTGGACCAGACCGATACGTCAACTGGTTAAAGGTATGAGGAGCGTTGAGGAGGGCGATTATTCGCAAGATATCCCGCAGACACGGCGCGACGAATTGGGCCAGCTCACCTACAGCTATAACATTATGATAGAGGGGCTGCGCGACCGCGAGTTCATCAAGAACACCTTCAAGCGTTACGTGACCAAACAGGTCGCCGAGAAGATACTGGAGAGCAAAGAGGAGATAAACCTCGAGGGCGAGAAGCGCGACGTAACCGTCATCTTCAGCGACATCGAGGGCTTCACCAGCATCTCGGAAAAGATACCGCCGCACGAGGTAGTCGCGATGCTCAACGAATACCTGGCGATTATGATAGACGTGGTTTTCCTATACGAGGGCTCGCTGGACAAATTCCTGGGCGACGGTATAATGGCCTACTGGAACGCACCGGTACAACAAGAAAACGCGGCCCTGCTGGCTACCCTCGCGACGGTCGAGATGCAATACGCTATTGACCTGTTGAACGAGAAAAGGATTAAACGCGGCGAAGAACCGATATTCGCCGGAATCGGCATCAACACCGGCGAAGCGGTGGCGGGCAACATCGGCTCGGAGAAGAAGATGGAATACACCGTTATCGGCGATAACGTCAACCTGGCGCAGCGCATCGAAGTACAAACCGACCGCGGCCAGATACTACTCAGTGAGAGCACATACAAGCGTATCAACCAGTTCGTGTTTGCCACTCCCCTGCCCCCCAGCCGGGTGAAGGGAAAGGCGGAACCGGTTACAATATACCTGCTGCACGGCCTTAACGAGCGCTGCCGCCCCTTCATCAAGAGCGAATACGCCGATGAGCTAATTTCGAGTATGTAGGAGATAGGGATTCCAGTTGTAGGCCGGATTATTAATCCGGCCTACATTTATATCAATCTAAGCCTAAAAAAGCCTCCCGTTTCCGGGAGGCTTTGCTTGTACGAACTTAACGATTATTTCGCGAACTTCAGGCGCAAATCGGAAACCCTCTTGCGCAGGTTCACTATCTCCTGCAGTTGGCTCTTCTTCTGTTCCCGTTTGTAGGCTTTTTTGCGGAATGCAAGTTTGACCAACAAATTGAACATCCGGGTTATGCGGAAATATCCGCCGATATCGAGGTAAAACAGGAATTTCGTTTGCAGCAGGAAACGCCCGAAGAACTTGACGACGTTGTCGTACTCAAACTGGGTTACGTAACCGGCGTCTATCTCGCTCAACAATTCCTTGCGCATCCACTTCATCTCGATGATCCAGACGATTACGACCATAATAATCAGGGCTACCGCGGCGCTGATATGGGTCAACCAGGCGAGTACTATACCGCCCATCATCATATCGCCGGGAAGGCTAACCAGCAAGTTTTGCATACCGTCCATTGTTATCCTCCTG
>SDBT01018826.1_pt1 | contig 10840 bp, 8 predicted proteins | sample 2277101 | NCBI WGS metagenome assembly SDBT01 (sample SAMN10404973, study PRJNA504765) | marine sediment metagenome | isolation source: marine sediment core GS10_PC15, 103 cmbsf | place: Arctic Ocean: Southern Knipovich Ridge | collected 2010 | reverse complement strand
CGCCCGGGCTAGCAGCCTGTGGCAAAACTGTGGCACCGGCGTCTCGCCGGTGGTTTTCAAAGTCAAGAACGATGCCTCTAAACCCTGTTGTCACTTCTGCCACGGGCGGTCAGGCATCCGGGGTCTGGACAGCGACCTCGCCGGCGCCCTCCGACGGCGGCGACTCGACGAGATACACGTCCTCGATGTCCGTCAAATCCACCTCCCGGCGAAGGAGGAAGTAGATGACGCTCGAGGCCGAATAGAAGAAACTGATCGCAAACGCCGCCACGAGACCCCACAGCGAGTAGATCCACGCCTTGAGACAAAGGCGTCCGAACCAACTGACGTGCCGAAGCTCCTCTTCGCCAAACGTGCCATAGAACGGTCGGTCCTCGGCCACAGACGGCTTCTGCCACATGGCGTCCAGCTTGTGCTCGATCTTGGTCGACTCGCCGTCCGCACCGACGACATAGGCCCCGCCATGATTCATCGAGGCCCCCATAAACGTGCCCACGGCCCAGAGCGCCACGGTCACAAGGAGCTTGACGAGCGCCACGCAGATGCCGCCGTAGCCCACCGCCACGAGGGCATAAAACGCGGTCTTCCACGGCCTGCCGAAAACGTAGCTGTAGATCGTGCTAAAGGCATCGACCGCATCCTGGTTGTCAGCCGCGATGGCGGGCGCCAGCAGCGGGTAGCCCACCACACCCCCAATAATCAAGACGGCGGCCACAAACCCAACCAGCAGGGCGAGAATGAAGAGGACGCCGACGAGCAACTCGCCCACAAACGGGATGGCCCCGACCCAGCCTCCGATCCACAGAACGGCCCCGCAAGCCAGGACGAATGCCAGCGGGAGGAGCGGCGCCAGCGCAAAATTGGCGAACCTCGATCGGGCATAAGCAAACGACTCGCCCAGGCCGATCCGCTCGTCGAGGGCGATTCGCAACGCCGTCGACCGACAGATCGCCCCACCAAAGAGCCCCCAAATCGCGATCAGCAGGATGGAGTAGAAGATCGCGTACCAGAAATGGAAGCCCACCAACCAAGCGTCGCCTCGTAGACCCAGTTTCACGGCATTGATGAGACCGCCCGGATCCAGCCGGACGGCGGAGGAGGTCGCCGCGTTGACCGTCACCCGCGTATGTTGCAGCAGCAAGCTAAACACGCCGACGCGCGTCACATCGCCTTCGCCCTGCGTGTGCTTTTCGATCCACGCCTCGGTCTTCGTCGCGGCGTCGACGGACTGGGCCGAGAAGAACTGGAGCTCGCTCACCGAACCGGTCGACGTCTGTTCGACCACGGGCGAACTCGCCTCGGACCACACCGCATCGAGCAGATGCCCGGCCATGTAGGTGAGGAGAACGCCGCAGAACGCGGCCGCGAGGCTCGATCGCTGCAAGGAAAACCGCAGGGAGTCGAAAATCCGCACAAAGCCGCAACACGCCGGCCAGTCGATTCGTCGCAGGACGCCGGACGATTCAGACATGATCAGGCCCTCGATCCAATAGACACCACCGCAGGAGACGCCCGCAGCCGGGGGCGTATCCTAACCTCGCTGGGGCCGGGGGCCAATAGAGCATTTGCAACTCACCAGTCGCTCGCCGCCTGCAAGAGAATGAGGGTTAGAGTTAGGGAAACATCGGGTGGCACGGTCTCGCTGCGTTTCGCAAGACCGTCCGACTCGGTCCGCAGCGCCCCGTGGCAAAACTGTGGAAAAGCCGTGGCGAAACGGTGGCACAGGCGTCTCGCCAATTCTGTCCGGGAATGGTCTGGTCAGCAAGGGCAAGGGAGTGGCCCTGGGAGTCCGTGTGGCATGAATCGAGCGGTGTGGTTGAGTCCCGGGATGAAACGGGTGGCGTCCAACGCGCGCACCGATCAGCCCCCGAACGCAAGCGATACGCGGGCGATACGCGGGCGATACGCGGGCGATACGCGGGCGATACGCGGGCGATACGCGGGCGCGCGGGGTTAGCGGCTCTTTTTTCGCGCGCTGTAGTGTTAAGACAGCGACAGGTCGCCGTCCACACGAGAAGTCGCAGGCTTCTCACCCGCGCGGCCGACCGGCGCAGAGTGGCGTTCACTCGCACGGAAACATCGCGCGGGTGAGAAGCCACGGCGCTTCCCGACCGTCCTCCACTCCGGACTCGCACGGCCGGATACTTGGAGCAGCGCTTCAGCAACTTAGAAAGCTCGGAGTTGTAGTGCTGGGTGAAGAGCTTACGGCATGTCGCCTCGTTTTGGCTCACCCGATACCAGCTGTCGAGCAGCTCGATCGTGATGCCGACCTCTTCCAGGGTGTTCAACTCCCGAAAAACGGTCCGCCGGGACGTTCCGAGTTTGCTTTGCAACTGGGCCAGGCTCAGACCGCGCCCGCGGCCAAGGAGGCGACAAAGACGAATGAGCCGGCGAAGACGTTCGCCATCGATAACCAGAATCTTTACCATTGTATGCTTTCCTCAGCACTCGTCCTTCTCTGACATCGGTCGGCCCGACTGTCAACGAATTGCTCGGCATACTAAACGAGTTGCCCGGCGATGTCACGCGCGACCGCAAAGGGCACATCGGCGGGACTCGCCCAGCCGGCTCACTCGCCCTGCCGCGCCTTCCACCACTCTCTCACCCGAGCGGGATCATAAGAGCGAATGCGCCACAGAAGGTCGGCGATGTGCGGCCCCAGATCGATCCCCCCGGGCTGCTCCTTGAGCAGGCCGAACGGCTTACCGAAGACGCGTAGTGTCAGGATTGTGTCGCCATCCGCCCCATGCGTCCCCAGAATCCGAAGCTGGTTGTCCTGCACCAGCAGACGCATGCCGAATTCCGTGTATTCCAGCCGCTCGGGCAGCAGTCCCTGTGGAAGGCCGGTCGGCCAGGAGAAATCGAACAACCGCTCCGCAACCCCCAGTAGCAAGGCCCGATCAATCGTTCCAGGCTCGCCTTTCGGCGGAATGGCCGTGATCTGAATGTCCGCCGAGCGGATCGTGTCACCCTCGACGTCCAGATTGTGAACACGAATCGCCAAGCAGCCCGATGCCGAGCCGTTGCCCCACCGCTTAAGTATCTGCCCTAGGGAAATACCCTCAACCATGCCCGTGGCTCGGATTCGGTTGATCCGACCCAAGGCCAAATCGACCTGGTCGAAGTCGAAAGAGGCGCTGCCTGACAGGGCCTCGAGATCGAGCAACGGCGCGAAGGCGTCGAACGAAAGATCGCGAATGCGGCCCCGACCCTGAAAGTGGGTGATGACCGAGTCGCACACGCGCGCCGCATGCACGTTGACCGAGAACGTGCCCTCGAACGGCCCCAGCGGCAAGCCCTGCGTCAACTCGGCCAGATCGGCATCCACCAGATCACCCCGAACCCAAATCTCAGGCCGAGCCTCTCCGGCTCCATCCAAGTACTGCACCCGCCCGGCGAACCGACCCTGGCTCACGCGGCCGCCCAGCGTCTCACTCAGACCGATCGATGCCAGCGGCACCTCGGGAAGAGACAGGATCAACTCCGACACCTCCACGCCGTTGGACGGCGAGAATCGTGCGTGAATGCGAACGCCGTCAGGCACGGCCAGCCCATTCAACACATAGGCGTTCAGCCGCGCGACGCCCTCCTCCGGGTCGCTCAAATCGACCGAACCCGATACGTCACGGCACCGCAACGAGAACGGTCCCCGGGAGAAAGCGATCTCGAAACCCGACAACGTGACCTCGTCGAGATCGAGGGCCTCGAAATCGTGTCCCAGTCCGGCTTGAATGAGCTGGCGATAGTCCCCGCCCTGCCACTTGTCGGACCCCAAAAGAAGCACGCCATGCAGCAGCTCCAACTTGCTCGCCGGCTCGCCCCGTCGTTCGATATCGTGCCAGACTGCCTTCTCGCAGAAGAAGACCCTGTCTCGCCGATCCCTCAGATAGATCACGACGTCCTCGAACGCGCGGCTGGAGAACGTCCGGGCGGCGATGCCCCCGACTTCGCACGGCAACTCGAAAAAGGCCGTCATCTCGCGCTCGACCTGACGCCTGTGTGAATCGCTGCCGATCCACCATCCGTAGTACGTCGTGAAACCCAACGACCCCCCCGTCAGGATGATCGCCAGAATCAGAATCGCTTGTCGATGTGGACGCATGGTGTGAATAAACGAGTCCGACGCGAGAAGTTCACCAACCAGACGCGACGTTCCCGCCGGCTTGCCGTTTGGCGAATCGACCGTTCACCTTGTTCTTGCGCGACTCCAAACGCCGCGACCACCGCGGGATCAAGGATCGACCAACCCGCGAGCCTTGGACAAGTACGAATCATACGACGCGCGAACCTCGCACATCGTATCGCCGCCGAACTTCTCCAGGAAGGCCCGAGCAATCTCGAACGCCACCACATGCTCGGCCACAACGCTCGCTGCGGGAACCGCACAAATGTCGCTCCGCTCGTAGTCGCTTCGCTCGGGCTGGAGTGTCTCCAGATTGACGCTGTTCAATCCTCTGAGCAACGTGCTGATCGGCTTCATCACGCCGCGGACGATGATGGGCATTCCATTCGTCATGCCGCCCTCGAGCCCGCCGGCGTTGTTCGTCGCCCGACAGAAACCCAAACTCGCCTCCCCACGCCGCGACGCATCGAACGCGATTTCGTCGTGAACCCCACTGCCCGGCCGATCCCCGCAGCCGAAGCCCAGACCGACTTCGACGCCCTTGAAGGCCTGAATCGAACCGACCGCCCCCATCAAACGACCATCCAGCCGATCCTGCCACCGCGAGCAACTGCCGATGCCCGGCGGCAACCCGGTCGCTCGCACTTCCACGATGCCGCCGACTGTGTCCTTGTCGCCACGGGCCTGGACGATGGCGTCGATCATCCGCGACGCGGCCACCGGGTCCGGACAATAGGCATCGTTAGCATCCCGGGCGGCGATCAGCGGCGCCGTCGTCATGTCCGGATCGACCGACGCCTCGACCGTACCAATCCGAACGACATAGCCCACCACCTCGATGTCAAACGCCCGCAGCAAACACGCCGCGACCGCCCCCGCCGCGACGCGAGCCGCCGTCTCCCGCGCGCTGGCTCGCTCCAACGTCGACCGGCAATCCGTCGTCAGCCACTTCATCGCCCCGGCGAAGTCGGCATGGCCCGGTCGAGGCCGGTGAACCGCCGGCGCCGAATCGATCCGCCAGTCCTTGTTCGCCAGTTGAATCGCCAGCGGGCTCCCGATGCTCACGCCGGCCCGAATGCCGGACAGGACGTTGATCTCGTCCCGTTCGATCTTCATCCGGCCGCCCCGCCCGTAGCCCCCTTGACGACGACGGAGCGCGTCGTTGATCGCGTCCTCGTCGATCGCCAGGCCGGCCGGCAACCCCTCCACGAGCGCGATCAGCGCCTGACCGTGTGATTCACCTGCCGTCCGATAGTCCAATGTCGCCATGCCGGGGATTATACGCCGATCCGCCCAAACGGGGAGGCCGCGCCGAGCCGATGCAACGGGTTCTCCATCAAGCCCCCGATTCAGCCGACCGATCCAATGACAGCGCCCGGGAGAACCCGGTCACCGCGACCGACAAGCCATCGAACGCCCCCGGCGTACGCGACACGGAGCAAACCATGACCGTTCAAGCCCCCAACAAGCCCACCAACGCCGCACCCGCCGCCCAATCGCCCGCCCCAGCGACGCAGCCCGCCCCCTTCGCCCCCAAGATGCCGACAACCTTGGAAGAAGCCGGCCTCGATATCGGCACGGTAGAATCGCTCATCCTCAAGTTCCTCGCCGGCACCGGCTCGGCCGCGGGCGCCCGGATAGCCGACGTACTCTGCCTGCCGACCGAGCCGCTGGTCGAAATCCTCACAGACCTGAAACAGCAGCAGATCATCGTCTACGTCGGGTCCGCCACCATGGGCGACTTCACCTACACCCTCACCGACGCCGGGCGAGATCGGGCCAGGCGGTACATGCTCGAATCGCTGTATGTCGGACCGGCCCCCGTGCCCGTCGAGGCATACAAGCAGGCCATCAGCGCCCAGAGTATCACCGGCCGACACCCCACCGAGCAGGATCTCAGAAACGCCTTCAGCGATCTGCTCATCAGCGAAGAGATGTTCGAGATCCTCGGCCCCGCCATCAACTCGGGCCGCGGCATGTTCCTCTACGGATTCGCGGGCAACGGCAAGACAAGCATCGCCGAGCGTATCACCAAGTGCTTCGGCGACGAGATCTACATCCCCAAGTGCCTCATCGCCGACGGTTTCATCATCAAGCTGTTCGACGAGGCCAGCCACGAACCCGTCGAACAGGCCCAAGACTCCATCTTCAAGACCGACAAGACCGACCCGCGATGGATCAAGATCAAGCGCCCCACGGTCATCGTCGGCGGCGAACTCACCATGAACTCGCTGGAGATCAACTACAACCCCACCAGCAAGACCTGCCAGGCCCCGGTCCAACTGAAATCCAACTGCGGCACGCTCGTCATCGACGACTTCGGCCGCCAGCGCATGGAGCCCATCGAGTTGCTCAACCGCTGGATCATCCCCCTCGAGAAACGCTACGACTTCCTCAACCTGCCCAGCGGCAAGAAGCTCCAGATGCCGTTCGACCAGCTCATCATCTTCGCCACGAACCTCGAGCCAAAGGATCTCTGCGACGAGGCATTCCTCCGCCGCATCCCCTACAAGATCAACGTCTGCGACCCGACCGAGGCCCAGTTCCGCAAGCTGTTCGACTTCGTCGCGCCGGGCCTGGGGTTCGAGTTGGACGAACCGGCCCGCAAGGCGATCAACCATCTAGTAGAAACCCACTACAAAGCCCATGACCGCCCCTTCCGCTGCTGCCAACCCCGCGACCTCATGCTCCAAGTAAAAAACCGCTGCCTCTACCAAAACCGCAAGCCAGCCCTAACCCCCGAACTATTCGACTACGCCGCCTCGGTCTACTTCACGGTGATGTAGGACGACGTGCAGCGCGTGCGGGTGCTTTCGGTTTTCAGGTTTCAGTTGTCGGCCGTAAGCCGTCAGCCTTCAGCCGTCAGCTATCAGCCCTCTCCCTGCGGGTTGCCATTCGGCTTGCTCGCGTGACTCCGAATCAATGCAACCTCTATCGCGCTTTTCCCCATCGCCCTCGGACAGTCTCTGGCCGCTATCGGCTCTCTTCCGCTCCCTCTCTGGCTTTGCCGGAGCGCTCTGGCTCTTGCTCCCATCGCTCCCGGACTCTATGCCACACATCTGGGGATTTTCTCCCTCGCTATGGCCTTCTTCTGGATAGTCCTGGGAGATTGTGCGATACTAGCGTAGCGTATCCTATGGACTCAGAAAGGCGGTTTTCGGCGATGGCGGCAGGATTCATTCCCACGGCGGACGGGTCATTCGACGGCTGGCAGGGTAATTTCGAGGAGTATGTGCGGGTCCACTACGGCGACCTGGGCCTGTCCCTGGGCGATGCCGACCGGCTCAAGGCTGCCCGTGAGGTCTGGGCCAAGGCCTATGAGACCCACATCCAGCGGCACCAGGCCGCCATCGCCGCCCGGCAGGCCAAGGACGACGAGCACCGGGCCTACGAGCGGCTCATCCGCGAGGTCGTCCGGCGAATTCAGCCCTTCGAGAAGGTGACCGATGCCCAGCGGGCTGCACTCGGCATCACCGTCCGCGACGCCGAGCCCACCGCGACTGGCACTCCGACCACACGGCCCCTCGTCACGGTAGATTTCTCCAAGCGTCTGCGCCACACCCTGCGTTACACCGACGAGTCCACCCCCACCCGCCGCGCCAGGCCCCGCGGCACCCTCGGCGCAGAGATCTGGGTCAAGCTCTCCGCCCCCGGCGAACCGCCCCCCACCGGTCCGGCAGAGCTAACCTTCCTCCAACTCAGCACCCGAACCCCGGCCGTGGTCGAGTTTTCCGGCGAGAGTGGTGGGAAGACCGCCCATTACATGGTAAAATGGCTCAGCACCCGCAGCGAACCAGGGCCGTGGAGCGAAACGGCCAGTGCGACGATTGGGGCGTAGAAGCTGGCAGCCATTCAGGTCGGAGGAAGAGCTAATGTCCAAAGGTGATCTACCGGTTCCAGGCGACAACGTGCGGCCTCATATGGTGATTCTTGGTGCCGGAGCAAGCCGAGCATGCTGTCCGTCAGGGGATCGCAATGGACGGAAGCTACCGGTGATCGCCGACTTCATTGATACGCTTGGCCTGCAAACAAGGCTGGAAGCAGAGGGCCAGTTTGTTCCGGGGGAGAACTTCGAGGCCTTGTACTCGCGCCTTATTTCGGGAGGCGAGCACGAGGAGTTAGTGAAATGGTTGGAGGACAAGGTTTTCGCATACTTCAGTGCATTGCAATTGCCTGACCAACCTACGATATACGACCACCTGGTATTGTCATTGCGTCCCAAGGACATTATTGCCACATTCAATTGGGATCCGTTCCTCGTGCAGGCGCTGGAGCGGTGTTCGAATATCACCGAGCCGCCGTTGTGCCTCTTCCTGCATGGCAACGTCGCAATGGGCTACTGCATAGAGCACACACCCGTAACGCTCGGCCAGTGTGGCGCAAAGTGCAGCCGATGTTCGAAACAGTTGAAGGCTAGCAAGCTGCTGTACCCGGTAGCTCAAAAGAACTACACCGATGATCCCTTCATCGCGGGCCAATGGCGCGCAGTGCAGGAGCGCCTTAAGGCTTCCTTCTTGCTCACGTTCTTCGGTTACGGCGCGCCGGCCACGGATGTCGAAGCTGTTGACCTGATGAAGCAGGGTTTGGGTAAGCCGGCTGAACGCGAGTTTGAGGAAACCGAGATCATCGACCTAAGGTCGGCGGAGGATCTGAGGTCAACGTGGAGTTCCTTCATCTTCGGCGAACATTACCGAGTACAAACGAGTTTCTACGATTCGATATTGGGACATTCGCCTCGCCGATCGGTAGAGGACATGCACCGGCAGTTTCTTGGCGGCGAGTGGATCGACGACTTCCCAATTCCGAAAGAAGCGGACTGGGCAGAGTTGAAGGAATGGCTGAAGCCGTACTTGGCTCAAGAGGGGCGATCTCCTTCGTAAGCCGGGTGCCACTGGCGGCCTGCCCGCCAGTGCGATGCAGGGTCGCCCGGGGTTGCAGGGTTGGGCATGGGAACAGGAAAACGGGCTGCGCCGTCCAGCGGCGCAGCCCCTTGTGGGTTTGGGTTGTCGGTCTGCTACCGTCTGCGCCGGGTGAAAAGCAGGCCGCCGAGGGCCAACAGAGCCAAAGCAGAAAGGGCTATGTCTCACGTCTTCTCTTCAACAACGCCAACGCACCCAACGAAAGCAACGCGAGACTTGACGGTTCAGGAACTTCGGAGGCGACGCGGAACCCGACAATGCCGCCCTCGATGTAAGGGTCGTGGTAGTGCCGGCCGGAGGACGCGAGGGAGTCGGAGGGGAGGAAGATGAGGAACGACCCGCCACGCAGCCCGCGAGTGGAACTACCGCCATAGCCCGGATCGCTATACGGGCTTTCCATCCACTCCCAGACATTGCCCATCATGTCGAACGTGCCGTTGAGTTCCTCGCTGCCGCTGCCGACATCCCACGGCCCGGCAGGGTCCGTCGGATATCCGTTGTCGTAGTAGTTCCAGCCCGTGCCGCTCACTCCGTCGCCCTGGTGCAACGTGTCGCCTGGCTTGGTCGCGTACGTCTGGAGGCTCGTCCCGTTCCAGTACGCCGCCTTGACCCATTCATGCTCGGTCGGCATGAAGTAAAACGCATCTTTGTGGCGGTAGCGATTGCCGTTGTCGGACAGAGCCTCGCTCCAGATGTCGAGCGTATAGGGGTCTGGGGCGTACTCGCCGTGACCCTGTGTGCCGGTGAACTTGTACGCCGCCTGATGGCCTTTGCTGGTGTTCAGATAGTTGACGAACTGGGCCGCCTCGTACCAACTCACCCTGTTGGTCGGCACGTTTGTGCCCGTCGAATATGTGTCCGAGTCGTAGGCGTTCGCCGGGCTGCCCGTGACCGGGCCGTATTCAGCCTTGAAATTGTCCCATTGGTCGTTCGTGATCTCGAACGTGCCCATGCGGTAGTCGTTGTTGACGATACCGTACCCGCTGGCCGGGTTCGTCGCCCCCGAGATCGGCACGAAGTCGATGGCGAATTGATTCCCACCCGTGCCGAACATATCCGCCTGCACGCCCGAGGTGCAGATCAACACCGCCGCCACTGCCGCTACGATTGTCATGCTCTTGTGCATTCTTCATCTCTCCTCTGTTCGGGAGCCAAAGCCCACTGAGCGGCCACATCCGGCCCGCTCGTTCAACCACGCTCGGCGCAACAGGAGGGAGACCCCGCCCGATCCCCGGGCACCGGTGGCCTGCAGATTGGCGAATCCTCTGCGGGGCAAGGAGTGCTTCCTCCGTCTCCTTGCCCTCAAGCACATCGTACCGCCAACCCACTGCGAACTCAAGGAACCAGCGCGGTCTTCTGACGAAACTCACAGAAATGCGGCCGCAGACTACTCTCACTGACAACTGAAAACTGACAACTTTCCTCTTGCCCCCTGTACGGCAGGGCCGTAATATTCCGCCCGTCTGCTTCTCTCGGGTCAGGGGCGCGACGTGCCCCACGAGAATAGCTCTTTCGACAAGCGATAGAGGAGTCTCTCCGATGGCCGACTATATCCCTGCAAGCGATGCGGAATTCAACGGATGGCTGGGCAACTTCGTCAGCTACGCCAGTGCGAACGAGGTGGCCCTGGGCCTGACGCTGGGTGACGTGACGCCGATCACCACCGCCCAAACCGCCTGGGCCGGATCACTGGCCGCCCACGTCACCGCCCAGCAGGCCGCCAAGAGCGCCACCCAACAGAAGAACACCGACCGCACCACCGTCGTCACCCTCGTCCGCGCCCTGGTCGGTCAACTCC
>SDBT01018825.1_pt1 | contig 10840 bp, 9 predicted proteins | sample 2277101 | NCBI WGS metagenome assembly SDBT01 (sample SAMN10404973, study PRJNA504765) | marine sediment metagenome | isolation source: marine sediment core GS10_PC15, 103 cmbsf | place: Arctic Ocean: Southern Knipovich Ridge | collected 2010 | reverse complement strand
GCGCACCTACCTTCTTCCTTCTTTATTGCCGACACAGATCTTAATACTGCAGTCTTATCATCTATAACTTCATTACCGGCCACAAAGACACTGCCGTAAAATTGCAAATCGGGGTAAAAAGGCGAATCTATTTCCTCGCCATGGACAAGCGGCGCGAGGAATAAACAATATATGGTTAATAAAAGTATATTATGTTTTATCAATTAATCAGGCAACTCAAAAAATTTTATATCTTTAATACTAACACAGTAAGTTACGGTTAAAATAAATAGTTATGACTAAGAACTTAAATAACAAAACAGCAATTATCACCGGGGCTTCTTCCGGGATAGGTTTTGCCTGTGCAAAACTATTTGCAGCCGAAGGGGCAAACGTAGTCCTCGCTGCACGAAACACGGGAAAACTTGATGAACTCGAGGCTGAATTAAAACAGTACGAGGTTAAGGTACTAAAAATACCTACCGATATATCAAAACTGACTGACTGTAAAAACCTGGTAAAGGAAACAATTAATACATTAGGTTCTCTTGATATCCTTGTAAATAATGCGGGTTATACATTCCAGGGGAATTTTAAGGATGTAGAGCTGAAGGAATACGATCAGATTATTGAAGTAAATTTAAAAGCTCCTATCAGGTTAACAAAGCTCGCTCTTCCGTATCTTTTAAAATCGGATTCTGGAAGAATTATCAATGTAGCTTCAATACTTGGCATATTTCCCATCCCATCCGAGACCGTCTATTCCGCTACTAAATTCGGCCTCAGGGGATTCAGTTATGCACTTGCTGATGAGCTGAAGGACACAAATGCAAGGGTTTGCCTTATCTGCCCGGGGCCGGTTGAGACCCCTTTTATTATGGACCACCTTGAAAAAGTACATGACCTTGTCTTTTCCACTTCCGTTTCCACAGCTGAGGAGATTGCCGGACTTATATTGAAATCGGCAAAAGACGGCAAAATGGAACGAATAAAACCGGGACATACAGGAGTGCTTGCAAAAATTGGATTTTTACTTCCGTTTTTAAAAAAGATTCTGCTTCCTGTAATGGTTATGGATGGTAAACGCAGAAAAGCTAAATATATTAAAAAGTACAGCGAAAAAAATTCACAATAAACTTTTCTAACTCATATTACAATTATATACATACTGCTTAATACCCAGGAAACTTTTTCAAGACTTTTTAATCTTAATATTCGTATGTTAAGTACGGATATTAACCATGAAAACTAAAACAGTATTATTTTTAATTATTTTGATAAGTTTTACGTTATTTTTTTCTCATATTTCCAACTCAAAAGCAAATATTCCGCAGACTTTTGTAGACCTGGTTACTTCGGACAACAAGGGAAAACAGAAATCCCTGGATTATATAAGAAAAAACTGGGAGCCGTCATACACAATTATGATGCTCGAAGTAATCCACCTAACCCGCGGGCCGGCTTTCACCGGAGAGTACTTAAAACTGATGGAAGAAAAAACCGGTAAGGATTTTGGATATAATACCGATGCCTGGTATAAATGGATATGGAACCAGGAAAATATTGATCACGAAGAATATGCAGATTTTAAGTCCCTGCTTTATTCAATTATAGACCCTAAGTTTGCTGCATATTTTAACAGCAATTATAAATCAAAAATACGTCTTGATGAGGTACGCTGGGGTGGGGTTGTCCAGGACGGTATACCACCCCTCAGAAATCCAAACATGATCTATGCACACGAGGCCAAATACCTTGAGGACAGCAATATTGTGTTTGGCCTTGAAGTAAATGGTGATGCAAGGGCATACCCCAAAAGGGTATTGGCATGGCACGAAATGTTTGTAGATGATGTCGGGGGCATCCCGGTTGCAGGTGTTTACTGTACCCTATGCGGTTCCATGATCCTTTATAAAACCAAGGCAAATGGCGTTAAATATGAAATTGGTACAAGCGGGTTTTTATACAGGTCAAATAAACTTATGTATGACAAAAAAACCCAGTCCCTTTGGAACACGCTTTGGGGCAGACCTGTAATTGGTAAACTTGCAGATGAAGATATAGAACTTGAAAGAATGAGCATTGTCACCACAACATGGGGTGAGTGGAAAAAAAGGCATCCCGGTACAAAAGTCTTGTCACTGGATACAGGGCACAGGAGAGATTACCGCGAAGGTGCTGCCTATAATCAGTACTTTGCAACTGATGAGTTGATGTTTGCTGTACCAAAGCTTGATAAAAGGCTTAAAAACAAGGACGATGTGCTAGGTCTTATCTTTGTGGAATATGCTGATATGCCATTTGCCATTTCCTCTGCTTATTTATCAGGAAACCCTATTTATCAAAACAAAATTGGTGAAAAAGAGTTTGTAGTCTTCACAGATAAGTCAGGTGCTTCAAGAGTTTATGAGTCAAAAGGAAAAAAATTTACAGACTGGGACAAGCTATACTCTGTCAAAGACAGCAAAGATACAAAGTGGACCCTCTCGGAATCCAAAATAGAATCATCAGATGGTGAAACCTTATACAGGCTGCCAGCACACCGGGCATTCTGGTTTGGCTGGTATTCCGCTTACCCCAATACCAAACTAATATTTTAACAACCCATTTTCAAAAACAGTTTTATAAATATAATAGTTTGTTAATGAAGAATTATGATCTGACAATAGTAGGTGGAAGTTTTGCCGGCCTTGCATGTGCGGGAGCTGCGGCTGCAAGGGGACTTAAAACACTTGTTATAGATAAGAAAAAAACACCTGATTCCTACACTCAAAGTACAGGGATATTTGTTAAGGAAATTGCCGACCAGGTCGACCTGCCATCCGGTATGGTCAACAAGATCCACGGAGTAAGGCTTTACAGTCCAAATTTTAATTACATAGATCTTGTTTCACCCGGCTATTACTTCCTGGCAACAGACACATGCGCTATTCTCAAATGGTTTTCCGAGCAAGCGGAAAATAACGGGGCCGAATTAAGATTCGGGAAAGAAGTAAAAAGTGGGTCTTATGAAGGAAATAAAATTATAATTCCCGATCACAATATTTCATGTTCATATCTTGTAGGGGCAGACGGGGCAACTTCTGAAATAGCTGACATATTTGAGCTTGGAAGAAATAGTGAATTTCTTCTTGGAACAGAATACGAGGTAAAGGGAATAAACAATATCGAAAAAGATTTTCTCCATGTGTTTCTCGATTCGGAACTCGCTCCCGGATACATCGCCTGGATGGTCCCCGGAGTAAACCTTACCCAGATCGGACTTGCAACAAAATTTCCCATTCGACCAAATATTCCAAAGTTTTATAATAAGTTAATAGATCATTTCGGATTTAAGGATTTGGAAATAGTAAACCGTAGAGGTGGTTATATACCATGCGGCGGCCCGGTAAAGCCCATAGCGAGGGACAACATCTGCCTGTTGGGAGATGCTGCCGGTTTTGTTTCACCTATGACTGCGGGAGGGATTCACCCGGCAATCGAAATTGGAAGGTTACTTGGAATTTCTATAAGCGATTATTTGCAGGACGGCGGATATCCCCCTGATGAGGTTATTAAAAAACATATTCCAACATACAGGTACAAAAAAATCCTGAGAGAATTATCTGATATTATTACACCTCCTAACTACATTTTAAACTTCCTTCTTAATAACTATTTTTTCAGGAAAAGTTCCCAGCTCATATTTTTTCACCACAGGGGACTTATGTCTTCCAGGGCCTGGAAGGAAATACTTGAAAATAAAAAATAATTCTTGACTAATCAGTACAGAATAGTTTATTCTAACTTACATGGCAAGAAACCGGGAATTTGATATCAACGAGGCATTGACCTCGGCCATGGGCCTTTTCTGGTTAAACGGCTACTCAAACACTTCCATTGACAACCTCCTCGAATCGATGGATATCGGCAAGGGCAGTTTCTACCAGGCCTTTGATAATAAAAGGGATCTTTACATTCAGACACTGGAACTCTATAAAAATCAGAGCCGCTACTTTTTCGAAGAGATATCCTCAAATGGTAAAGGGATCAATAGGCTTAAGAACTATTTTATTAGTCTTATCGATGAAATGTATAAGGAAGACTTTGTCCAGCGTGGATGCTTTCTTTGCAATGCCTCAATAGAAAATTCCGGCAAAGACAATGAAATCACCGAAATTGTAAGTTCAGGGTATAAAGAAGTTATAAACAAACTTAAGGATATTGTGGAAGAATCCCAGTCCTTGGGCGAAATAAGAAAGGACCTCAAACCCGATGATACTGCCCACTGGCTTTTTAGCAGTTCTTACGGCCTACTAATGCTAGCCAAATCAGATTTCAAAAAAAGTAAAATAAAAAAAATAGCGATGGATACTATAGATATATTAATTTAAAAATTAAACGGAATCTAAAAATTAAAATTTTATCTATTATTGTACTAATTAGTACAGAACAAAGGAGATCAGAATGAGTGGGAGTTCTAAGATAAATTCATACATAAATTTTGTAATAAAGTGGAGATGGGCAGTTTTAATAGCTTCACTTTTACTTACATTCGGACTTGGTCCTGGAATGGCAAAGCTTGGGCTTAACAATGATTACAGGGTGTTCTTCAGCGAAGACAATCCTGACCTCACCGCATTTGATGCCCTTGAAAACACCTATACGAAAAATGACAACGTCTTAATCCTCATCCACCCGAAAGAGGGTAATGTCTTTAATCAAACCACGCTTGGAGCTATTTACGAAATTACCGAGGACTCATGGCAGATACCGTATTCGACAAGGGTGGATTCTATCACTAATTTCCAGCATACCTGGGCAGACGGAGACAACCTGATTGTTGAAGACCTGATCGAGGAAAGAGAATTTGGTGATACGGAAATTCAAAGGGCTAAAGAAGTATCAATAAAAGAGCCTTTTATATACAAAAAATTACTTTCAGAAGATTTAAAGACAGCCGGGATCAATGTCAGGATACAGGCCCCGGGCGAATCGGTAAAAGAAGTACCGGAGGTGGCAGGTTTTGTAAGAAACCTCAGAGACAAGTACAAGGCTCAATACCCTGACCAGGAAATAAGGCTGGTCGGTGTAACTATGCTGAACAATGCTTTTGCCGAAACTCCGTTAAAAGATGTTTCATTTGTAATGCCTCTTATGTTTATTTTGTTAACTATTGCGTTGATACTTTTCCTGCGCTCACTAATAGCGGCCCTTGTCACATTTATCCTGGTTATAATTTCAACAATCACTGCCCTTGGTACAGCCGGGCACCTTGGTGTTTATCTTGACCCTGTCAGCGCTGCCGTACCGTACATCATACTTACACTGGCAGTCGCTGATGCAATACATATACTGGTGACATTCTTTCATGAACTCCAGGCTGGTAAAAGTAAATCCGATGCACTGAGGGAAAGCTTCCAGGTAAATGTAAAACCAGTGTTCCTGACAAGTATTACAACAGCAATTGGATTTTTGAGCCTTAATTTCAGTGATTCACCGCCATTCAGGCTTCTCGGCAACCTGACCGCATTTGGTGTGATGGTGGCCTGGTTTTACTCAATGACGTTTTTACCTGCAGCAATTTCCATCCTGCCTTTAAAAGCCCCTAAGAAATTAAAATTTGCTGCTACCTTTATGGCGACATTAAGCGGGTTTGTAATAGCTCATCACAAAACTATCCTGGTTGTGCTCGGTACCATAACCCTGGTACTGGTTCTTTCAATCTCGAGGCTGCAGATTAATGACAGGTACCATGAATATTTCAGTAAAAAGCTTGATATCCGAAACGATATGGAATTTTCCATTGATAATCTAACAGGCGTCTACCTGACCAGTTTCTCTCTTGAATCTGATGGGACAAACGGCGTGAGCAACCCGGAATTTCTGAAGAAGGTGAGTGAATTTACCGACTGGTTAAAGGATAAGCCAGAGGTTGCCCATGTAAACACCTTCAGTGATACAATGAAAAGGCTTAATATGAATATGAATGGGGATGACCCTTCATATTACAAGCTCCCCGAATCACGGGAACTGGGGGCGCAGTATTTACTTCTGTACGAGATGTCCCTCCCATACGGGCTGGACGTAAATGACCAGATAAATATTGACAAAAGCTCGCTCAGGATAGATGTAACATATGGTGATCCGGACCTAAGGGTCATTGAGGCCAGCAGCCTTGATGCAAACAGGTGGCTTAGGGAAAACGGCCTGAAGACAATGCAGGATAACCGGGGTGCTGGTACCACGCTGATGTTTGCCAATATTACCAGAAGAAACATCGAAGGAATGATAATAGGTACAACAGTTGGTTTTATACTTATCGCTTTTATAATGATGCTTGCACTCAGAAGTTTTAAGATTGGCCTGCTGAGCCTGATACCGAATATTCTTCCTGCAGCTATGGCCTTTGGTATCTGGGCACTAATAAAAGGCGAGATAGGTTTTGCGATAACAGTGGTTGCGAGTATCTCGATCGGTATAATAATTGATGATACTGTTCATTTCCTGTCTAAATATTACCGGGCACGAAGAGAACTTGGTTACACGACCCAGGATGCAATCAAATATGCCTTTGAAACCGTTGGAATGGCACTCGTCGGCACATCTTTCATCATCGCATGTGGATTTCTTATGCTTGGACTCAGTACCTTCAGGGTAACAGCATACATGGGGCTTCTCACATCAGTTGCAATAATCTGTGCACTGATCACGGATTTTCTGTTGCTGCCTGCCCTGCTCATGACAATAGATAAAAAAGACTATAGCAAAAATTAATACCGGGAGGAAACAATGAAAAAAATAAATTTGGTAATCAGCTTCTTTATACTTGCATTATTTACAGCAAATGCCATGGCCCAAACCCCTGAAGAACAGGGAATGGAAATAGCCGTGGAAGCAAAAAAAAGGGACACTGGCTGGAACGACAACAAATCCGTATCCAAAATGATACTCCGTAATAAGCAGGGACAGGAGAGTGTCAGGGTACTCAGGCAGAACAACTTCGAAGTAAACCAAGAGGGACTTGGAGACAAAAGTGTAGTTGTATTTGAAGAACCAAGAGATATACAGGGTACTGCACTCCTGTCTCATACAAAAATTCTTGACCCTGATGACCAATGGCTTTATCTGCCGGCTTTAAAAAGAGTAAAAAGAATATCCTCAAAAAATAAATCAGGCCCTTTTGTGGGAAGTGAATTTGCCTATGAAGACCTTCTTGCTCAGGAAGTCGAAAAATACAACTACAAATTCCTAAGGGAAGAGAAATGCAGTGAGCTAGAATGTTTTGTCGTGGAATCCTACCCTCTATATAAAAACTCCGGGTATACAAGGCTAAACGTCTGGTGGGACAAGGATGAATACAGGGTACAGAAAATTGATTTTTATGACAGGAAAGACTCTCTCCTGAAGACCCTTACATACAATGGCTACCAGCAATATAAAGACAAATTCTGGCGTGCGGACAAACTTAGCATGGTGAACCACCAGACAGGAAAAAGCACGGATATTGTAATAAACGACTGGGAGTTTTCAGTAGGCCAGAATGAAAACGAATTTACACCGGCCAGGCTAAAAAGGGCAAAATAGATTAAATGTTTAAAAAGGTTTTTTTTATAACAATTGTTTTGTCCTTTTATACAATTTCCGTACAATCCGGGCAGTTCGACTTCCGAGCGGAAATTTCTGCTGAGATGAGGATCTTCCCAAAAGATGTGCAGTTTGCTGACCAGAAGAACTATCATTTTGCCCCTTCATTTAAAATAGAGCCTGAGTTTATATATGAACTTGATTCCGGGAACGACAGGTTTACCTTCGTACCATTTTTTCGTTACGATCTTGAAGATGATAACCGGACCCATTTTGATATTCGCGAACTCAACTGGATACATTTCGGGTCTAAATGGACCTTTCTTGTTGGAAACGACATCGTGTTCTGGGGCGTGGCCGAATCCCGACACCTCGTAGACATAATAAACCAGATAGATTTTGTGGAAGATATCGACAACGAGGACAAGCTGGGACAGCCCATGGTCTTTTTTTCCTATGAAACTGAGAAATATGGTGCCGCGGAATTCTATTTTATGCCGTATTTCAGAGAGAGGACATTCCCCTCGGCGGACGCAAGGCTAAGGGGCCCTTTGCCAATAAGTGAGAATCCTGAATATGAATCGGACCTTGAAGAATTCCACCCGGATTTTGCATTCAGGTGGTTTAACACTATCAATGAATTCGATGTAGGCTTATCATTTTTTTATGGGACCAGCAGGGAACCAATTTTCCTTACGGAAACAGATGAAAGTGGGAACCAGTTTTTTAGGCCTTTTTACCAGATTATAAACCAGGTAGGCCTCGATGCACAATGGACAAGGGATGCATGGCTTCTAAAACTCGAAGTAATAGGCCGCGGCGGGCAGGGTAGCTATTTTTTTGCAACCGTGTTTGGATTTGAATACACTTTTTTCCAGGTATTTAGTTCGAATGCGGATCTCGGCGTACTTTCAGAATACCTTTATGACGGCAGGGACGAAAACCTCGAATTTGCCCCGCCAACTTTTTTTAACCATGACATATTTTTTGGGCTCCGTTATACATTAAACGATATTGAAAATACGGAATTCCTTGCCGGGTTAACTACCGACACAAAAACAGGTGAGATGCTCGGTTTTATTGAAACCTCAAGAAGATTTGGAGAAAACTGGGTAGCAGAAATTGAAGCAAGGCTCTTTCTTAATTCCGATGGAGAGCAGGATATTTTCGAAGGTTTTAAAAACGACAGTTTTATCAATATCAGTATCGGTAGATATTTTTAAACGTACATTCTATTCACTAACTTCAATAATTTTACCGGTTTAATTTATCCACTATTCCCTCTATAATTAAGAAATATACCCCTCTTAGTTTAAGGAGATAAAATGACAATTAAATACGATGCAATAGTAATCGGTACCGGCCAGTCCGGGCCTTCCCTCGCGGCAGCACTGGCTGGTAAGGGGATGAGTGTGGCAATAATAGAGAGGGGTTTATTTGGTGGTACATGTGTAAATACAGGGTGCATTCCAACCAAGACACTCGTAGCAAGTGCAAGAGCAGCTTATGTTTCTAAAAATGCCGGGAAATATGGTGTAACTATTGAAGGCAATATCACAGTTGATATGAAGGCTGTAAAAGAGAGAAAGGACGAAGTTTCGGGTACATCAAATAAGAACGTCGAGTCGTGGATGAAGGGGACTGAGAACCTGACAGTTTATGAGGGACATGGAAGATTCGGATCAGATAACACAGTTAAAGTAGGTGAAGAAACACTGGAAGCAGAGAAGATATTTATTAACGTGGGGGGCAGGGCGTTTGTTCCTGACTTTCCCGGCCTTGAAGAAATCAATTACTTCACAAATTCCAACATGATGGATGTGGATTTTCTCCCGGAACACCTCGTTATCATAGGCGGTAGCTATATCGGCCTTGAATTTGCGCAGATGTACAGGAGGTTTGGCAGTGAAGTAACGGTTATTGAAAAGGGAGCAAATCTCATAGGCCGTGAGGATAATGACGTGTCCGAAGCGGTAAAGGAAATAATGGAAAATGAAGGTATAAATATAAGACTTAATGCAGAATGCCTGACCGTTCAGAAAGAACCAGACGGCAAAATATCCGTAGGTGTATATTGTGAGGACGGAAATAATAGAGTTACCGGCAGCAACCTGTTACTGGCTGTAGGAAGGACCCCTAATACCCATGATCTGGGCCTTGAACATACAGGGATCGAAACTGATGAAAGGAGTTATATAAAAGTAAATGACAAACTTGAGACAACCGTTGAAGGTATCTGGGCAATAGGTGATTGTAACGGTAGGGGAGCTTTTACCCACACATCGTATAATGACTTTGAGATAGTTGCATCCAACCTGCTAGATAATGACCCAAGGAGTGTAGATGACAGGATTACATGTTACGGGCTGTTTATAGATCCCCCGCTTGGGCGAGTGGGTATGACAGAAGAGCAGGTAAGAAGTTCAGGAAGAAATGCCCTTATTGGAAAAAGAATGATGTCACGTGTTGGGAGAGCAAGGGAAAGAGGTGAGACAGATGGATTTATCAAGGTTATTGTCGATGCTGATTCAAAGGAAATCCTTGGTGCAACAATCCTGGGCATAGAAGGTGACGAAGCTATTCACTGTCTAATTGATGTGATGTATGCAAAAGCTCCATATACAGTCATTTCAAGGGCTGTGCATATTCACCCTACTGTTTCGGAGCTTATCCCCACGGTGCTTCAAAACCTGGAACCTTTCAAATAGAAAATTAACATTTTTTCACAGGACTATTTTGAGAGAAGGTCGTATTTTATTTTTGCAATTAAAATAATTAATGCCAGCAATCCCGTGATCGAATTTGCAATTATCAATGCCCAGTCTTTAATCAGGATTCCGTATGTAAGCCACAGCAAAAGCCCGGCTGTTAAAATTATATACATTGGAAGTGATAAAGACTTTGTATCTTTTTCTCGTATAGTTTTTATAACTTGAGGGAGAAAAGCGGAAGTTGTTAACAATGCGGCAATAAAACCGAATATATCTATTTTATCCATCTAAAAGTTTTCAATATCCATACATTCAGAACAAAGTACCGATGTTGGGTCAAACTCGAGCCTATCAAATTCGATGATTTCTTCGCAGTATGAACACAGGCCGAACTCACCGTTCTCAATCCTCTGCCAGGTTGCGTCAATTTTTCGAATTTGTATTTTTCTTCTTCTTTGGGACTCGAGCGCCATTTGCTGGTTTTGCATCTCATCCATCCTACTGAGGCGGCCGATTCTTGACTGGTCCAGTTCAACGGTTTTTACATTATCAGAATTGTTTGCTTCTGCTTCCATAAGATCATC
>SDBT01018824.1_pt1 | contig 10841 bp, 15 predicted proteins | sample 2277101 | NCBI WGS metagenome assembly SDBT01 (sample SAMN10404973, study PRJNA504765) | marine sediment metagenome | isolation source: marine sediment core GS10_PC15, 103 cmbsf | place: Arctic Ocean: Southern Knipovich Ridge | collected 2010 | reverse complement strand
ATGTATCTCTATTCAAAAAAAACACGTCACCTTTTTTTAGTCTTTGTCCGGCTATTAACCGGGCATCGTCACTGGTTACTATATATTTATATCTCACATTATCCTCCTAATGTATAGTTTTTTCTATCTCTATATTTATAACAATTGAATATAAGAATTCACCTTGCTTCTCAGCATTAATCATATCTGTATAATCAATTTCACCATCATTGGCATACAAGAACCGGTTCCCGCATGTTTGATCATCTTCAATTAGTTCCGCTATCGCCTCAGCATAACACATAACAATATTTTGTAGTATATTCGGATCACTACCTTTATGTAATATAAAAATATCAATATTAAAAGTCTTTTTGTTTACTATCGGTTCCGGATAATATTTTCGTTCTTTTGATTTCCGATTCGGTAAAATCATTATACTCGGATACTGCCGGCTTTTATCAAAATAAGTATTTAAAAAACTCCATCGACTTGCTGCCGTACCTGGTAATGTAATTGACAAATCTGTAGCTATAGAATTAACCTTATTAAGATACGCATCTGCCGTTGTAAGATAATCTTTGAAATCAGTTAAACATTCAATCATTCTTTGATTATCAGCCATGTATTTTTTCCTTAAATCCCTTAATCAAAAATCTATGTATAAAATTAGCCCATGATTTTTTTCTTGCTTCAGTTAATTGGATTATTTTTCTCTGCGGCATTTTGTAGCCGACTTGATGCCTATGTGCGTACACAATATTAGTTCCCATTTTTGCTTTAGTAGGCCCCATCATTTCAAATATATGTCCAGGTCCTCTTCCTGTTAATGATCTTTTTAAATCCCCTGAAGCCTGCATAATTCCTTGACCAGGATATTTTTTATTTTTTTTTGCTCGATATATTCTTGACAAAGCTTTAAACTTTTCCGGCTTCCCCTGCGCATCAAAGTTTTCTTGTTCCATTTTCATAAAATCTTTATGTATCTCTGCGAATATAGGTTTTAGCTTGCCGGCATATCTTACAAGCCCTTTAAATCCACGAACTAAATTTTCTTTACCTAAAAGATTAATTGTAATATCCATCACCAATCATCCTCTTGCCTGTGGAAATCTATTGTCCTGTCCTGCCCTGTCCATTTAGGATTATTTATTACTATCGCAATTGCTGCAAGTATATCTTTATTATCAAGAATATTTTTCATTGCTTTATCATATAAATCTTGATACATTTTAGCTTTATCAATCATCTCATCAATCACCCGATATACTTCAGCAAGCACACCGAAACATGCAATCCGTTTCAACAGTTTTAATTTGTCTGCGTCTACAATAGGTACGGTTATCCCTGCTGTCTGAAATTTTTCATCCATGTCTTGTGTAATATCATCACAAAAATTAGAAACCTCTGTTGATGTGGGTTGACTTGTAGCTGAAAAAATAGTGTATTGTATTTTAGCTTGTATATTAGAAGTTGCGCAATATGCCATTAAACAATAACCTTAAATCCATCTTTTTTTTCAAGCCGTTTTGCAATTTCGATATTCATCATACATTCATGCCCATTAGGATATTTCACCTTAATCTGTTTTTTAGGTTTTGCGGATTCATGAATTGCTTTATTTAATTTTTCTGTCGTTGTGGATTCCATTGGCTTTACTATCGATTCAACAATGTCAGGTTTTTCGACCAGTTTAATAATAGGTTTAATTTCCAATTCAATCTTTTCAGCTTCAGTTTTTAATATATCTTTTTGTTTTACTTTCTCTCTTGCTTGTTTTTTTTTCTCTTTTTTTGTCATTTTAAATCTCCTTAAAAATAAAGGGAGAGTTCCCCCCCCCCCTTATGTGGTATTAACTAATTAACTATTTTTACAGCCATTTGAGGAAAACCATATCCTGCTGTATTTCTGCTCTCTACAGAATATTTGTATTTCCTTGAATCAAAATCAGACTCTGATCCTTTAGCCTGTGATGTTAATTCCAAAGATTTCCTATCCTGAAAAATCAACGGTTTAATCGGATAGGTTGAAGCAAATCCATACCAATCATCAGCGTCTGAAAGGCGGGGATCAACTATAACAGTCTTTATGATGCTTGTAAACGGATTTATAACACCGGGGTTAGAGCTTGCTGGGCTTGCTGAACTTCGCGCTATTTTCATAAAAAGAATTTCGAGCTCAGGCGGACATACAATAGTATCAAGTTTATATCCAAATTTTCTATCCGAATGATCGAAATAAAATTTCATCATTGTTGCGCGAGCTGTTGTTAGATCAGTTTCCAGATTAGCAAGAGTTATTCCCGATCCTGCTAATAGGTTATCAATTACCCTATCGCCTGCGGCATTACTAAAAAACGCAACGTCATCATACGCTGTGTTTGATGTGCCGTTAATTATCAGATCACTAATTATATCAAGATTATGTTCTTGCGCTGTTCGTGCCAGCATCTGAATACGCGGCGCGATCATTCCTGTTTGGTCATCTGCAAGTTCATTCCTGTCAATCTCAATAGTGTTTTCCCAATCCTGATTTGTTAATGTATATGAATAATCTTTTATGCCTTTAGCCTTTTTCTGGCCCAACCATTCCCTCATTAATGCCAAATCTCCAAACCAACCGTATGTTTCAGACTTTCCTGTTGACAGAATAGTTGTAGCAACTTTCATTAAACTTTCATTTAGCGGAAACGTTGCGAGTGCTTTATTGAAAATTACCTTTAATCCTCTTGTTAATGCAATTGTATCTATAATCATCTTTTACCCCCTTACGAAATTTGTCGTATTCTGGTATCAATCCAAAGATATCCAGATTCCCAGTCAACGCACAATCCAAATGCACCGACATTAGTTGATGTATCTGCAAGCGTATCATCTGCAGTTGCATAAAAAAGCTGTCCGACATCTGTTTGAGCCGCACCGCTATGAGCTATTTTGATAACACCCGTTTCGACATCACAGTTTAAATGTGTGCCATCTTCAACAACTGTTCTTTTCATTACACCTCTGGGAATCTCATTCGCTACGTCCGCAGCTACTTTGAGATACCCGTCGACTCCAATATTAACCATTGCGCCCTTATAGAGCGTATCTGCCGCACCGCCGATATGATTAACTATCTCTGTGGTACCTGATTTTGTTTCATAATCAACTTTTTCAGTTAAGGCCATAATATACCTCCGTTATTCCTTATCTTCTTTCTTTTTTTTTACAGGTTTACCTGAATTGCTGTAATTTTTATAGTCTTCTTCACTTATTCCAAGTGCTTTTGCATATTCAGCATCATTTCCCTGCATTCCGGTCGGAGCGTTTCCGCCGTTTCCAATTTCTGTAAAATCATGAAGCTTCGGTAGTGACTTAATAATATCCTTTGTAAACTCAGATTGTTTATCAAATCTTTTTTCCCATGTTTCACGATCTTTAGGATCAATTTTCCCATCTTTTAATGCAGCTTCAATAATTTCAACTTTTTCTTTTTCGTGATTAGCTTTCTCAATTTTGGAAAGTCTATCACTTAAAGTTTTATTAACATCCGCTAAAGTCTCTTTTTCATCTTTAAGAGTTTCATTCTCTTTTGATAATTCCTTTTTTACTTTGTCATCTTTTTTGGAATCGTCATCCTTTTTAGTATCATCTTTTTTAGCAATTTCAATCCCGAACTTTTCTACTAACTGTTTTTTCTGATCCTCTGATAATTCAGAAGTATCAAACTTTTGTTTTAAAATTTCTGCAATAGTCATATTTTCCTCCGTAGAACTATTATTTATATCAACATCGCTTTGCGTGTTTTTACCTTTATCGAGATGAGCACTTGGCATTGTATACATGACAGGTGAATTTGTTAAACTCACCGCCTCTAATACAGGATACATTTCTTTTCCGGTTTCAATATCCGTATCCATCATTAGTGCCGCACTATAATATTTATATTCTTTATCATCAATGAATTTTTTTCCTTTAGGAGTAAAATCCCATTTGATTTTAATACCGTCATCGTCGAACACAACATCTTCAGCCCATGCGTTAGCCGCTCCAAAGTCATGCTTTGTATCCATCCATATATTACGATTATTCTCCTTTAGCCTTTTCCAATTTTCAACCGCTTTCTTTGCAAATGTTTTTGTTATAATAACCTCGCCATATTTTGACGTATTAAATAATCCTATCGGGAATGCTGTCTGATATTCATCATCACTAACAATGGATAAATTAATATTTATTTTCTGTGTCTTATCAAATATAATATTCTTACTCATTACATAATTAGATAATTCAGATTCGTCTTTGTTGTCAATCCGTGCATTTGCTGTCCTGATTGCTTTAACTTCACAATCAAGTATTTTATCTTTCCCTTTGTCTTTTATACATTGTGCTAATACAGTATTGGCAATAGTTACCCATTTGTCTTTGTCTTTATCATCCAAACCCTTTTTGAACTTATCAACATCTTTAATTTTCCACGACATAATTAACTCCTTTATGCTGCAAGAGGAAATTCTTCACTTTCTTGCTTATAAATATATATTTCAAAACATCTACAATAATTTCCGCCACCCGTCCCGGATGTACTATAACATTGTGGATTCGGTGTAGTAAACTTCGGATCATTGGCTTCATGTTTTTGACTATCCGACAATGTGTATGTATCCATACATGCCGGACATATCTGACCGTCAAGAATAGCGGAGTAATAAGCATACTCAATATCATCACTGTATTTTTCCGCTGTTAATCTTCGACCAGCTCCCCATCCGCCATTAATTGATGTTGCCGCTATGCTTTTCCAGTGCGAATCCGATACAATACTCGCCGACTCTTTTAAGCTCCGCACGAGTTCATCATTATTTACTATCCCTCGTTTGCGCTCCTCAATTGCTTTTAACATCAAATTAGTCTTTAGTACGTTTCCACCCTTTTCAACTAATATTGCTATTTCATCATCTGTAAGCCCGGCAAGATCTTCATAGTCAATCTGCATTTCTGTTTTAATTTTCGCACCCTGCGTATTAAGTTCTTCAACAACTTCCTTCCTACCCTCTTTCACCATTTCTTTATATTTTTTAATTGATATTTGATACATCTCTTTTTTTAAGATCACTCTCAAATTCTGTATCTTCCTACCGCCGATAATCTGTTTAATTAAATCATTAACTTGTATATCTTTCATTTCAAGTAATTGGTTCTCAAGTGTATTTGTATTAGCGTCTAACTCCATTTCAATGGCCATTAGATTAGGTATCTGTTCAATCTCTGTTAATTCAACACCCTGTAACGCACTTTTTTTTCTGTTGATACGCGCAAACATACTGCTCTCTTTATCTTTTTCTTTCTTTTGTATTTTGTCAACATTATCAGGATCTTTTTTCGTGCTGTCAGGCTTATTTTTTGGATTGTTAGCGGGATCACTTCCGGGAGGTGTTTCTTTATCCTCTTCAGATTCTAACTTTTCAGGGAACTCAATCTCTCTTCTTATTACATTTTCAGTCTCAAGATCCGGTGTTATAAGTCCGGCTTTTTGTAATTGCATTAATGTAGTAGCGTCAACCTTTTTAATTTTACGAACTTTTAATTTTGGGTATTCTTTAACATGCCAATTAAAATCAACAATCTCTTTAATCCAAAACCTTGACAACACCTCGACTATATAATCCGCATAAGCCTGTTCAGATTCTAAAAATAATTCAATAAAACTTTTACCAAGTGAATAACTTCCGGTTTTACTCGATCCCAAATTAGTAAACATCTGAAATCCTGCTCTACTTATTTGTTGATCTTGATACTCTATCGATGGTATTGCATCGGTACCACCATTATTCTCAACTGTTTTTATTTCAAATTCCCAGTCAGCCGGTAATACAAGGCCGCCTTTTTCGCATGCATGTATTTGTTGTATAGCTTCTTCGGCTTCCTTCCATTCATCAGATCCCTCTTTTATACCCTCAGGAACTTTCATCACAGGGATACCTGTGCCGTGTCTATCGTGTTTAATGGCATCAATTTTTAAAAGACGCTGCTTAATGAGCCAAGGCCCGTACATAGCCCGTAAAAGAGATATCCCTTCCCAGTTATCACCTTCACGATCTGTAGTAAATACAAGCATCTTTTCAATTGGCAATATAATTTCCTTTCCAAGTTCATCAACTTGAACAGGCCCGATTAATTTACCTTTCTTTTCATCATACTTCCATTCACTAATTGAGATTGGCATACGCGGATCAAGTTTTACAGGAACATTAAGTTTTAATTTTTCATCATATCGATATACTTTTTCCATCACCATAAACCCATATACAAACTGTAATAGAATATGCCTGATAATATCATCCCATGGCTTTGACATCTTATCTCTCATTTTATTTACTGTCTCCGCAATTTCAATATCTTTTGAATCATCACTTGCGGGTTCCATGAAATAATCGGCTTGCCTTATCGGAAGTTGTATTCCCAGTAATGTATTTTTTATTTGAGCGTCATTCCTGCGCATTTTATCATATATGGGTCTATTAAGATACCCATCAAGTTTTTCGAGATATTCCCCAGTATCTGCATTTCCGTACAATCCACGATTACCGGATACACCGACAGCCTTAGAGGATGGTTTTTTTCCTTTTGTTTCAGGCATTAAATTTATTCCTTAAACATTCTCTCATTAATTGTCTTTTAGACATATGTTTTAATTTTTGATAATATCTGTTTTCTTTTGATACCTTTAATCCCATATTACCATTAAATAAATTTATTAAATCATTAAATAATTGTTTCATTAAAACTCCATATTACGTAACCCGCCCGTTATAGACGATGTAATTCTTTTTTGTTTCCCCATATTATTATGCCCGTATTTATCCTCACGCATTATTATGTATCGTACACAATCCATAATATGGTCATTCATTTTTATTGGTTCTTCTTTGCCTTTTTCATTCCAACTATATTGACTAATCTCTTTAATCGAATTAATGCAATTATTGAAAATATATAATCTCGGTTTTCCATCACGCTGTATTTTTATTCTTGTATTAACTTTTTGTAGTCCCTGGCTGACATTTTTATCAGCATTGGTTGTATGTATACCATACTCCACAAGTTCGGCTTGATCCTGACTATCATGATCCGATACTGTATAACCGTATTTTGGAAGATCAACATATTGATTAATGCTTTTAGCATGATCTTTTATTAATGTTTTCCGTTTATAATATTCCCGGTATAAATATGCTCGGCCATCCTCATCAAACGCCATCCATATACAAGCAAACGGATTCACATACCCAAAATCTATACAACGAACTTTACGCCACCCCCTCGGTATATCAAACGGCTCAATGCAATGTATATTCTTGTCAAAATCCTTATATACCAATCCTTCAAACGCAACAAATTTCCCTCCAAGTTCTTGATCCGCAAAAGTACCTGAGTAGCTATCATATAAATCATTAATATAATCTTTAGGTAAATATATATTGTCTTTTGTCGTACATGTGATTAATTTATAATTAGGATTATTTTTAATATAAAATAAATCATATATCCAATCAAACCCTGCTGGAGTGCCTGTAATAAACCCCTCGGTATTCTCCGATCTCCTTATGCGCCCTTGCATGATCCTGAATACAAGCTCTTTCATCATTGCCGGTTCATCCATCCAGAACCAATCAAGATTTGGCCCTCTTAATCTATCGGGATGTTCACTCGATCTACAAAATATTAAATTTTCATTATACTCAATAATTGCCTCTTTCTTGTTATACTTATATTTATGATTAACTTCATTAAGAATATCGAGTAAAGTCATTATAGTTACATCACTAAGTATCGGATATGTGGGACTTACTATCATTCCCCTTGTATTTTTTTTTGTTATGATTGTTTTTAAAGCGCCTGCAAAACTCTTCCCCGATCCTACGCCACCTATATATGCAGTATATTTTTTTCCACTGAATATAAAATCGTCTTGACTTTGTAATAAATCAACGTTTAAATCAGCCATGCTTATTAGGACGATTAATAATAATGTTACCAATTATCTCTCCCTTTAAATCCATAGATTGTTTCGGTGTGCCCTCTATCCTATCCGCTACACTATCAATAGCCTTTTGTCGCTCATTCACTGGATATATATACTCACCTTTATGTTCACCGTCTTTATGTTTACTGAATATAATTTTAATCTTTTCAGCTGCAAGCGGTGATGTCCACTCTCCATCATCCCCGGATATTCCTTTTAACAATTCTTTTAAACGAGTAGAGTAATTCTTTGTGCCTTTTGGTCTGCCGTTTAAATTGCCTGACTCACCGGGTTGAAATTGTTTATCTTCTGGAGGTTCTTTATTTGGCATAACTCCCTGTTAACTCCCTGCTTTGTATTTATTCCAATCTACTTCTTTACCGTTAATCTTTATATCTTTAGTGTCTGTATATTTACAGTATCTCTCTATAATAACAGAGCAGTAATGCTGGTCCAGTTCCATACCGTAACATATACGTCCTGTCTTTTCACATGCAATTAAGGTGCTTCCTGATCCAAGGAATAAATCTATACATATCTGATTATTCACACTTGAATTAATTATGCAATTTTCTACTAATTCAACTGGCTTTTGTGTGGGATGAAATTCATTCTTAACGGCCCTATTGTGTTCTAATATTGTAACAGCCTTTGTATTGCCTTGCCAATTATGAGTTCCTTTTAAAGATTTCATATATAAACAAGGTTCGTGTTTCATTTTATAGTGAGATCCAATATTCCCAAATTGTGCATGATTTTTATTCCATATCAACATATAAGAAATATTAAAACTGATTCTTGCTGGCAACATAACTTCAGGAGCATATTTGCTTGCAAACCATATATATAAACTGCATTTTTTATTTATAATTCGTATTAACTGTTTGTATATATCCGTCATAAAAGGCATTAAATCTATATCGTCATTTTTAATCATTTCATGTTTTTTAGTTCCACCTGTATATCCTACTCCATACGGAGGATCAGTAAACACCATATCTGCCTTCTGTCCATTCATCAACTTATCAACATTATCTTTCTTCGTACTATCACCACACATGATTCTATGCTTTCCAAGTTCGATTATATCACCTTCTTTAATAACAAGGCATTCTTCCATTTCTGGAACTTCGTCTTCAATCTCTTCGTCATATTTATCTTTTTGAACTATATCACTTATCTCATTTGCATCAAACCCGGTTAAACTCTCCAACTCTTCATAATCCATATTATAGGCAAGGTCTTTTATAACATCTTCAAACTTATCCTCTACGTTAATACCACGTAAATTATTCATACTTAATGTAAGGAGTTTCCTGTATTCTTTTATATCTTCCGGACCATCATATACAACACAATCTATTTTATCTATTCCCGCTTCTTTACAAGCTCGAACTCTGTGTTCTCCGTCAATTATTGTATTATTTTTATCAATTAGAATAGGCTGAATAAATCCAAACCGTTTTATATTTTCAACTAACGCTTTATATTTCTCTTCGAGTATTTTATTTGGATTATAATTATTGGGTTTGATTTCTTGAATAGATATTTTTTGAATTTTCAGCTAAAACCTCCATGTCATAACTGAAAAAAGCAAGCCGGCTTTATAGACTTCCTTTTCTACTGCCTATAATTATATTACATTTTATTTGAATTGTCAAGTCACTACCTTATAAAAACTGCAATCTTTTGCTATTTCAAAAGGTGCAGGATATACTATTTCTTTTATTTCAATATTTAAAAATTGCTGTATTAGTATATTGAAATTACTATCATTATAAAATCTACATACTTTAAAATGTATACAATTATTACATAACTTCTTTTTTTTCATATAATATCCTCTTAATAATATAATACTATGATTTAATTATTTTATAGGTTTACTTGCACAGCCCTGGACTTCATTTATTTTTTTATATTTATTTTTAAAATCAGGACGATTCATAACTAATTTATTTGAAATAATAGATAATCTATTTATATCAATCCAACCTATAGATGCAATCGGGTTCCCTTCTTTATCAATTTTTTGAGGCTTAACAATAACTTGTATACATCCATAAAGATCAAAACAAACTGATGTAACAACTCCACTACTACATGTTATCTTATCCTTTACTTTTTTCCCTAATAAATCAATACTGTCATTAATAATCATAAATTACTCCTTATTTAATTATTTTTTTATTCGGCTGTATAATCTTTGACTCTTTACTTTTACGAACTATAAGATATTGTTCAAGTTCATTTATTTTCATTGCTTCAAGTGTCCTATTCATTTTTTTATTGTCTTCATACAATTGATATAAATTATCAAATACCTTGCTTCCCCATATATCATTTGAAAAACAATCCCCGATCTTTGCACCTTCTAACCAATTAATAAAATCACCATACATTTGTAATTTTAAATCATTTAATTTTCCCATGTTTTTTTTCTCCTTATGTTTTTTTTGTTACTATGCTATCTCCACTTATCTCAATTTCTTTAATCAATTCGGCTTTCAATAAATAATCAACTGCTTCCCTAACTGATTGATTTGGGTAATCAACACCTCTTATATAATCATGAAATATAATTACACCATTATTTTTTATATGTTTACTCCATACCATAAATTGCTGTATAACCTGTATATATTTATGCCCATCATCTATAAATAAAACATCTATTTTTTTCCTAAAATATCTTGCATATAATACAGCATCTGATTTTATTACTATAACATTTTTATAATCTTTTAAAGCTGTACATACATCCCGATAAGACATAACATCTTCATTATTTCTTTCATCTGGAAATGTGTCAATAGTATAAAGTATACTACAAACATTTGATATTATTTTATCGC
>SDBT01018823.1_pt1 | contig 10841 bp, 11 predicted proteins | sample 2277101 | NCBI WGS metagenome assembly SDBT01 (sample SAMN10404973, study PRJNA504765) | marine sediment metagenome | isolation source: marine sediment core GS10_PC15, 103 cmbsf | place: Arctic Ocean: Southern Knipovich Ridge | collected 2010 | reverse complement strand
GCTCAAGGCTGTAGGAGTAGATGCTGTCGTCGCCCAGTTCCACAGAGTGCAGCATGTCCTGGAACACCTGCGGGTCAAGACCCTCACGCTGTAGCGCTGCGATCAGGGGGGCCATCTCGTCGCCCTGTTGCTGGGGTAGCGTACTTACCTTGCGGTTGAACTCAGCGCCGTTCCTGGCACCCTCCTGCTGGCGGGCAATCTCCCACAGCTCGGAGGGCTCCATGCCCTGGTACTTGGGATTACTCTGTAGCGCCTGGAACGTACTAATGTCCGCACGGTCGGGTGCGAACTGCTCATTGATAGCAGTGACCGACTGATCGGCCGCGATGACTTGGGCCTCCTCGCGGTTGGCGTTATGGGCCTTGGTCAGCTCCAGTTGCTCCTCCGCCATTTGGGCACCGGACTGCTGGGCCTGAGCCGCTTCCAACGCCGCCGACTGGAACGCCGCCAGTGCGTTCTCGGACGCACGGTTCCGTGCCGCGTTCTGGATGTCCTCGTCGGACAGCTCGACTTCTTCCAGCTTGGGAGTTTCCGGCTGCCGTCGTACACGGCGAGATAGGGTCAGCGGTAGCACTGCCCTGCGGCCACCCCCCTGACTCAGTGTGGGCACTAGTTACGCCCCCAGTCCGTCGCCTGAAGAACCCTTTGCTGTGCGGCCTACGACTTCACCCTTGGCCGAGAGGTCGGCTGCCAGGACGGTACGCTGAGCAGTGCTTAGCCCGTACTCAGGCCGCGCCATCTCCTCGTCCGCATGCTCGAACCACCAGTCCCATGCCTTGTCCCTGGTCGCGTGGGTCGGCCCCATCGGGCTGTTGTCACCCATGTCAACGACCTGGTACCGCATCCCTACTTTGTGAATGTCCATCGTCATTGTAGTACCTCCTTAGAGGGTTGGTGCTGTGAATACGTTCGAGAAGAAATCTTGTGTGCTCTGGGTTGGACTGGTACCGCCGGTCTGGTCGGCTTGCAGTATGAGCCCCTGGAGGGCCTGGATATTATCGGGCGAGGTGAACCTGAAGAAGGCGGGCTGTAGGTCGTTCATCTGGGGCACCCGACCTTCACGTAGGGCCTGCCGCCCCTTAGCAGAAATGAACGGGTTGTTGACAAGGGCAGCGCCCAACTTCTGTGCGGCCGCTCCTAGTGGGTTTGTCACTATGTCAAGAGCCGTCACTTCCTTGGTCAGCGCGGCATGGTCACCCTGAGCCTGTTGGCTGCTCGGGTTTATGAAGCCCTCTCCGAAGGGGGGGTCATTGTTAGACGATGCAATGTCCGACAAGATCGCGTCTCTCCGTGGGTCAACCAGTGGTGCCTGCTGGGCCGCTGCTACATCAAGTACCGAGGACACACCGGCAGGTGCCTCACTCGCGCTTACGCCTTGCCCTGCCACTGCCTTGGCAAATGGGTCGTTGTTGCTGAATAGGCTCTGCTGAGCGGCGTTGTTGCTCGCGCCGATGAAGCGCCCCTGGTCGAAGTTCATCTCACTAGAGGGGAACATGAACTGGGGGTTGGCCTTGCGCTGTTGGGTAGCGCCGAGGAGGGCGGGTCGGCTAGGAGGCACGGTTGTTTACTGCCCTTCCGACCGCCGAGGCGAGCACCTGGTTACGGGCACCCTTCTTGGTCTGGCGCTTACCGATAGCACTGCGTATGGTCTGTTCGATCAACTGTGGTGAGGTAATGGTAGACCCGCCCTCCAGCGTACTGGTGTCAAACAGCGCCTCAATCCTGGAGAGCCCGCGCTTGGCGGGGGGCGTCGTTTCACTGGCAATCTGCGCTATGTTGCGCTGGTTCAAGTTGCCCAGCTCCTCGTCCTTGATAGACTGCATGATACTGGTGGTACTTCCCTGTCCTGCCTCGAACTGCTTGATGGCAGCCTGGATGTTATCGGGCAGACCGGAGCGGTCAACGCTCGCGGCCGTAACAGGGTTACCCATGGCGGCAGTGGCGGGGTTGAACACCGAGGCACTGGCCGACTGTGCGCTGGTACCACCTGAAGGCGGGGCCTGCTGAGTCGATGCGGCTACCACTGCATCGTGCTGTGCCTGAGCAGGCGAGATGTTGCCAGGGCTGGTACCGGCAGGCACGTTGCCTTCGCCCAGTGCGAACTCACCGATACCACCCAGTAGGGCCTGGAGGAGAGCGTTGTTGGGGCTCTCGGTAATGGCTCCACCACGGGCAGCGGCAGCGGTAGCAGCGTTGCCACCAAAGAGCCCCTGCGCCGAAATGGCGTTGGCGAAGTTAGAGGGATCGCGCTGGAGGTCAAGCAGGATGCGGGCCAAGTCAAGGCCACCGGCTGTCCTACCCCGCTCGGCTGTCTCCGTCTCGCGGAAGAAGTTAAGTAGGAACTCGGCCTGGTCAGCACCACCGCCCACCAGGAAGTCGCTGTCAAGACCCTCCGCGTTACTGCCGTCGCTCTGGAGGAAGTCGCCCAATAGGTCGCTTGCGCTGGTGGCCATGGTTTATCCCTTGCTCTTGATGTCTGCTACGCCAGACGCAACTGCCTCGTTGATACCCGAGGTACCTGCCGCGAGGTCGCCTGGACGGAAGTTCTTCTGGATCACTTCGGCACCTTCGGTCGGCCCGCCGAGGAACTTCTTGCTGAATCGGTCGAGGAAGCCGCCTGGCCCTGTGCCTGCGAAGAACTCCCTGTCCTCGGACACCAGGCTGGGCAGTAGCGCCCGCGCTTCCTGGTGAGCGGCCAGCCTACGTGCGTCGGCAAGCTGGGTACCCTGGAGGTACGCACTCATGGCGGCGGTGCTAGCAGACAGCGCCCGATTGGCGTTGTTGCCCTGCTCACGCGCCAGAGCAGCGCGGGTCGATTCTACGAGTTCATCTTCACGGGTGTTAGCGTTCTGCTGTAGTACCTCGTCCTGGATTCGCTGAGACTCGATACCCGCCTCTGTCAGAGGGTCGAGAACGGCTTCGGCTCCACCAGGGCCGGTGATGTCATACTGCCCCAAGTCTACGTCTGGTGCCTGCGTCTGGTTGCCGAACCCATCATCCACTACAGGGTTGACACCCCGCACTGAAATGAGGCCAGGCTGCGAGGGGTCTGCGAAGTATTGCACAAACCCGCCTTCCTCAAGGTTGAGGAGGCCAGCATCGCGCCTGTCTCCGATGATGGTCAGCAAGCTGCTGGCTCCACCGCCAGCGGCGACCTGGCCAATGCCGAAGCCTTGCGTGCCGAACTGGTTTACAGCTTCATTGATGGCAAACTCAAGAAAGTCGCTGTCAATCTGTCCTTGGTCAGAAGCGGTGAACGCGGCCACACTGTCGCCACTGTCCAGCCGAGGGCCACGTTGAATGGAACCACTTCCGCCCGCGCCTTGTCCACCTCGTCCCATAAGGTATCCTCTCTCTTATCTGGGGTCTAATTTAAGTGTACACGACTAGCGCGTGAAGCGCAAGCCTAGAACCTGCTCGGGGCCTTGGTCGGCTCCGGCACCACGGTCGAAGGCAAGTCCTCCAGCATGCGGACGATGATAGCCTGATCCTCGATGGTGATGCCAGGCTGGTCGAGCATGGTCTGGAGCTGCTGTGAGGTCATGCGCTGGAGAGTCTGTTTGTCAGGCGGCCGCGTGAAGGGTAGGTACCCATCCACCAGGAGGCCGTCGAGTACCAGGTGTTCCATGAGGCGCTCGACATGCTCCATGACGTTCTCTGCGATCATGTTCATCCACTTTGCGGACAGTTTGTTGATCGGCTTCTCGTCGGCCATTACTGTAGACTCTGCCCTTCCATCTGAATGGGATTCCCCTCGGGGTCGTTAATAACCTGATCCATGCCCCTGCCACGCATCCGTAGGAGGGGATCGTTACCCTGGTCGCCGCCGCCGTTCTCTACCCCGCCCTCACCGCTGGCAAACTGCGAGGCAGCTTCCTGTTGCGCTTGTATGTTCTGATCGGGTGCAGGGTTAATCAACTGTTGGATATGCTCCATGAGCATCTGTGTCAAGAGCGGTAACGCCTGATCCATGGTAGCCTTGAGCATCTTGCCCTCGAACACCCGCTGGATTTCGTCCTCGGGGTTCTCGACATCAGACTGTTCCATGACCGTCTGGTACCCGATGGTACCGGCCTTCTCGCGCTCGTCCAGCGCGGCGTACTTGGCGAACTTGGATACCGGCGTCTCGGCACCGAGCGTCACCACCAGCTCGAAGGACAAGTTCGCCATCTCCGGCGTAATGCGGGCAAACTCACCCACGCGCCGTTCCGCGCCCTTCCTGGCCCCCTCGGGTATGACTGGAATGAATATCACGAGCCCGTGCCGCCTGACAGCGTACATCGCGCCCATCATCAACTCTTGGATGGCCTTGGCCCGTGCGTTCTGGTAAGGCACCATTTGGAGGTCGGCCTGTGCCACCTGAATGGCCAACCGGTGCCCTGTGGCCTCTGAGGCGGCCGCACCCTGGAGTTCGTCGTTGAACGCGCCTACAGCGGCATCCTGAGCGATGCGGAGGTCGATTTCCTTCATGTCGGTGTTGGGGCCAGGGACTCGCTTGATCTCCCCTGGTATCACCGGTATCTCGCGCCCTTCGTCAACCTCAGTCGTCTTGTCCTCGTCAGTCGGTGACAACTGCACTTCCGGCCCAACCTTGACGTACTCCGGTGACAGTGCCTCCTCCAGGGACGCTGACAGCCTTGCGGTCATCAGGACGTTCTGGGGTTGGGCACCATTCAACGCTGCCAGGATAGGCGGCTGGTACTGGTCGGCTGGGTTGCTCTCGGTTGTCTCGTCGCCAGGCATCAGTGCGTAACCAGTGGTATACGGGCCGAACGGGTTGTCGAAGCGGAGAATGACGCCCCTGCCACCAACCTTGGCCTTGCCTCTGGATGCGTCCTTCAGCTTGGGGTGCTCCAGCATGATGACGATTTCAGTTCGGGTACGCAATTCAACGTAGTTCACCTGTTGGTCGTTGATGGCGTAGTTGAACTCGCCGGAGGTGTGCTTGGGGCTGCCAGGCACCGTCTCACCGCTTACCACGCTGTCGCCGGTCTTGGTAACGCTCAGGCGGGAGCCGTCCTTGGAGAGAGTCAGGCCCGCGCCCTTGAGAGCGTCAAGCAGGGGATTCAGTGTCCTGGTGCCCCGCTCCACCATGATCTCTACGCCGTCATCGTCAGCCCACCAGGCACAGGCCGTGGGGTTGACAGCGGCAAACTTGATCGGGGGCGTCTCCCGTTTCAGTGCGTTGTCGGTGACGGTGTTAAACGCCTTCTTCATTCGGTCGGGGTCAGTATGGCTCAGCTTGTCGGCTGCGGCCTGTAGCTCGGCCCTAGAAGCGTTCCGCCCCTCACGGGCCAACTTCTCCATGTCGGAGATGCCATTGGCGTCAACTTCCTCCTCGGCCATGAGCAGGTCGTCCTCGTCATACAGACCAAGGACATCGCCGTGCCCTGGCACCCAGGTAATCTTCACGATCCCCAGGCCGTCGCCCTGTTGGAACTGAACGCCCTTCACGTCCCACGAGCTACCACGGTTGCGGGTAGACCACTTGTAGAGGCCCTTCAGGCCGTTCTCCAGGTCTTGCCCTTGGCGCTGTGACTCGGGAGTGTCGTCAAAGACAATCACCTCGAACCGGACAGGGTTGGCTACCAGGCGCTTCACCCGCTGGTGGGCCTCCTGGTTCGGCACCTCGCTCTGGTACACCATGAGAGCGGTGTCCTTGACACGGGGATTCAGCGGTAGCTGTGCCAGCTCTTGGCCCATCTGACGATAGCGTACCTTCCGCCTGTGTTCGTACCGCGTGTTGCGGTCGCGGAAGGGCTCCCAGATTTTGTCGGCCAACGCCCAAACTTCGTTGTCGTTACCTAGTAGTGCCATAAGCCTTCACTCTCAGTATACACGATTCTAGCGCCGAGCGACAGTAATGCCGCCACGGCCAATCTTCACTCGCGGGCGGTTGCTCTGCCTACCGGCTCCCTCGAAGGCATGGCGGAGGCCGTAGCGCAGTGCGTCGGGCGCGTGATCCTCACCATCGGTATCCACGTCCTCGGGGTTGTGCTTATCAACGATCATCAGGGGTAGTGTCCGTGCGGTATTGGTGCAGGTGTTGAACACGAACAGCCGTGGGGGCACCGCAACTGCCTTGCTGGGAGTTTCCTTCCAGTCCACCATCTCACGTACCAGCCGCCAGCCAGGGACGCGCTCGTTGTTGCCTGCTACCACAGGGCAGTGGTTCCCGAACTTCTCTTTCCAGGTATCACTCATGGGGGTATGGCGCTCCCCCTTGAAGTTCACCTTGCCGAACATCGAAGGGTCGAGGATGACGGCCTTCAGCTTCTCGCCGGTATCCTGCATGGCTTCCCACGCTCGGCGGGCCTGCTCCTTCAGTGCGACTTGGGGGCCGTACTGCTCACGGTAGACAAAGGCGGTGTCGGTACCAGGGGGCCTAGCAAACCAAAGAGCGGCATAAGGACTATGAAAACCGTAGTCAACGCAGAGAAACAAGTCCCACTCAGGGTCAATATCGAACGGCTCAATAACATGTATCTTCTGCCTCCATCTGACGAGGAACTGTCCGGTGAACACATCCCAGTCACCGAGGGCCTTGGCGCGGTATTCCTCGTAGGGCAGGGCGTGTAGCCGGTCTAGGTACTTCGGGTCGGACTTCACCAGTACGGGGTTGTCAGTGACACGTGCTGGTATGAACTGGCGGGTCATTCCACCCTCGGACAGGTCGGCCTTCCATATCTCCATGGGCGCGGCCGCGTCTACCCAGCGGGTTTTCACCCAGGCGTGGCCTCGTCCCAGCGGAGTAGCACCGGAACGAATCCGTGGGCCAATCCAGCCAGGCCGCGTAGAACGACAACGGGATGTGAGGTAGGTGTACTGGAACATTGTAAAGTGGGAGAGTTCGTCAAATAGCTCGAAGTCGAACTCGGCCGTATCATATGAACGGGCATCTTCATCCTTCTCGCAGAAGCGAAACATGAGAAGCGATCCGTTGTCGAACACAAGGTCGTGGGGGCCAGCGGCGTAATGGGCAACACTCTCGGGCACCTCTTTCTGAATCTCGATCAGGTGGGTTTCCTCTAGCTGCCGGAAGGACTGCCGGAACAACACCCCCTTGGCACCAGGGTAGGTCATGCAGTAGCTTACGGCGTAGGCACGGAGGCCATACGACTTTCCACCGCCCGCAGCCCCGCCGTACAGGACTTCCTCGGCGTCGGTCAGCATGAAATCGGTTTGGGGGCCAGGATTGATGGGATACAGCACTCTACGGTCTTGATCCTTGCCGCCACGCCGAATTGCCCTCTGAACGCCGGAGAGCCGTCTAGTTCCCGCCATTTGCCCGCTTCACTTCGGCTAAAGTTGCGTCTGCGGCGTCTACCACCTCGGGATGCTCGTCAAGTACCGTAACTTTGGCCTCAATCACTTCATCTTCGTCGCCGGTGCGCTCAATTTGGACGACTGGAGCCCAAGGAATGACCATTTGGACACTTTCGCCGTCCGCGCCGACAATTTCCGTGCGATCCGGCGTCTTTCCGAGCCCACGGTTCAGCAAATACTCCAAAGCAGCCCGATCTGGCGCGATTGCGTAGATTTGGGGGCCGCCTTTGCTGATTCTTTGGACTACGATGCCCATTGCCAGCTCGTGCAGCTTCTTCATGTACTTCGGGAGGTTCTTGGCGTTGTACATTTCGGCCTTTTCGCGCAGTTCCTCCTTGGTGAGGGCCTGCGCGACCACTGGGCCGTCGTCCGTCTGGACTATTTGGCGCTTATTTGGCATAGAGTACCTGAGCTATAGCCATGGCCAGCTCAAAACTTGTTGGGCGAAGTGCCAGATTAGCTGGGCGTCTCCGGCCAACCCTATCCAGCCCACGTAGCCGATTACCGTAAGAATCCCTCTCAGGTAACGCATAGTCTATCATCCGGTTTCCTCCAACCCCCTAGTAGTGGGCAGGTGCCAGGTGGCGGAACGAGGAGGCAGCGTCCGCTCACCTGGAGGAGACGACGTTGCATCGCCTCCTACTTCACCCGCATCTACACTATACTCGATGGGTACCACTGGTGTCAAGCCGTCTCCGCCGGTGGCTTGTTATCGCCGTCCTCGGCCATGAGGCGGAAAATCTCTGCGGCCATGTCGCTCGGCGGTGGGCTCGGGACTTCCTTCTCCAGCTTCTCCTCGGCCGGAACAGGTGCGGGCTCGGGCACCAACTCATGCGGCAGGGTAGAACCCATCTCGTCCATGCGGAGGTGCCACATGCCACGGAAGATTGCAATGAGTAGCAGAGAGCCGATACCGGCCAGGCCGTCGAACTGGATGTTCTGGTCGAGTATCCAGCCCTCGGCCTCGGTCAGGTTCAGCTCAATCTGCTGTGTATCCTCCTCGTCCTCGAACCGGAGGATGGCGGCGTTCACCTTCCAGCGCATGGCCAGCGCGTACTGTTGCCAGCGGTAGGCGGGCATCGCCATCGTCTGGTCGGTCTTGGGGAACGGCATGCCAGGATGGACGACCTGTTGAATTGCCCACACGGTCTTTCTGTCAACCATCACCTGGAACGTCGGGTCGGTGCCAGGGGTGCTCTCGGGTATGCCTGCCGGTTCTTCACGGTCGGCTGGGTGGTCAGTCACGTGGGTTTGCCTCCTCACGGGCCTTGCGGCGTTTCTCTAGTTCCTCGTCGGCCTCAACTGGGTCGTAGTGCTGGTCGCCACTTGCGCCACCGATTCCGTCCTTCCACTCCGCCCAGATGCGCTGCCAGCGGACACAGAGGTTGTACTGGTTGATCCACGGCATCTTGCTGAGGTCGTAGCGCCAGACGTGCGCCTCGCGTACCTTGGTGGCAAACTCCGGCTTGGTCAGCTCGGCGTTGAAATCATTCACCCATTGGGTGTGCTTCTCACGCCAGTCGGCGTCAAAGCGCCAGTTCCACGCGGCACCGTACTGGAAGGGAGACAGGCGGGCAATCTCCCTGTCCATGCTGTACTGCATCCCCTGGATACGGTCATGTACCTCCTGGTCAGTGATTGGCTCCAGCTCCGGCCTGTCCACCTGTACGACGTGCGTATGGTCGTGGAACCACAGGGTAGCGTCGTCTGTAACCAAGGCTAGTTGGTCTGCCAACTCCTGCGGCATAAGACAGTAGGGCGTGGGGTTGAGGTACGCCGACTGAAACATGGCTGCGTAGATGCCTGGAAAGCCGTAACCAAACACTGCCTGAATCTCCTCTACTTCCTGGTCGCTAAGACCGCGCTGCCATTCTAAGTGGTTCGGCTCCCGCCGTCCCGCCTCTGGTCTGGGCACAGCCTCTCCGGCCGGTAGTGCTCCTCGCGGTCGGGATACTCCTCCGGCGGGCTCTCCGGCGCTCGGGTCGGTGTTTTGACTGGTGCTTCCGTCTCGCTCATGGTTTTCCCCTTCCGGTGCTTGTGTATTCATTGTAACAGACTCCTCTATCCGACGCAAGAGCCGCGACATGCGTAGGGCACCCCAGATGGTCGGAATGTACTCGGGCTCGGGCACCCGTTCGCGCTCCCACGTGTCGGCGCTCCACAGCGGTTGTTCCTCCGACATTACCCCCTCACAATCCCCGCAGGCAGCGGCAGCATCTCATTCTCGTCCTTCCAGCGCCACTGTGGCCCCCGACACTGGGTGTACTCCTTTTCGCATGTTGTGTCGCCTCTCTCCAAGTAGTAGGCCAGCCGGTACTGGTCTTTCAGGGAAGCCGCTATCAGGCAGGCCCCTGGCCACTCTCCTGGCTGGTGCCACGCCGCCCACTTGGCCTCACTGTAGTAATTCTGGTTGTGGACGCTTGGGCAGACGAAGTTGCTCTGCTCGGTCGCTTCGGGGCACCTCTCCTCGGGATCGTTCAGATGCCGGTCGAGAGCGTGCTTGGCCTTGATGGTGCTCCGGTGGACAACTGAAATGACGGCAAACAGCCTGCCCAACGGGTCGTACAGAAGGTACTGCTGGGTATTCCGCTTAGCATCGTTCTTCCTCGCCTGTACCTTTCGGTTGCAGTCGTTGTCGCAGTAGATACGCGGCTTGCCAGGGTTCTTCGTCGCCGGTACCAGTTTCGGGCACCGAGTGTTCGCGCAGATGTGAATATGGCCGTCAGAGTGTATGTACTCGTCGCCTACCTCGTCGGGCTGGGGCCACATGCGCTGGTGGCTCTTTGGCTGACGCTTTCCGTGGTCTACGACGACGTAATGCACGCCGTCTATCTCAAACGAGTCGCCAACCTTCTTGTCCTCTAGTCCCATATGGATAATCCTCCTTCCTAGTTAGATTAGACTAGATGGGTGATGTGTACCCCTCGGGCGCGATACTATAGGGTCTACGCGCACGCGAGGGCTTGTGTGACCCATCTAGTCTAGTCTTTTGCATGCCCGACGCTTTCTTTTCAGGACGTTACATAGATAACCCGAAGGACATCCATGGATTGAGTCCCGATTCTGGGTCAGACGTGATTCTGCTTGTCGAATGACTGCCTCCTTCCGGCCTTTCGGCCTGCTCTCTGTCCTCACGGTACCATGCCACGAAATAGATGTCAATGGACTCTTTACCCAGTCTTTCTTGGTTTGGACGCATGGTTAGCCGAAGGCCAGCTTGATACCCGCCAGGTGCCAGTGTTAAATGATGGGTACATTGGTTCAATGGCTTACCCAGGTTAGCATATAGCAAGGGCAGGTTGAAAGTTAATAAAACCGAGTAACCGTGTAAATACCCACGTATACGCGCACGCACCCGCACCCGCGCCCCTTCGGATGCCGCGCGCGATTCAATCCGCCGCGCCTGAGCGCGTGATTCCTCCTGCCCATTTGGAATCGGTCGGCGGCCAAGGCTACCAGATGGCCATGCGTGCTAGGCTTTGGGTTTCATTCATTGGAGCGCATGGGGCGATACT
>SDBT01018822.1_pt1 | contig 10841 bp, 23 predicted proteins | sample 2277101 | NCBI WGS metagenome assembly SDBT01 (sample SAMN10404973, study PRJNA504765) | marine sediment metagenome | isolation source: marine sediment core GS10_PC15, 103 cmbsf | place: Arctic Ocean: Southern Knipovich Ridge | collected 2010 | reverse complement strand
ACAAACAAATATGATGCACGTGACAACTTAAATGGCGAAGAAGCGTTCGATTGTTCCGGTCTTATGGTTGCTGGTATGCGTGAATATAATATTATATCAGAAAAAGCTGATTATACTGCTAGAATGATATACAAACAATTATGCTATCCAATAAAAAAATCAGAGTTACGGAATGGTGATCTTGTTTTTTATGAATCCCTTGGACATATTGGAATGTATCTTGATGGACGTGTGCTTCATGCAAAAGGTACTGCTTATGGAGTAGTTGTCACCGATGAACTACATAAATTTGCGATTTATGCACGATTGAAGTTCTTTTAAACATATGATATAATATATATGGGATAGGGATTGCAACCCGATAAGCACTTTGCCTTAAGTGTTTCCCATAATAATTTAAGGCAAATACGAAAGGTGGTATTATGAATAACTTTGATAAAATTGGTGTTTACCAAATAGAACTAAACGGGGGATCATATGTTGGAAGTACATCAACAAGTTTTAAGAATCGGTGGAGACAGCATTCTAGAGGACTAAACAAAGGAACACACGAAAACAGTAAATTGCAAAATGCATATTCAAAATATGGTGCTAACTCATTGGTTTTTTCGATAATTGAAATTGTTTCAGACAAAGAGTTGGTGGTGACACGAGAACAGCATTATCTTGATTTAATTAATCCGTATTATAATATATGCCCCAACGCGTATAGTTGCTTAGGAGTTAAACATAGTGCTGAAACGTGCAAGAAAATGAGTGATGCTGCAAAAAGAAGGCGTTTATCAGATGAAACAAAAGAAAAGCTCCGAACAATAATGCGACAAAGAATATTTACTGACGAACACAAGAATAATTTAAAAAAAGCTTGGGTAATAAGAAAAAACACACAACCCAAACGTAAATTATCAGAAGAAACTAAACTAAAAATACGGGATGGAGTTAAATTGTATCGCAAAAACACAAGATTCGGGAGGTTAAAAGGTCTATAAGAAAGGAGAAAAATCATGACACAAAACAGATTTAGAAGTCCGGTTTTATGGGCAGCAATAGCCGCACAAATAATTGCTCTTGCTCAACTAACGGGCTTATTTGAAAAGATAGGACTTGATGCAGGAACAGTCGGTGATGTTGTAGCAGGCGTATTACAGCTGTTAGTTCTTGTTGGAATTTTAAACAACGCAACCGATGCAAAAAACTGGTGATTTGACAACTTCTGCTTCATAATAGAACCTCCTTGTACAAAAGACAAAGAAAAGAGACTGCAAGCAACAGTCTCAAGACACTACATTTAATTATACTATATATTATTATACATACATTATACCATACTATTTATCTCTTTTCAACCCCACTAACGAATTTGCTAATAATTCTATGTTTTGCTCAAACACTATTCTTGCTGTTGACTCCTTTAAAGATTGCTTGATAATGTCAAAAGAGCAATGCAACAATTCATGTACTAACACTATTTCCATGTTATACTCGAAAGGACCACAATTCCAATCAATAGGGTCAAGTAATTTTATTGTGGCTGTTCTCATGGCACTCACGGCATTGCAAGTGCCTGTTGAATCAGGAGGTATATCATATTGCTTGCATATATCTACTCTAATATCCCAATTCTCAAGTCCTAATATGACTTTCCATTCATCACACAACACCTTTAATTCATCTAACGTTAATATACATTCCTGTGTATAGTATTTCATGTGTCACTCACCTTCCTTGTATGCTTCTCTGCTGACATTGTATATTTTATTGACATCATATCCAAAACTGTGGAAATCCAGTATTTGATGATCGCAGTCATATGAGTTTTTCCTTGCTGCAATAACGTCACTTTTGAACTGTCGTAGTTTGCACAGTTCTACTGTATCAGTAAGATTTATGCATCTTTCTTCGCTTATATACTTCAACTCATACACCATCTTCTCATAGCTCTTTAGCTTTATCATTACCATTTCGTCCATTAGGTATCACCTCCTCTTTCAATTTGTAGTTACGTTTGCTTTGTACTTGGTAAATGAAATTAACTATCATCTTGTCAACTATATCAAAACATTTTTTACAACAATCAAAATTAAAATCGTACATACCCTCATTCGGTCTTTTGTTTATTTTAAACGAATACCACCAGGGATTTTCCTTGTCTATTTCTATTCCGCATCTGTCACAAAATAATTTATTCATCACTCCACCTCGATCACTTGTATTACATTTCTCTTTACAAATCCTATCTCTGTGAAAATTGCTTTTATGAGTTTATATTTAAATTCATATTGAACAACAAATAATTTGTTTTCTTCTCCTATGCGAACAATATCTTCTCTGTATAAGTCCATAGTTGTTTCAATATATCCCAAGGGTTCATTAGAGAGATAGTTGCATCTTACATATTTATCCCTATAATCTTGTTTGTCAAATATTTCTACGTATGTGCTTCCGTAAATTGGTGACAAACTATATTCTTTTACAACAACCTCTTGTTTCGCAAATATTCCAGTTGCTAATCCTGAAATCATAAAGAACAAAAGAATACCAGCTATAGCAACTGGAATTACTATACTACAAACTTCATCCATTTTTTTCTTTGCATATATCCCCATTGCTATTATTCCTAAACATAAAACTATTATTAGTATCATTTTGTTTCTCCTTTCACCTCAATAAAATTGCAATCAATCGTAACTTCGCAATTCTCTAGTGGGATTAGCTTGTCACCTTCAAGTAAAAATGTGTTGAAGTGTGTTCTATCCATTTCCGCCTTGACTTTTGCAACTTCTGCAAATGGAATGTTTTTTCCTTCACTTTCTTCTTCCCACCTGATCTGTACATAGTCACCTTGCTTGCGATAGCCTGTGATGTTACTACTTTCAATCTGTATTCTGTATTGTTTGTTCCCATAGACATATAAATTTCTAACATATCCTTGAACCTTTTCAGAAACAGTCCAACCATCTGTTATTCTCCCCATAGGATATTTAAGTAGGTCTATATCCGCTTTGAGGGCTTTGACGTCACTTTCCGTCTGTTTAATTCTTCTAACCCATCCATCTCCCCTTTCCCTTGCTGCCGCATACCCGTCTGTGATATGTTTATTACTGCATTCTAGTTCTGAAAGTCTTAGTTCTATATCTTTGTGTAGTGGATCTTCAGTTTCCAACATCTGAAAGTCCCCTTCGTTAGTATGATAATGCGTTATTGTTGCCCAACTGTTTATTTTTATATATTTAGCTTTAATCCAATGATCCATTCCAGGATTTTTTACCCGACATTTTATTCCTCTTTTTAGATTGTTCTTCATTTTATTCCCCTTTCGTTTTGGTGGTTCTACTGGTACGCTTCCGGCTGTAAATGTCCAATCTCCTGGCTTATACCATATAAAATCTTTTTCTGCTGACTTGTCTTTTATGTACCATGTTGCATTTGTTTCTAACGGATCTCCGTCTAGGTATGGTTTCATCATGTCAATGGTTTCTTTTAAGTTCTTATAACTTAAACAGCCTGCTTTAGTGTTATCATTGTCGGTACATGGATGTTGCAGTGAAAATACTGGAGAGTATCCTGCTGGCATGTACTCTTTGTCGTAGTTGTTCATATCATTCACCCCCTTGGACAAATATAGCTATCAATATTGCACACCCTAATAAACTTGACTTTATGATATTTTTAAGGTTGTAATCCCATTTTTCTTTCCAACAAGTAAAGATTATTATAAACAACCAAAACAAAATCCTTAGATACCAATATTTCATATCCATATCATTTACCTCCTTTCAAAACACATCTGACTTAACTTGTTTTATTTTGCGTATTACTAAGCAATTTAAAGTCTTGAAATTTATAGTAGGATACTTATGCTTTTTTACTATGTTCCAAGATTCCTCTTTGATCAATGTTGAAAAAATTCTACCAAGTAACTCTGAAATATATTTACTTGTCCAACCATCTTTTTCTGTTACTATTTTTGCGTATTCTTTTTCGATAAATGCTTCAGTACAATATTCCTCAACTATCTTTTCTTCTGTCATTTTGCTGACTTCAATTGTTGGAGCGCCCATTTCTTTAGAATGTTTATCTTTAAACTCGTTTCTTACGATTTTAGCCCATGTTTGCCTACCATATTTATTAAAATAACTATAGTTCTTAATTACAATTCCTTCTCCAAGTCCTTTTCCATCTTCAATCAAATACATATTCTTTTCAATGCACTTCATAAACTTCTCGTATGAACCACCTTTAATAATTCCTATCGGTGGTATGTACTCAATGTTAAAAACATCAAGCCAAGGCTTATACATCTCATAAGGCAAGTAACTATTTTTCTCTTCATCACTGTCTGTGCAAACATCAAACACATAGAAATTTCTCCATGCTTCTTGTCTGTAAGTTTTTAATGAGTGTGGAATTAACCATTCTCCAAACAATCTATGGTGTGGAAACTTTTCTAGGTATTTTAAAAGATTTTCCTGTTCTAATACCCATGCACAAAATCCTGCATTATCTTTGTCTAATGTGAGTTCTCTGTTTCTACTTCCAGCTTTTATTACTCCATCATCTAACCATACAGAAGAATTTGTACCATCAATCTTAGGAAAGACATAATTAAGTCCATCTTCTATTCCAAGAACTTCATCTGTTCCAAATCTTTCTATGTGTTGATATTTTCTGAATTCCATATCACTCCTCCTCTGCTAGTCTGCAACAATGAAAATTATATGGTCTGTCATCTCCGTTTAGCAACACCCAAAATGGATTGGAATTATCATCGCTAAAACTTATAAACGTTCCCATTAGCCACACATAATTACTATTCCTTGCCATAACAGCTTCACCAAACTCTACCTTTTTCCAATCCACTACCTCATGGAATTCGCCTTGGCAATGTTCTGTAATAAGATAGATTCCAAGATTACAATACTCGTTCTCTCCAATTTCAAATATATTGCCTTGAACTGCCTTTATCCCTCGTATCGTCACCCCTCCATTTGTATAATCTTCTTTTGTTTCCTGTGCTTTCACACATGCTTCTGCAAATTTCATAGTTTCTCTCCTTTCAACACTTTCTCTATTCGATCTTGATACTTCACAGGCTTTTGTATGTCAGCTTCATATCTTCTATAACTCGACAAACAACAGCCTATTAATCTGACCATTTCTTCTTGTAGCATGAAATGATTCCTTCTATACTCTTTCAATCGTTCTCCTAGTGTTTTCACTTGGTTACTCCTTTCTATGGTATTCATTATAAAACTCAACAGCAGTCATTTCACCGTTAAGGTACTTGCCTACTTGCTTAGAATCAGGAATAATATAACATTGCTTTCCTACATCCCATAATTGATTCATAAGTTTTGAAACCTCTATGGTTTTTTCTTCATCCGTTATGGTTTTTCGATACAAGTCTCTCATTTCTTCATTCTTGAAAATTATATCACTTTCTTTGATTTTAACGTCCATCTTCTACCTCCCTTCTTCATCTAAATATACATTTCCCATCATACTTTCTGACTTCGTTTCCATCTATACATTTGAGTTTTTTAAGTTCTTTTGCTGTTAGCGAGTTTAAGTACCTCATTATTTGATTCTCAACTTTTTCCCTGTATGATAAAGCAATTTCTCTTGCAACCATCTCGCCATGATAACAAACAGTTTCATTGTCATAATTAATATGTTGCCTACAAATTGTTTTTGCCATCTTATCTCTCCCTTCTAGTAATCTAAGTATATAGGAAAACTCCACGTCATCCCATGTTTCTTGTGTATGCCTAACATTCTTTGTAGTGGTCTGTTTGAGGTGTTTAGATCTTTAAGTGCATACATACTAGCTCCTGGAAAACATCCATTAATAAGGATTGGACCTGTTGGTGTTGGAAGTTCAGCAGGTGTATGAAAATGTCCCATCTCGATTATATTGTAGAATTTTTTGTTACTAGCTAGAAGTTTTGTGTATCTTGCATCTGCTCTTTGGATTCCGTAAAATGGTATTCCTGACCAAGATTTTATACCATCACCATGAATAAGTAATGATGTAGTCTCGTATGTAACATCTGTCATCCACCAAGCATCTGATATGTTCCAAGTAATTCCTTTGTAGTTCTGCATATGCTTTTCCATGTATTTATACCAAAACATATCCCAATTTAGATAATATGGTGCTTCTCCTTTTTTCCCTATACGTCCATGATTACCCGGGATACAGCATATTTCTATTTTAGTATAAAGTTGCAATAACTCTAATAAAAACTTGACCATTAATTCAGCTAAGAAAAAAAATTGTTCATATACATCCATGTCCATATGATATGCTTGTCCTGGAAATATATTAAACCCTTCGAGATTATCACCAAGCATGTGTATCTTCAGCAATGGATGACCTGCTAACTGCTTGACACTTACCGACACTATCCCTTTCAACAATGCTTCCATTTGTTTTGCTAGAACGTCTTTGTTATAATAGTTCAATCCACCAGTTGCAGCAAGTGAAATTTCAGTACCACATTGTGTATCTGAAAAATCTAGTATTGGTATAGTATGACTTGATCTGATTGATTTTGGTAGTTTCACCTTTTCAATAGGTTTGGATTCTACCTTTTGACAAGCTAATAATAAATTGTCACATATAATTGAAATATGTGATGCTCTTTTGATTTCATCCCTACTCAGTTTTCTCTCTCGTTTTTCAAGTTCGTTTTCAGCTTCTTGTGCAATGATTTCTTCAGAAGTAAGAGGTTCTTCAACTCTTTGATCTAAAATCAAGCCATCTTCTTTGTTGTGTCTTATTCTTTTGAAATGCGATTCAATTGTTGATTCTTTTATTCCAAGTTCCAATCCAATCTTTCTGTAGGTGTAGATTTGTTTAGTATCAGGATCTATTTCTAATCTTAATGCTTCTACTTGTTTCCATTTTTCCTTCGTTATAATTGTTGTCATTTTTTCTCCTTTTCTGTCTCATATACTATATAGGTTTAGGGACAAAAGCTCTTGTGTATAACATATTATCTATGAAAATAATCATTTTTCCTGCTATTATGTGTAATTTAACACTTTTTCCTATCAATAATGTGTGAAAGTTGCCACTTTTTCATGAGAATAATGTGATGGTTCACGTTTTAGCCGTTAATATCGTGAATTACTCCTCTCTATCCAACCATTCCTCGATTTTCGTGTAAACTCGCAAAATTAGTTCGTTGTGGTCGCTAATCTTGCTGTACTTCTTCAACTGTATTGAGTTCTGTATAACCCTGATTATCTGAGTTAGTACCAAGGCTGTTGTTATAATTGTTAAGTATGTCATATCTACTCCTCTCCTTAATGGAAGTCCTGCACGACTTCCGCACGATATATATTTGTTCACAGTATTTTACTACTTTTTATTTATCATCCTAGTGCAGTAGGTTGATATTAAATTAACCCTTTCGGATATTCTTGTATTGGAAACTTCTCATATAGTGGTGGCTTTATGAATACTGGTACATTGTGTTCTCTGCATTGATTAATTATCCACTGTACCCATTCGCCTTTTGGTTCTATCGTTGGGTTAGTCTGTTGCCCTATTATTATCCAATCGACTACTCCTTTAGCAAATGGTGGCATAGAAAGAAGTGGTTCGTGGCTTATAAATGTTCTGTGGTGAACTGACCAAAAAAATGGTGCATCTTTGTTTGTAACGGTTGTACCATACCATAAATTATCGGCATCAGATAATAATTTATTGTCAGCTAACAGTCTATATCTCTTCGGATTCTTTGTCAGAAACAAATAATTGTGCCACGGAGCTTTATCGCAAGCTGCAAACACTTCTTTTATCCATTCATCAGGAATCCAATCTCCGAATAAATCTGCCATGCTGCATACAAATATGTTTTGAGGTCTCTTGGCTTTCTGTGGTTCATCAAGTCTGTTTCTATAAAGAGTAGGTTCGAATCCATGAGGAAACGGAATGTTTGTGTTTTTAATATCATTTAGACCGCCTGATTTCCCAATCGTTCCATCGTCTAGCTTTGGAGCAAACCTATTCGCTATCTTTCTAGCATAGCAGTAAGTACAATTATTTAAACAACCCGTAATCGGATTCCAAGTCATATCACACCATGGTATTTTTGATTTTTGCATGGTACACCTCGCTTATATATATTTCAACTCTTGGTTGATCTGAATACCATTTCTCAATATATGCAGTTACTATTTGTGAATCGTCATTGTAGGCCAGTTTGTTTAAAGCGTCTGATACGATTTTTCCTATGTTATCCCAGTCAGGTCGTTTTACAGGTCGGATAGTTCCATCTAACATCAAAGCATGTTTCTTTTTGCTAGTGCTTTTAGGAATAGAAAAATAGGCGAGAACTTCCATTCGCAGTTGTCCTTCAAGCCTTTTCTGTTTTGATATTACAAACATTTCTTTGACCAGGGTTTCATAGTTCACAGTTTTTTCGGGAGTATAAGTACCCCATTTACATACTCTAGGTCTAGCCTTAGCAACTGGTTCTCCCTTGATTATCAGTTTCATTCTTCTTTCCTTTCAAAATAAAATAGTCCGTCCCATTCTTTTATCTCTACTATTCCGTAATCTAAAGCAACTTTGAAGATATATGTATGTAGTCTTTTGTGGAGTGTTTCCATCTTCTCTCTAAAAGCTTCAAGCGTATCTGCTCGTTTATAATGATTGCACCGTCTGCAAGAAGGATTTAGATTTAATATATCATCAACCCCATTTTTCATAGTTGCCAACTCTTTATAAAGAGGTATGTAAGGTCTTTCGTTGATGGCTTTTACGGCATGTGCCCACCGCTTAGGTGCTATATGGTCTACCTGCATATCTTTAAACTCAATTTTTTTGCCGCAGTATGCACAATGACCATTATATTTTTCGTATACCTGTTGTCTGTTCATATCAGTACTACCTCCCAAGGTCTGAAATTTTCAAAATGATATAAATTTCCTGCAAAAATAATAAGTCTGTGTGTTATTTCTAAATATGCTATGAAGAAAAACCAATAGTAAAAAGGATTGTCTTTTATGAATTCAAACATCTTTTTCCCTTTCTACCACCATAAAATGCCGACAGTTTTGCTCAATATCTCATAAACCTCTGCTTGTAAATCGTAATATTTTTGGTCATCATATTCTGTTGTCCACAAATACTCTAAGTGGTGTATCATAATCACTATGCAGTCTCTAAAGGTTATTTCAACACCATTATGAAATATCTTATGAAAAGACAAATCGACAATATTATCAGCTTGTTTCAAATACTCTTTAAGTTGACAATAAAGAAATGCGTTTAAGGAAATAGTTAAGTCGTAGGTATCTTCTCTACGAATATCATTCCCTTTGTATAATAACGCCTTTTTACTTACTCCTAATTTCTTTAAATATTTATTCATTCATCTACCTCACATTCTTCTAGTGCTTCAAGTTTCAGTTTAAAATCATATTTCTGACTATGAGCAAATAAATCTGCCTTACTGAACCATGTATTCTTATAATTCCCAATCAACTCCAACCTTCTCTGATCATTCTGCATACCTTCAATAGCACATTCATAAGCCTTCATTTCCTTTCCGTTTACGATATAATCATCAATCATGTTTTTGAACAATTTTATCGCTTGTTTGTATTTATCCATGGCTCTCCTTTCTTTGTCTAATCGCAAAATTTTCTTTTCAATGAAACTTTATAAACACCTGCTCCCAGTGGTTTTGATACAATATCCCACGAACGACCAAGAGCAATACAAAAACCTTCTGTCTTTAAAAGCAATTCTTTTAAATCTTTTCTATCCATTACCGCTGTTGCTTTTTTTGGATAAACATAAAAATTACTTGGTAAACTTTCCATTATTAATCTCCTCTCATTAGGTAATATGTAATCTTTTTCATAACTCTACCTCCCTAGTTTTCTGTTGCACATAGGACATTCCGCTATGTGTGCTATATATGCGGTATCTTCAATAACTGTTACAAGTTTATATCCCATTATTTTATATTGTATAATTTCAACCCACATACGCCTTTTCTTGTCTTTAAATATAACTTTATTTTCTTTACCCTTTTCACAATATTCGCACATATAACTCTCCTAACATAAAATTATTTTAATAACCGTAACTGACCTTCTAATTCAACTCATTTCCCCAAGAGTCCCAACCCTCTGTTTTTTGTCGAGCAAACAATTCTATTCTTGGCAGATCCCCAACTAATTCTATTATTCTATCTTTGGTTTCTTCTGGTTTTTTACTGTGGCCCTCTACTGATGAATATATTATTTGTCTTACTTTTTTTGAGCGTCTTTCTATTTTCCCTTTTGTCCCCAGCATACACAATTCAGCATTTGCCCTTGTCCACCGTCCCATTCCCATATAATCATCAATATGATTTTTATATAGAACTGATAGCTGTTTTGTATTTTCTCTTTTATTTGCTTTTACCCAAACAAAACTCATTGTTTTATAGGTGAATCCCCAACTATCAATTACCCTTAATCCTTCTTGCAACATTGGCATGGTTACCCAAAGAAACAACACACAATTTTCAGAAGATATTGATTGAATCGGTAGATCGCAAATGTCTGATATGTTCATACAGGGATAATGATTTTCTGCTCCACCACCATGAGATTTGCTTTTATCTTGATATTTCCAAGGCGGGTCTGCATATATAATGTTATATTTTTTGTTTAACTCTAGCATACTACTCCTAAAACAATATTATTTCTTTTACGGTCGCTTTCTGAACTTCTTCTTTTTTCACAGTAGCATGTTCGTTTGAGTTACTTAGATGTTGTTAATATATCGTGGTCACTTTTGTTCAATCGTTTTAAAGTAAAAGTTTTTTTATATT
>SDBT01018821.1_pt1 | contig 10842 bp, 28 predicted proteins | sample 2277101 | NCBI WGS metagenome assembly SDBT01 (sample SAMN10404973, study PRJNA504765) | marine sediment metagenome | isolation source: marine sediment core GS10_PC15, 103 cmbsf | place: Arctic Ocean: Southern Knipovich Ridge | collected 2010 | reverse complement strand
GAATGGTGATTCATGGGCGTGGTTGGCGAGCCAGGCAATCAACCCGCGCTCGCGATCATCCAGGGTTAGGGATTCCCTCTGGTGGCTGGCCTTGGCCGCGTTCACGATGGCCAGGTCGTTACTCCCCCAATCAAGGGCGAGTTCATCGCCTGCGTCTCCCCACTCTTGGGTGAGTAAAACCTTCATGCTCATATTCCAGGGCATCCAGGTAATGAGCTTGGTGTAGCCTTTGTCTAGGCACTGGATTTCATCGATAAACTTGTCCATATTCCACCTCGTATGAATTCAAAAGATAGTCCCTTGTTGCCTCGGGAAGGGTCCATAGTTTCAAGGCCCCTTTGGTTTCGATAGGGCGATGGAGTTTCATCACGTTGCGAAATTCCCAGCAGTATCGGCCAGGACTCCAGTCCCCGTATTCTTGCTCTTGTGCGCTGATCTGACGGCGTTTCAGGATGTTTTCTGTCCGGTAGCACCCGATTAGCTCGACAACCCCCAGAATGGCCCCTAGGGGCAGTTTACCCCAGGGACGGTTGAGAGTTTGCTGGAAGATTCCTCCTTCCTCTTCGTGAAGCTCCCTAGCCCAACCTGGGAAACCTTTGCTGGCGTGAATAGCGATTAGACCCCGGTAGTTAGTGTGCCAGTCTCGGGTTTTATATAATTTGAACTCTTCGATTACTCCACTGCCCCAGGGTTGGGTCAGACTAAACCCTTTAATGTCTGGTGGCCTCTGCTGCGGGATCATGGAAGTTTGCTGGGGCATCATTGGTCAACCTCTTTAAGTATGATTTGGAATCGCACCGCCCATTCCTCGATTTGGTAAATTGCTGCTAGGGTTTTTACATCATGGCCCATCCAATAATCCCGAAGAAAAAAATTGCTTGGCATCGTGATTTCCGCAGCGAGCATTTCGCACATCAATTCTTCTAGACATACTGGCAGACCAATCTTGTAGGTGCCATGACAGCAGGATAATTCACCGCTGAGTCGGAAACGACCATTTGAAAAGCAAGGTGAAGCTACCTCGTCGCGATCTTCCGGGGAGAGAGCTTCAAAAATCTCGGCGTCGGTCATTACTTACTCTTGGCCTCTACGAATTCCTTGTATCCGTCGTATTCCCAGATATCACCGTCGAATCCGAATTCAAGGTCGCCGGGGTCCATCGTGGCCATGAACCCTACGCAGAAGGCGCACCAGTAACAAGTGGATATTCGCCCATCGTCTACATTGATGCTGGTGTCCACCTTGATTCCGATTGGCAACAAAGACCCACAAGCTGAGCAATTGTGGGTCTTTCTTGTTGTAACGATTTTTTGTTTTATGAAAGCCATTTTCATCTACCTGTTGTGCCGGTTCTAGCTCCGGTCATAGGCTCTCGGGTAGGCCTCTAACCGGTTTTCCCTACGCACCTCTTCGATTAAACGGATTAAAATCGGGCTGATCAAACCGTTCTTTCCATTTGTGCTGCCAGCAATACAGGGAGCTTGGCTGGTGGTCCCGCTTGCACCGGCGCTCGGTGTAGTGCATTTCAAATCCGGTTGGACCTCGCCCGGTTCGGCGGTAGGTGTCGCGGATAAAAACTTTGTAGGCACACTTACCAGGGTAGTAATTCATTCCGGGAGAATCTTGAAATGGCCAACAAAAAACTCGTTATGCCAAACCCAGAATTTTCCGTCGTGATCTTTGATCAGCCACTGCCCTGGAGCAAGAGATTCCTGATCGAATCCAATTGTGGTCCCGCCTGCTTCCACGTAAAGCCTGATGGCTTTTCTGTCCAAGAAGCGCATCACATCGGCAATGCCTTCTGAGGTATCTTTGTATTGGATGGCGTCGGCTTCTTGCGTTTCGTCGGCTTTTGCAATAATTCTCACCATCGTTACCAGTCCCCTCCTTCGTTTGGAATCTTAATGGTCCCTACAATATAGGCCGGGGCCGCCCCACCACCCTCAGTGGACGAATAGTCATCTTCTGCCAGCCCTGGGAGATAAACACGCTCGCCGTTGATGCCGCATTGCATCAAGTTCAACATCCCAGCGGCGGAAAAGAGCCAGAAGCCTGGCGGCCAGTCTTTCGCCAACCGGTTCAGTCTTTTGAGTAGTTTAGCTCCCTCATTGGTCTGACTCATTGGTGTGCTGACCAGGCCCAGTTGTTGACCAGGGCACCGCTGGAGTGGGTCGGCGGGAAGATTATTACCTTGGAGCACTCGTCACAGACAAACATCTGATGAACCAGGGGGCAGCCCCCAGGCCGGTTGGGGCAAACCAGGTCGCTCTTCGGCGTTTTTGTGGTGTGAAGGCATGTTTTCATGTTAACCATCGGCTTATTCCTCTCTCTAATCTTCGTTAGGTATCTTGGCTTTCCAGATATGAAAAACGCTCTATGGGCTTGTCAAGCCCGGGAATCGGCAATATCGTCCTATATTGGAAAGGTGACCTAGAACACCTGAAGGCCTATTTTGGCGGCTGGGTTTTTACGGTGTGGCGCTCAGGCGGCTGAAAATGGAAGGACATTAACCAAGTCGGCGTGCCAACAGGGTTCTGCTCCGCGCTCCGACTCTTTGCTGAAGTGGTAATGGGGTTCAAGCTCTTGAAAAGTTTCATCTAGCATCCTCTCCAGGTCGGCCATGCAGTCTGGGTCTAGGCAACGCATTGCCCAGCAATTTTCGACGCGCTCTTGGATTACCTCGGTTTTTATGTTGGTGATCTGGTTGATTGTGTAGGCGAACATGTAGGGGTTGATGAAGTCTGATACTAACCCCCAGAATTCGCTCGGGTCGTCTATGTCGTACATGAGTTCAACCTGGAGGTGCTCCCCGGCGATTCTGACTTCATCGGTGATGCCGTCGATGGTTCGGTTTAGTTCATTGATTTGATCTTGATTCATAATCTACTTACTCCCCTATACGGGTATTCGCTCGCCTACTCCGCGCCGTTCATCCATGCTCAGGTCGTAGTACCACTGCAAAGTTGTCTTGGGGTCTTCATGCCCTAGGAATTTGGCTACCGTTTCCACGGGGACGCCCTGGCGTCGAAGGAAGTTTCCGAATAGGTGCCGGATCTCATGGGGGTGGACTATTCGGTCTAGCCCGAAGGCCATCGCACGCTCAGAGGCTCGCTCAAAGGCGTATTCGACGGCTCGGACGCTCATGGCTCTTCCAGGAATGCGCCCCTCAAAGATAGGGCCGTCCAGCCTGGTGCCGTTGCCCTGGACGTAGTGATAAAGCTCCATGCCCAGGGTGGGCGGAAGAAATAGCCGTTCATACTCGGGCTGCTTTTTCCGCTGGCGTTTCTTGGTCCGTTTGATCAGGATGCAATACGTTGGATTTCGGAATTCTAGATGCCGGGGTTCTAGCTTCAAGATCTCCCCAATTCGCAACCCGGTGGCGCGAAGCATCTTGGCGATCATCAGGTGAGTTATGGTGTCGAAGCCCATTTTTAATAGGACATACTCTTCGTCGGTCAGCTTGCCTACCTGAATGTTATCCATGCTGATTGCTAACCCGCCGTCAGGGTGCGCCAGCTGAACTGAGCCAGGCGGGTTAAATTTCTGAATCATGGTTCTCCTAGTCTTCCAAGTTATCCATTGCTGGGATCGCGTCTTCTCGGTCCAGGATGCCGCTACAGGCTTTGCATTTTACCTTCCCCTTATTCCTGGCCCAGTTGCCAGGGTTGATCCTAGCAACCTCGCCGCATTCGCAGGTAATGATCCAGTAGTTTCCCTTGTAATTGGGAAGGCGTGGATCTCCCCCGCTGAGATACTGCGCGTGTACGATCTTGCCCACGGGATCAGTCTTCGGGTCTGTAGCTTGCGTGGTAGGCATAGAAGGCGTCTGCGAGGGCCAGGGCTTGGGTTTCTCCGTAACCGTGGTGATGGGTCTTTAGGATCACTTCCTCGCTGCTCAATTGCAGGAAAGTAACGTCCCCGATGTTCTTGGCCGCGTCCAGTAGTACGGCCAACCTCTCGCGGTCTGAAATAACTATCTCCCCGGTCCCTTGGCATCGGCAATCTTCCCCGTGAGGTGGCTTAAACCATTTGTGGGGTCTAACTCTTCCATCCCCGTTACGCTGGCCACAGTTGGAGCAAACCATAAGCAGGCCGTAGGCTCCTTGTCTCTCCTTTCGCGGCAGGCCAGCCCCAGGGCACCATTGCCTCATACTTAGACTACGCGAGGTTACGGGGCACTTCTTCAACAGATCTGGGACTAGACGATGGCTCGGGTTGCCGGGCAACTCCAGGTTGCCCAGGGTTTTCATGTAGGTGTTATCCCCTTCTAGTATTAGCACCAGTCTCCGTACCTCCAGCATTTAATCATTCCCCATTGTTTCCTGGTGGGCTTCGTACCGGCTTCCCAATGGAATCGCTTCCCGGCGTTGTAATCCTCGCAACTGAGAAGCTCGCCAGCGCCCCAGTCGCAAACGCACCCTCGGACCCACTCTTCCTCGATTTCGGCTTCATCTATGGTCAGTACGTCCCCAGCCCCATTATTCCAGTCGGGGCTATACCCGATTAGGAAATAACTATTCGCCTCATGCTCCCCTGATTCCCACAAGGCGAAAATGAATTCCCGCTTGGTGGGGTAGAGCTTCTGACTGGCGATCCTGGGTCCGCCGAAGTCGGCAACGTGGTCGTACACCGGGCAGGGTCTAGGCATTCACTCGACTCCTTCGCATGATTCTGAAAATAGTCCTAGAAGTACATTTGAATCGTTCGGCAGCTTCATCTTTGGTCAGCTTCTCGATGGCAATGGCCTCGACAACTTTGGCGTCTTTGGTAGCTCTCTGGGCTGCTCGGTGCTCCCCAGGGTTATCGTATTTACAACGGGGCAAAGGGCAATCTAGGCAGCTGGGAGAGACACTGCAACCATTGTCCTTGGGAAAGGCCTCTATTTTGTCGCGCTCTACCCTGGCGTTGTAGCTTCGGTTGGCGTTGTAAGCCTTTTTCATTCAGGCGACACCTTGATCACTACTTGGTAATCATCGAACTTGGTGCAGGTGCAGTTAAATACCCCGCATCGGCCAGCATCAAAGGAGTGAACACCGATTTTGTGGCCGCAGATACATTTCATATCGATCTCCTGAAGCCTGGCCAGCAGGCCGATTATTTGAGCTAGATAGTAATGGCGAGGGCACCAGCCGTGGTAGCTGAAGACGAATTGACGGAGAACCCCGCAACTGGCGCAGTCTTCATTAAGTGGCACGCTTGGTTTCGACGGCGCTGGGATCTGCCTGCTCGATGGCCTTCATCATTTGGCCGATATAGCAGGTGCAATTCTCCCTGTCGTCGAAGATGGTCAAATCGTCCCCTACCATATACCCTTTACAGGTTTGCCAGTGGCGGGGCGCGTATTGGTAAGCCACCTTCAGGGCCGCCAGAAGCTCAGGGGCGGCCATGGCGAGCCTCTGGGCGGTCTCGGCGATCATAAGCGGGTCCCTGTCGGCCTCCAGGCTCGGCCCTTGCCGGTTGGCACTGGCCTCAGCTGAGTAGCCGTCAGGGTAGCGGTCTTTGAGCTTCTCGACGTTGGCGGCCATGATCTCGCCCAGGCTAAGCCCCAGGCTGGTGGCCAAGGCCGCGTGATACCAGAGGCTGTCCCCAATCTCTTCGGCTATCTTCGCCAGGTCTAAGCCATGCCGGTGAAAGATTCCTTTCTTAATCAGGTCGATCACTTCCCCGCCTTCCCCGCCGATTCCGATGGCGGCCCAGACTATCATGGTTTCCTTGGGCGTCAGTGGCGGATCTAGTTCTTCGGCTATGGTTCGCGCCGCGAGGTCTTGGTATCGGTCTGGTGACATTGACATTCGCTGTTGCTCCTTACCTCAAAATCGCCAAAGTGAAGGGTCGGTTAGTTGCCTTGGGCGGGAGTGAATCCTTGCAGTCTTAAAGCCTCTCGCAGGTCTGCCGAAAATTCCGGGTCTACACTTTCGCGTACCTTCGCATAGTCGTACAGGATCGGCTGGGCCATTGGGTCGGTTAGCTTCAAAGGGACGAATCCCCGGTGGCACCAGGGATATTTATCGGACTGAAACTCACCGTTGATTAGGTGTTCGCTCATTGTTTTCTCCTTACCTTTAAGTTGCCGGGCCGCTGGCCCTGGGACTCCAACCCAGGGACACCTAGGGGGAAGGCCGTTGCGTCCTCTAATGTCATATAGACCTCGGACACCCCAACTCAACTGCGTCTCGCATTCCGCCACCAGCGGCCCGGCCCAGGTTGCCGGGCTTACCCCGGCTGGTACATGGGGCACCTCTCGTTTTTTGGCCTTGCCAGGCCAGGATCACGCTGTCCGGTCTTGGTTAGACTGCTCCACCAGGCCAGCAGCTAAGTCTCTGAGCGTCAGGGTGGACCCTAGGCGCTGGTTGTTGTCTGCGATGAACATGGCGAAGTTAGCAACGTCGGCTGCTTCGGCCAGGACCACCACGGCAGGCTCGTCACGGACCACGGCTAGTTCAAGTTCTTGGAGTTCGTCTTGAATCCGGTCTACGCAATCCCCTTCGCTCATATCCTGCCAGCCGCCTTTGAAGTCGTTCATCCTCAGTTTGGTTTCCATCGCGACGGCGAAGGCGATCACCTCGGGCCGAAGGTAGTGGATAATATTAGAGGGTTCGGCGTTCTCCGGGGTGGTCGGGAATTCTTGCTGCCTCATGTTGGGTTCGCCTCCTGAAGCTCCCTGACGTACTCTAAGACGGCCAGGCGCTCCTGCTCGGCCTTGGCCTGGTCGATGTCGAAAAACTCCGCGAGCAGCGATTGGATGTCTTTGCCGATAGGGTAGGCCACCTGGCTGGCTTCTTCCATATTCTCCCTGCGCCAAAGGTTGATTGGCTTGGCAAGTTCTTTCTCGGTATATCGCTCAGGGTACAAGTCCCTGATCAAAGGGTGGTAGCCTAAAAACCAGCCCTTCCCCTGGCACCAATCAAAGAATTCGCCGATGGCCTGGGACTGGTCGCAGATCTTTTTGATCTTGTCTAGCTCCGGGGTGGCCGGTTGCTCGATTGTGGTCATTTTTACCTCCGACTTCGCTTATGTCCGAAATGGCGAAGTGACTTCGTGCATTCTATCAAACCGGTTTTCTGGTGTCTAGCTGATTCTGCTGACACTTTTGGCCCTGACTTCGTTAAATGGTTATTTTATGAAGTGGGCGTCCCTCTACAATTTGCTCAGGAAAAGCATGGCCCCTCTCAAATGGGGGAAAACCTCAGATTGGTCAATGATCGCCTCTTGCCAGGGTTCAAGTGCCACCCACTTCCCCTTGTCGGTTATGGCGACCTGGCGGTACTCCACCACATCGCCTTTGTAGAGGCGGTAGCGATGGCGCATTTGGATTGAGGCCGGTTGGGTGCCTAGCTTAGCGTTGTAGACTTTCATCGTGGGTGGTGCCTGGCTTCGTACTCCCTGACTGGCTGCTCTGCTTCGGCTTTGAGGGTTAGAATGGCGTCCTCGTAGTAGACTCGGCCCCCTCTCAGCCAGAACCAGGCAGAGGCCGGTATCATACCGATCTTGGCCCAATGCGCGACACGCCAGCGCTGGACCCCGAGGATCTCCGCTGCCTTACTTGGGCGGATTGTTGTTCTTGTTTCGGCCATTGGCGCTGCTCCTTCATGTAGAGTGGCCATGCTGGGTTGGTGGCGTAGTCTGGGTTGGTTAACCTGCCGCAGGCTACATGAATGATTCCATAGGCGAGTCCGTCAAACAGGGCAATCAATTCATCGTCTGCGTAGGCCTGGTTTGGCTGGCTGCATTGGCAGATCATGGCGTTCTCCCTGAATGTAGGTATTGGCGTGTCCAGAAAATTACAACTATTCCTGCTTAGTAGTTGTCGCTGACGGACATGCTCCGAATCTCGCGTCTGGCAGCCGACGCCAGGTCAGTGGTGTAGTACCTCATTCGGCGCTGGCGCTTATCCCAGACCGGCTCTACTTCGATCTCTCCGTCCCGTAGGTGCTTCATTAGATGTTGCCAGAAGGCGTAGTTGCACCGGTAGGAATAGCTCTCGTTTGGTGGAGTGCATCCAAAGGGACACCGGTAATGGGGCGTGGCGGACCTGCCCATTACACCCCCTGCTTGAACTTCAGGCAGTAGACGCAGATTCGGCGGCGAGTCTCTGAGGTGTGCGAGTCGAATCCGCCTAGCTCGCATCGGGCGTAATAGCCTGGAAAGACTCCACCTCGGTATCCTTTTAATAAATGAGCGACTCGGCCCCTGTAGCTTTCTAGGTATCGGTCTTGCTCGGGCGGTGGTTCTATAGCTTGCTCTGGGAATTCCAAAGGCCTATCGTCGACTCCTTCTACCATTTGCGAAAACTGGTACTCGTCAAGGATGATTTCAGGGAGCGCGGGTCCGGCAACCCATTCCCGGTATTCACGGTCACCCTGCTCTCGCTCTTCGGGTGTCTCTTCTCGCCCTTTTAACCCGCGCAGGCCCAGCCAGTAATTAGGGTCCATTAGCTATTCCCCCTGTAGACTCATGGGCACCTGCCCAACGTATTCATGGGAATCATCATTCCCCCAGGTTTCCCACCCTGGGCAGGCAGATCGGGCGAAAAGCTCCAGGAAAGGACCGGTGCTCACCTTTTGAATCATCTGGCGCATGGTGTGAGGCTTCTCGGAATGCTTGCCTCGGCGCGCCGCGAAGCCGGTCTGCCCTTGTAGGCGCTTCCCTCCACCGGTTACCTTGTAAGGGACGAATCCCTTGGTCCCAAACAAGCAGTGCTCGGTCATGCCCCGGTAATACTGCCCCAGGCCCTGACGGTCTTTCATCCAAGTGATCAGGGTGAGATACCGGAAGCCCCAGGCTTCCATCACCTGGAGGCCGTCCTTCAGGAAGTTGTTGGTAACCCACAAATACAGGTGGGCGGTTTCCTGGGCTACTCGGTCAACTTCCACTCCCATCGCTACGATGTCCTGAGTCTTCATAATAGAGTAATGGTGGTCCGCCCCTCTTTTTCCGCCTTTACTGCCTTCTCCCTGTTCGTGCCAGGGCGGATCAGCGTAGATTGTCCGAAAGGAGTTGCCTCCAAAGGGTAGTTCAATCATCACATCCCCGCGACAGGTCGATACCATTGGGAGTCGGCTACACCGTCTGATATCTCCAGGGCTTCACACTGGCCACATCTGTAGATAAAAATGTCCCGGCCCTCGGCGCGGAAGAGTTCTACCATCGTCCCCGCCTGCTGGCATTCTCGGCAGCCGTGGGCGTCTTCGGCCATTACCTTGGCTTGGTTGTCCACCGCTGGGAAGTGGAAGATCTGGCAGGTTTCCCACTGCTGCTCTTTCTTGATGCCGTCGCAATATTGGGCGTGTCGGATTGGATCGATTGCCTCAGAGCACGCGCCGCAGTCGCAACAGTGGACTAGACGATCTGTTGGCCCTTGGGATATTTTCATCGCTTTCCCTCTTCAGGTATTCGCTCGCAGATTTCAACCACCCTGGGCAGGCCGTCCCTGGTGATGCTGTCGATCTCGATTAGGGAGTATCCGTCTTGACACCAGTCGGCTTTCGGGACTGGGGTAATTGACGGCCTGGGGGTTACTAGGCCGCCCTTTGGCTCTATGGTGATCTCTCCCCCACCTTTTAGGTTGAAGCCGGTCCAGTCCCCAGGTAGGTTACCAGAGGCCGCGAGGGTGATGCCCACGGCAATGAGGCCCATTATTAGAATCCCGATTATCGCGTTCATCAGTTGCTTGCTCCTTTCTGCTTCTTAAATGGCCATTCTGCTTTTCCGGTAAAGATCCAAGTGCCAGAGGCCATTAGCCCAGCACCTATTCCTAGTCCCACTAGAATGATCGCGGCAAAAGCTACTGGCAGCACTGCGTAAATCGCAGCAAGGCCTTGGATGGCGCTCCATTCTTGATCTGAGGGCTGGCGGATAGCTTCAATCACGATGAAGGTCGACATTATCCAGCTGGTCGCGTAGACCAAACCCAGGAAGCGCAGAGCAACGGCTAGAGGGCTGATCCTCGCGTTATCTTTCATTAAAGGCCAACATCGGCTCTATGGCTGCCAGGGCTTCATCTATGGCCCCGGCGCGTTGGATGGCGTCCAGGCTGTTAAGCTCGCGCTCGGCGGCCTGGATCTCTCGCCTAGTGAATTCCAGGAATGTCGCGGCCCGGCTGATTCGGTCCTGGGTGTCTACTCGGAATGCTATTCTTAGGGGCATCTTCACTTCCTCGGACGGCGCGTTGCTTTTTCTGCTCTTGCCGCTCTTACTAGATCTGTCCAGGGGTTGGGGTGGTGGAATCCGCCGATGCGGTTCAGGTGGACCCAGATCGCGGCCCAGTAGCCGAACATCTGAAACTTGTACCGCCCCAGGGCGTCCCACGCCTTATCCTCGGCCTCTTGTAGCTCTTCGGTGATCCTCTCGACTATCCCGGCGTTGTAGTGGTCTGTCAGGGTTCTCTGGTCGGCGTAGGCGTTGCAGAGGCCGCAGGTAGTCCACTGGTTCTCTTGCTTCAGTCTTAGGCAGAAAGGCGCATGTGCTACCCAGAATTCTTCAAGTAGGCTAGGCAGGGTATTGATCGTCCCGCAGTCACAGCAGTGGGTGACTCGACTGGTGGGTCCGGTTGTTACGTTAGTCATTTACCCTCGACTCGCCCAGGGAAGTCCATGTGGAAGGCGTCGGCTTCTAGTTCAAACGGTTGCGCGCCGATCTCCGGTTGGAATTCGACTCTCCCATTCCTTAGCCAGAATATTTCGCCAGTGGTGGTCTTGATCTGAAGGCTTAGGGTCGTTTCGTTGTAGTAGTTACCAGCGTAGTCAACCACCTCGGCCCCTACTAGCTTGGAGCTAACCCACTGCTGGTGCTTATCTGGGTTCTGGTTTTGTTCGGCCATTACTTCACTGCCTTTCTCTTAAA
>SDBT01018820.1_pt1 | contig 10842 bp, 9 predicted proteins | sample 2277101 | NCBI WGS metagenome assembly SDBT01 (sample SAMN10404973, study PRJNA504765) | marine sediment metagenome | isolation source: marine sediment core GS10_PC15, 103 cmbsf | place: Arctic Ocean: Southern Knipovich Ridge | collected 2010 | reverse complement strand
TGTCAATCGGCGTTCAAAACTGACCCACCATCGGCGTCCAATATTGACCCGCCCCGGGTTGGTGGAATCAGTCCGGGGTGCCCTCGGAGCGCCCTTCAGAGACCTTCCGGCATCGCGGTGGGTGGGTCGAGTGCCGATGCCGGTTCTGCCCAGATGTGGGTCAGTTCAGCATGCCGGCCCACAAGGAGCCCCGGTCTCCCGCCGCAGCCTGTCAGTGAGCTCCCTCAGCTGACTCTCCGAGGCGGTGAGTCTGGCAACCAACACAGCCTTGGACAGCAGCAGATCTCGGCAGGAGCGCACTCCGTACCAGAGCAGCTGACCGACAACGCCGAAGAAGCACCAGAGGTTGTAGAGCAGGGACGAGAGGGCACTCATGCCGACCAGGATATCAACCGGGCGAGACCGAAGCAAAGGCCCTCAGAACCCTCAGATAGTGTTTTTCGGGGGGACAACCCTCTCTTCCAAGAGCTTGCTCAGACCGTTGGTCCAGAAGCTGCCACCCTCTGTGAAACAAGGCAGATCCGGGCAGGTGTGCTGCGTCATCACGGCACCGCACAGGCAGGCCAGCCGCGGGGCGCCATCTCGATGTCGCAGGATCTCGCCCGCCGCATCTCGGTCGTGCAGGCTCCCCTCCCGCAGTAGGTGTCTCTGGTCGAACCCGCGCGTGACGTAATAGGGGTAATCCCCATTCGCCCTCCAGCGCATGCCGCTGGATTCACAGCTCGAATGTTGGCTCAGCACCACGAGCAGCCAGTATAGTGCCTGCTTTGGCGGACTTCCGTCCCGGAGCAGTTCGAGCAGCTTGGGCACCACGCCGAGCAGTCGGTACCCCTCGTCCATTTCGCATCTACCCTCCGCCGCGTGCTCGCAGCCTCACCCAGTGGGTGTGCTACACATCGACCCTCGCAAGCCCATTCTTCTCGCAGGCCCTATCTCCTGTCACGGCCAAGCCGGATGGGTCGGTAGGCGCCGGTAGAGGCCTTCCCATAGTGGGGCGCGATCGCTCCTTCCGGTCGCACACGCGCCTGATACCCCCACAGGATAGCACCGACTCAGAGAGGAAGGAAATCGCTCAGGAGCCCCGGATAGGATAATTAGAGAGGACAGCGGTTCATTCTCCTGCACCGCCGGCCCCTGAGGGCCGTCCTCTCGAGAAATGGTATTCGGGCACTCCCGCGGGCCCTGGCTCAGTCCAGAAGGAGCAATATCGGTCCATCTCCCCGGTGCCAGCGACGCCCGACAAGGACCACCGGTTCCATTGCCGCTTAGCAAGGGCAATGAGTTTCTTGATAGCGCGGGAAGGCTACCATCGACTCGGCGGGGAAGGAACCCGTCTGGAAGCGCCTGGACAGGGCTTCCGGTTTGGACAGGAGGCGTATGGTGGACACGAGAAAAGCGCTGTACGCTGTTCTCAGCGCCGTGAACGCCGTGACGCGCTCATATGGCGCTCCGGAGGACAGGGATGCCGTGAGGGAGTTATTGAGAGCGCATGAGACCGTTCCATGGCAGACGTGCTTCCATGTGGGGGGCATACTCTTCGGCAACTTCTTCGCTTATTCGGACGTGGCGTTCGGCAGCGTGCAGGACTCGCTCTGGCAGGAGATCCAGAAGCGTGCGGAGTTGCCGGACATGCCGAAGCCTTCCGCGCTCCAGTCCAACAGCAAGCTCCTGCTAGTCGCCGGTTGCATCCAAGACTACGTAGAGGAACAAGGGGACGTCTAGCCTGTCGCTCCTTCGGAAAGGGGCATCAATGCGTACTACCCGTAAGTGCTGGCGCCTGTGTACTGCGTTCGCGGCCGTCTTCGCGTTGTCATGCCTGCTAGCCGCCATCGTCTCCGCTGCCGACAGCGCTGCCGCGCAGACCACCTCGGTGTCCGGGTTCAGTGTGGACGCCGGCTACATGAACACCTTCGGGGACACTGGCGAGGGCACTCTCTACTACCGCTTGGACTATCGCGGTGCCACCCGTGCCAGGAAAGGCGAGCCCTTTTCTCTCTCCGAAGCAGAGAAGCCTCCCAAGCTTCCGGAACTGCAGGACCCCGGAGACGACCTGCAGTCTATTGCCATCCGGATAACGGGGGGCGGCGCCGACCTGAAGAGTGGAACTTTCGACTTCCTAGGGATTAAGTCCATCCGATTCCCCGCCACGAAACTCGGCGATATCCGAGGCGGCGCGCAGTTCTCTGGTCGGATCGACGGCAAGGAGACAAATGCTGCTCTCGCCATCGAGAGTCCGCCCCTGAGGATCATACCGGGCAAGATCAGTGGCTACGCCACCAACTGGCTAATCGTCGGCCTCGCCGGCGAGAACCGCACCGGCTCGGCCGTAGGTGGAGACAATCGTTGGTTCGGCCCCACCTACCGCGCATTCATCGGACAGGCCTGGGAGTGGATCCACACTGAGCAGCAGACAAGAGAGCGTGAGGCCTTGCTAGAGGAGATCCATAAGGTGGCACCGACCCGGCCCGATCGTGCCGACCTCAAGAAGTCACCCATCTCCGAAGCGAGCCAACTCGCCCAATATACCATCCGCTCTCTGCTGGATCTCACCGCCGCCCCTGACTGGCCCGTTGACGAGGCCGTCACGAACCTCTACAAGTCTCCTGATCGTCCCACGACCATGCTCTGGCTTGAAGGCTCCGGGTGGTACAGCGCTACCGGCGCGCTCGAGAATAGGCGACTCAACAACCTCATCACCGTCACGTTCACGCGCTATCTAAACCCTGCCACGGATAACCCAATGTGGATCAGGCTCCGCTACGAGAATGGTCGCGCCCGCGCTGCCCCGACGGTGGCTCGTAACTTCCTCGCCGTTCTCGTGGGTGGTGAGTTCTGAAGGCGGTTCTCTTGGCGGGTCAGCAGCGCTCACTAGCAAGGTTTCCATGGGACGGGCGCTCAATAGCCGTAAGAGCCCAGAACTTATCTGATTCTCGGTCGGCACCGCGTGTACCCCCGATCAATACTATCCGGCGTTCTGAGCGTCTCTGGGGTGGTCGACGGCCGTGCAGTTTCCGCCAGTCTAGCGCGCGTGGGCACAGCATCCGACTTATCGATCCATAGTGTGGTCGCACGGCTACTTGATCGGCACAGAGGATAGAAACCGCGCTCATGACAGGCAGGATAGCACCTACTCAGAGATGAAGGAAATCGCTCAGGAGCCCCCGACAGGATTATTAGAGAGGACACCGATTCCGGGATGCTGACTTCCTCGACACCCCCACTGTCCTCGGTTTCCCGCCAGTCTCCTGCACTCGGCGACGCTGAGACACCTGAGGAAAGGCCGCTCCAGCTATTGACGAGGAACGTCTTGCTGCTTAACATGACTGCGGGACGGGTGCCTAGCCGTCGACTCAGAAGGGGCGATCCCCGTTGCGCAACGCGGAATGCGCAGCAGGCGGACCGACCACCGGCGCCGCAGACGGCACCTCAATCAGCGTCGATGGAAGGGAGCCATGCGAGAAGTCGTGCAGGGCCTGGCCAACGTGCTCGGCATAGTCGTGGGCGCCGTGTCTCTAGTCCCCCTTCTCTGGCGAGCGATTGGTCACCTGATCCGCCGCAGAGTGCTTCAGGGGTTCTGGGGTCCGGGCAAGAACGTTCTGATCTGTTACCCGTCGTATCCCAACGAGCGTATCGGGCGGTCAATCCGCCTCACCGGGCACTACGTCTCGAGCGATGACGCGCGCGGCGTCGGTCTGCTCAGCGACGCCCTGACACGCCTAGGCTATCAGTGTACGTCCAGGTTGGTCGAGGAGCCGGAGCCCGTTGTCAAGGACCTCTCCTCATATGCTACCATCGTCTTGGTGTGCAGTCCGAAGCTCGACCCTGCATCCGGACAGGTCGTCACCGATCGTCTGGAGCTCGGCGGGAACGCGCTCTCCAGTTGGTTCTACAAGAGCTACCCGGAGTTCGGCATCCGTCTGAAGCTCGCTGACGGCGGCAGGAAGCAGTTCCATGTGTGTGGGCTCGTGGTGACGTCGTCGATGGACGAAGGCAAGCATGCACGTGAGGACCGCGGCCTCCTGGCCCGGCTGCATGTCGGAGAGCGGCAGTTCGTGTTGTGCTGGGGGCTCCACGGCGAGGGAACCTTGGGCGCCGTCCAGGCGGCGCTGGACCCGAAGGCCTTGCGCAAGCTGCCGCTCGGGGAACCGGATGTCATGGCCGAGATCCGGGTGCGATCCGGCTCAGGGAGGGCGCCTAGGAGCCGCGTAGATATCATCCATTCCGACTCCCTCCTGCGCGGACCCCATCGGTCACCCAAGAAGCCCAATCCGCATGTGGTTGACGCTACGCTTCCCCTGGAAGCGCCCGTGTTCGGCATGGGCTACGTGTGGGCTACCCCGGACAACCTCCAGGCGGCGAAGAACGGCCAGTACGGCGAACTCCGCCCTGTCGCCGCTGAGGTGGATCTCCCACTGCGCGACGCGTCCGATCCCTCGCCGCCGGCGGCCCAAGCGACAGGGGCCTCGGGTGCCGCCCGGAGCGATCATAAGAGGGTAGTGGAGGTCGTCAGCAGGCTACGCGCGTGGGGTGTCCGCCTGCTGGTGCTGAAGGGCGAGCAGGACCCCCTCCTCTGCTCCAGCCTCGAGAGCGCGGTTGAGGCGTGCAGCAAGGTAGACGTCTGGTCATCCCTCGAGACCGATGGGTATCTGCTCGGCGCCGTCCGCGCGTTCCACCTCATGTATTGCGGCGTCTCAGAGATCCGCCTGTCGTTGGGCGACGTCTCCAACGCGCAGAACTACTCCGACGCGCTCCACGTGTCGGCTGAACGCTTTGAGAAGGTAGCGGAGAACTGCCAGGGGCTGCTGGATCTCAGACAGAGGAACGGCTTTACCACGCGCGTAGGCCTGTCACTCACCGTATCAGAGGCGGCGATGGCGCATCTGGAGCAGACCGTGCGCACGCTTGAGAAGTGGGTGGAGGAGGTGGGGCCGTTTGACTACGCGGTGACCGAGCCCGCAGCCCACCCGGCGGACGGCGGGGAGCAGGCGCAGTGTCCTATCTCGGATGAGACATACTGCGACCGTTCGCTCACTGTCGCCGAGCGGCTGAGGGATGCAGGTGTGGCGCGTCACTCCCCGGTCCCCAGACCCCTCTCGGCCGCACCCGACGAAGCTGGCGCGTCCGCAGGGGGGCCTAGCTGCTTGGCGGCCCCCCTGTGCCTCAGGGTGCGGGCCGATGGTGACCTCTTCTTCTGCGGCGGAAGGCTCCAAGAGGACAGCCCACTCGGGAGCATCTGGAATGAGGCCCTCGACATCCGGCAGGAGACGTCACGCTGGATCTCCAGCAACCTGAGACAGGGGGACTGCCCCGTGCGGCTGTGTAGGCTGCCGGCGGTGAACGACGTCCTCGGCGTGATCGAGCAGGCTCGGGTCGGGAGCGACAGCCGAACACAGGAGAAGATAGAGGCCTGGCTGCGCGGTCTAGGGGAATGCAGTGCACAGCCATTGTGGGGCAGCACGGTTTCCCCGAGCGTTCCGGGCATCTGGGAATAGCTCCCACGGCTGCAGACACAGGTTGGGCACGCGTCCACCCCGACTCCGGCGGCGAAAGCAGAAGCGCTCCACGGACGGCGTGCCCGCGGCGCCAGAGATGGAGGCAGGATGAAGCGCCCCGAAATACCGGTACGCCAGCCGGTTGTGCCCGGCGGCCGGGTCGCGACCGGGGCGGAGGAGTGCGTGCCATGCGCGTAGACGGGAGCCGGTTCCTGGTGACGGGAGGCGCCGGGATGATCGGCAGCCATGTGGTGGACCGCTTGCTGGAGGGCGGGGCCCGCGAGGTGGTGGTGGTGGACAACTTCACACGAGGTACACCCGAGAACCTCAGCCACACACTTGCCTCGGGCCGGGTGTAGTGGTTATCCGGCGCTGAAACCGCCCTCAGCCGTTCCGCTAGCAGCAGCCGACGCTGGGGATGACACTGGATATTGCCGGGATGAGACCGCGATGGCGGCACAGCAAGGGCGAAGTGGCCTCAGGCGGCGTGTGCGCATACTGCGCTACCGAGTGCGAGGGAGAACAGAAGGCAGCCAGTCGGTTCTGCTAGGCCGCGAGACGGAAGCCGGTGACGCGAGTCTCGGGGAAGAGGCGTCGCTCGATGTTCGCAGGAACGGTCTTCGCGGTGCGGGCTGGGGCCGACCATTCCTGCCCCGCATGGATCAGATCCGGGACCGCGCCCTTGAGCGTGGAGTGCGGCCGCCAGGAGTTGTAGTAGCAGACGAAGTCGGCCAGCAGCTGGGCCAGATGATCCAGCCCCTTGATCACCGGCACGCGCGTGAGCCATTCATACTTCAGCGTGCGGATGACGCGTTCGGTGACCGCGATGGACCCGTGCTTGCCGACGGCACCGAAGCGCTGCTTCACATCCCAGGGGATGAGCAACTCCCGGAACGCGTCGCTGATGAAGACGCCTTCCTGGTCGCTGATCAGGTTCCGGGGAGCACCGTGCTGGGCGAAGGCCTCTTCCATCGCTACCACTACCCAGCCGGCATGGGGCCCTTCCAGTGGGCAACAGGCGACGACCTTGCGAGAGAAGTGGTCGATCGCCACCAACACCCAGGTGGGCCAGACGCGCCAGCGCCATACCCGTGTCCGATCCACCGACCATACATGGTTGGGGTAGCGAGCAACGATCTGGCGCGGCTGCCTCTCTCGCGGCTTCCCAGCCGCAGCCACAGGTGTGCCTTCGGGTCGCGGTCTGGGCCTGAGCAAGATGTTGCGGACCGTGGAGGCGGCTAGGAATATGCCCAGCGTTCCCAGGACCAGGGCGATGTGGCGTCGGCCCCACTCCGAGTTCAGTTCACGCACCTCCCACACCAACCGCACCAGCTCCTCCGAGGTCCGGCGCACGGAGGCCTGGCACTTCTTCCCACAAAGCCCGACACCATCCTGAAGTCGGCGCAGCCACCGCCACACCGTCGATCGCGCCACCCCGAAGTGCTTCGGAATCTGCCGCCGGGAGATGCCAAAGTACTCGATACACCACAGAATATGCAGCCGCTCCGCCGGCGAGTACGGCTTCCTGATACCGGCTGCCTTCAGGCGCCGCACCGCACAGGCGAGCCGTTCGGTCAGGAACTCAACTGTGTCCCGGAGCATGACCTTCTCAGCCTCTACCTCCGCCCCATCACCCGCCGCCTTCGCTGCATGCTCCAAACCAAGCCGCCGACTCCGCCCCGCCCAGCGGGCACTCAGAAGCACGGCCTTCATCACCAGACAAACAGACGTCTCAGCTGCTTCCACGTGGGTTCATCCTCCGGCCAAATGGAGTGCCCACGATACAGCAGAGAGTCCCTCAGAGCAACGCTGGAACGGTTTCACGGCGAAATAACCACCACATGTGGGAGCCGACAGTCATTCTGCCGGTGTACTCAGCAATAACTCATCGGCGCCCCTGACGGACTTCAGTGGGCTAAGTCGTTTCTGCCCGGGTCGAGTCTGGCTACAGGCGCCGAGGGTGCCAGAATCAACTCGGGTGGGCCTCGACCGCTCCTTCTGACGCCAATCCGAACGGCCTCAGGGACGCCCGACAACGACCGCCGACGCCACGCTCTCACTGCATCAACGCGGCATCCTACTAGCTTCAGTCGCCTGGTGATTGAGTCTCGGTCTCCCTTGACTCCCCGCCCGCGCTGCCCTCATAAGCGCCGTCGGACTCAGCCGCAGATGCGGCGGCGGCGAAACTGATGTGCTCGCTCGCTAACGTCTCCGCTACCTCGGACCCCCGCCGCCACGCCACCACCGTTCCGATGATGGCCCACAGCACGATGATCGCGGCCGCCGCATAGAGCGCGATGGCGCCTGAACGATGCGCGGGGAACCACAGCAGATCAGAGGCACTGCCGGCGAGGAAGATAGTAACGGAACCGGCGAAAACAGCCAACGGATTCCAGCGGAGGACGTACACGAAAGCCGCCCACAGGCCGCAGACCGAGAGCAGCACCATCACCACGCCGAGGACCGCCTCCCGCCAGTCGGCCGCGGCGACGAGGTTTGAGGAGGTCGCCACGATGACCAGCCACGCGATCGCGGCTCGCTTTCCCCGGAACATCTGTTTCGCCAGCGGGACGAGGGCTACCCAGAGGAGCAGCAAGCCCCCCGCGGCCGTCAGCGCCATGACGACGGAGGTCACGCCTGGCGACAGGCACTGGATCCCCAAAGGCTCCGGTGGAGCCGGTGGAGCCGCCGCTGCCAGCACCCACGGCGGGAGACGCACGCTCCCGGCCGCCTCCGGCGAACACCCCATCGCAGCAAGACTCTCGTTGGTCAGCCTCAGACGCCTCCTGAGAACCTGAACCTGTGAATGAGTCTGCGTGTCAAGACCCTCAGGCTTCTCATCCTCTGCCGGCTTTGGGTTAGCCGCCGTCTCTTCACCTACCGCACGGTCCGCGGACAGATTCAGTACTACGATCCATCCGCTGGCCGCCATCATCAGCGCCAGAGCTAATGCACAGAGTCTCCAATGTCTCTTAACCGTCGCCATTTTCGAATCTCCTATTGGGGTCCATAATCACTAGTTGACCTTTCAAAGCGCGCAGACCTCCCGCGCTCGAGATTGCGGCCTCGTTTGAGAATGTCTCTTCGGGCGGATACCCCCGTCTGTTCACATATACATGTAATCAGGCCGGATCGAATCAGGATCTATGCATGAGCGCGAAAAGACACCATACTGCGTAATCATGACTTTACAGTTCCTTCACAAATTGGCCGAAGTGCCGGCCGTCTTGAACGTGACGGAACAATGGAGGTCGCCGGTCAGCCGATCAGATGAGCTCCGACAAGCTACTGGCTGCGAACATTGAAACTCCCTGCTTCGTCACTCTTCCACCCTTGCCCTGACCCTGCACATGATTCTAAGTTCAGATACTGAAGTATTGCAGGTTTCCAATCATTGTCAAGTATGAATCCCCAAATTCGCTGCACCATTTACATATCAATGTGCAGCACCACATAAAGTACTTGGACACCTTCGACTCGTGCTTGACGGCAGCGTAAAGGATCTGTCCAGTCTCCATCGCATTGTACTTTGTGCGGATTCGAGAGGAACCGTGGAGGTGCCCTCCCGTCGCGCCCCGTTCACAGATTATCCGACTCATGGGCCCCTCGCCCTGCTCCCGTGGTCCCTCGTGTGAGATGATCGCGCCTCATGTTTTGCGCGCACCAGGTACACATCCCCTCGAATATATCCTCCTCTTCATCAGCCATGTTGCTCAGCCCCAGCCTTTCCTGAGTATTCTCTTCTCTTTCTTCGCGAGACCCTCTCTGAGGAACTTCTGGAGTTTCTTCTTGACATGGCAGATTCTGCCTGTACCGTTCCTAGTAGGTGGATGGCTTGGCTTGTCGGCCAAGTCTGTTGGGGTCTCATGGGGTTGGTGTCGCTGGTTGCTCGATCTGATCGGGCTTGAGAGGCCTGGAACGGGTGCGATCCGCGCGCGTCTCGGGGATTGTCTGAGACAGGCGTGTCTCCCCAGGCCCAAATCAGGCATACTAACCATGGGCACAAGCAGATCTTATGAGCCAGCCGCCAGAGCAGGCCACACCAGAGCCATCGCCATACGTGCGTTCGGCGAGGAGAAGCTACGACGGGGCAGGGCGCGGCCGGACGCCGGGTACGGACCAGTCTGGACTGTGGTAGCTCTCGCTTTCGTGGCCGGAGGACTCCTGTACTGCGTGCTGATCTGGGACAGACGGAGGATCAGTAGCTCTGCTGCAAAGCCAGCGCGCAGCGGGGCAGTTGATCGGGCGCCGGTCGCGGCACACTCCCGTCCGTCAGATCTACACGATGCGATCTCGAGTTCCAAATCCAATGACTCCAACGTCGTACGAGTCGATGCGGTCAAGGCGGAGCACGATTTCGGTTATGTAGAACCGAACAGCAAGCACCGCGTCACCTTCGCCGTCGCCAATCCCAATGACTCTCCGCTGAAGATCCGCAAGGTCAGGAGCGAATGCAATTACTGCATCAAGATCGTCGGTTACCCGAAAGAGATCGCCCCGCGCGGGGTTGGGAGGTTCTCCATAGACTTCGTCGCACCCAAGAAGCCCACCTCCTACAGTTCGCGTATCGTTCTTGCGACCGACGATCCGAAGCGATCCCTGATTGCACTCAGGATCAAGGCGGACGTCGGCCGTGCCCTTGTGGTTACGCCCGGTGTGCTGAACCTGGGGTCGCTGGCGGTGGGCGAGCGGGGTGAGGGGACGGTCACGCTGATCAATCGCGGGAAGAAGCCGTTCCGGCCTATATACAGTACATCGTCATCACCCGGTTGCATTGCTCGGATACCTCGGGCTTCTGTCCCTCCAGGAGGCAAGCTCTCGATACCAATTGTCGCAACTGCGGAACGGAGTCTGGGCAGAAAGAAATGCTCCGTGCACATTCAGACCGACAACCCGAATCAGCCGCGCCTCACCGTTCGCATGGAATACGACGTCGTCCCGAAAGGTTCGACCGATCAGCCGAAAGACAATCCCAAGGGGGACGAGTCATGAAGGCGGCGCATCTGTCTGCAATCATGTTGCTCTGCATGTTGAACTCGGCGTTTGGAAGTCAAGCTGCGAGTTCCCCTGCAAGTGCTCCCACGAGCGGTCCGGCGGCCGGTCCGGCCGAAGCGGAGATGATCCAGCTGCGGTTCCCCGAGAACGTCGAGGTGAAGATCCTCATCGAATACGTCTCCCGCCGTCTGGACATGAACATACTGTATGACGAATCGGTCGGCAGGAAGCGGGTGACGATCTCTGCCCCGACGCGGATTCCGAAGAGCTCCCTGCTGGGTCTGCTGGAGGGCGTGCTGAAGATGGCGGGCCTGGCGATCATCGACGCCGACCAGCCCGGGTGGAAGAAGATCGT